>Ga0315306_10000583_pt1 | contig 17696 bp, 20 predicted proteins | sample TDP1_MG_FD_203803 | JGI IMG/M metagenome (GOLD analysis project Ga0315306, IMG submission 203803) | Freshwater sediment microbial communities from Lake Towuti, South Sulawesi, Indonesia - TDP1 | ecosystem: Environmental > Aquatic > Freshwater > Lake > Sediment | place: Indonesia: South Sulawesi... | reverse complement strand
CGATTCAACCAGACGCCAAATGCCTCACCAGACAGTCCAGTTTTATCGGTGCTATCTGGATCTAATGTGTGAGTATCAACGTATCCAATCATATGTGCAGCCTGCACAAGTACATTTTTAGCAGCCCAGTAGTCGAGGGCGACGGGATCGACGCTTGCCATGAGTACGTTTACTCTCGTGGCTACGTTGTAAGGAGTGCTTGGTCCACACCCACTTGCAGGTGGCGGATTTGCATTTATCCAGATTGCGTCAATAATATTTAATGTTGGCAGCCCAGTTTCCACCATCATCGTTCCCATTGCACCCCTCGAGACTCTATAATGACCATTGGATAAGCCTCCAGCCGATGCTTCCGATAGCACACCCATGTAATGTTTTAGGGATGCAGTAACTCCATACCAAGAATGTGACTTCAAAACTGGTACATTGATCACTTTCAAACGTTTTTCGTATTGAGTTCCGTTCCATATGCCATGTTTGAAGCTAATGTACGTTCCATATTGGGTTCTAAATTTGGGATAAGAAACGCGGATACCAGTTTCGGGATCAGAGTTATCATAGAGTATGTAACCGTCACTTATGTCTCCAGTAGAATATTCGCTTACTTGCATGCTTATAATAGGTCTCCATGTGAAAGTTGAAACATTGTATGAAGTAGAAAACATATTGACTACGTCTTGAGTTGACTGATAAATGTCTTCAGCGTTATTCTGGGCCCAATCCATACTTCCTTGCCACTGTCCATTGTCCGCAACCACGATTTCGCCGACAAAGCCGTCTGGGTGGTTAACAATGGCTTGTATAAGTTCTTTCAAAACATCTGTGTTGGTGCCTCCACGGAATGGCCACTCCTCATTTATCTTAATCAAAACCACATCATCGCGGGCAATTAAGCCGTTAGGTCCCTGATTCGCTCCACTAGTGTTAGACTTGTAGAAAAGCAACCCACGTGAACCCATATGATTTATGAGCACGTCAATATGTGCATTTGCGCGTCCGCTTACAACATAAATGTCAGAGGCTGGAAAGGCATGTGCATATTGTGGATAGAGCGTAAGTTCGAGTTCTTGATTAGGATTAACTGCATTAATGGGTTGCAAAATTTGCCAAAATTGCTCGTTGCTTATTATCACGTTTGCCAAAATAACAAGTAGTGCTAGGGTTTTTGCTCTTTTAGAAATGAAAACTTTCGACTTCGCCAAGAATGTGATTAGAGAGATTGGAATAGAAACGCCCAATAAGAGTGAACTGTTTGCCAACGCAGCTCTCTGGCAAGGATATACTATTCTTGACGGCTTAGTGCCTGTTCGGAATAGCAACCATAGAAGACTCGCAAGACCTACTACAAACACGTGCTTATTCTGGACATTACTTTTCTTGACACATCTTTCATGCTTATGTTTCCTTCTGCTTCGAGACTTCACTTGATGGTTACTAATACGACATTGCTTTTCAAAAAATCTTGGCAATTCGTCCTCCCTTAAGTAAAATTACTGGTTGAAAAAATAAAAATCTGTCGGCTTAACCGAAAAGGAGTTTGCAGGAAACTTTTTGCTTTTGTGAGGGTGGTTCTTAGTCTTTAGCAATAAAAGGATTGAAGATGGAAAGATGTTTATTGCTTTTTTATACTTAGCATGCTTCACGCAATGGCTGTTGCCACTAGAATCGTTTCCGCCTTCGATGTGCATTGAATAAATTATTTATGCTGATGCGTTATTATCTGTGTTAGGAGATGAAATGCTTGAGTGAAGAAAAAGTGGTTGAGATTGGGCGTGTAACCCATTTCTTCACAAAAATCAGCGTCGCCGTTATCGAACTAACAGCGCCTTTGGTCGTAGGCGACACAATACTCATCAAAGGACCAACAACAGACCTTGAACAAGCTGTAGAATCTATGCAGATTGAACACGAAAACGTTCAAAGAGCCGAGGCTGGACAAAGCATAGGCCTAAAAGTTACACAACGCGTAAGAGAAAAAGACATAGTGTACAAAAAAATCTAGTAACTTCTTTTTCTTTTCTTTATTTGACAGGCTCCTCCCAATCCGTTTGGCATCCGCCTTGAGGGATCAAAATTATAGTTGTATCGTTTGGTAGGGGCGTCTTTGGGTTTTCTCTTATATTCAGGAATGGTTTCGACTTTATGTGCGCTTGAATTGCAACTTGCTTGTAAAATCTATCCTCATAAGGGTGATAGACCATTTGAAATACGCTTTCAAAGCCTTTAACTGGGAAGATTCCGCATTTTCTCCTTATTTCTTCATCTGCAGCTTTAATAGCGTCAAGAGTAGAAGCGTTATCCTCTAGCTGAAGCTGGAAACCGTCAGGAAACAATTTGCTTATCTCGGTTTGACGGACAATCAAAGTAACTTTTTTCATACTCCTGCTTCTCTTAAGGCTTCTTTTAACGTTTCTTCGCTTGGACAGACTCCAATTATCCGTATGTCTTTGTCAATTACAACTGCTGGACTTGACTTTATCTCGTATTCCTCGAGTTTTTGGCAGACTCCGCGATAGATTTCCACTTCTATTTTGTCTTTATACTCCTCTTTAATTTTCTCAATTAGCTTTAGCAATAGTCTTCCGCCCGAACAAGGTGGCTCAGAAACAAAAACTTCCATTCTTATTGACATGTTAAACTCCCATCTCCCGAAGAGACGCTTCAATCGTCTTCATGCTTGGGCAGACACCCATAATTTTTATTTTTCCTTCGTTGAAGACCATAGCTGGCACCACGGTCAAACCATATTTGCTAAATTCTTCGCAAGGTCCGATATGTTTTATCACTTCAACTTTGTCGCCATATTTCTCCTTGAGCAGGTCGGCAGTGTCCAGCAGCTTTAAGCATCCAGCACACGGTGGTTCAGCAGTAAAAACCTCAATTTTAACAACCAAAATGGCTATCCCCCTTCTAAACTACTTGTTCAATTATACGCCTTGAAAGAGTGTCAGTTAGTTCTAAAGTAATGGCATCAATCACTTCAAATATTCTTGAGTCTGTGACGGAATAAAGTCTTCTGTTGCCTTCTCTCCTCTCCTTTACCAGTCCGCAGTCTTTTAGAATTTTTAAGTGGCGGGAAACCAGAGGCTGAACTATTCCAACGTGAGGAATTATTTCGCACACACACTTTTCTTCTCTATGTAAAAACTGAATTATTTCAAGTCTGATTGGGTCTGAGAGGGCTTTGAAGATTTTCGCCCTAAACTTGTTTAGGTTGCTTTTTTGTGTGTGCATGGCTTAAATAAAGTTTATAACAATATTTAAATATTGCTATATACTCTCATAACTCCCCACACAACAACTGGCGAACAGCATGAAAGAAGTAAAAGTAGAAGTCATAGGGCCTGAACCGGCTTGCGTGCGTTGTCAAACAGCCAGGAAAATTGTGGAAAAGGTTGCTGAAAGACTTAGGCAAGCAGGCATGAGCGTGAAAGTGGACAAGGTTAATATTATTTCAAAAGAAGTTGTGAGTAGATACGGGGTTTTGGTTTCTCCAGCCATAGCAATAAACAGCATAATCAAAATTATGGGAAGGGTGCCTAACGAAGAAGAAATTGAGAGGCTGATACATGAAGCCTCTAAGTAAGGTGCAGAACTATTGGATAAAAAAACCATAGAAAAAATTAGGACAGTTTTTTTGTTATTATTCGTTTTCTTTGTTGTTGGCTTACTAATCTATAGTCGCGTCGTGTTAGCCCTTTCATTCACTCCAACGAAGACACCAGAAGATTTTTCAAAATACGCTTGGTACGAAGTTCCCTTTTACTATATTTGGGACTATATCAGCCACGCTTGGGTATGCTTGCTTTTCGCCTTTACCGCTGCTGGCTTGGTTTACGAGTTTATGCCGAAGCAGATAATCACCAGATATATGGGCAGCAGCAAGGTTGCAGGATACGCGCTGGGTGCTGGTTTAGCGCCATTCTTTACAGTGTGTTCGTGTACTATGGTTCCTCTTTTTGCGGGAATACTGTACACTGGTGCTGGAATAGGTCCAGCAATAACGTTTCTTCTGATGGCTCCAGCTGCAAACATACTGACAATCCTGATAACCGGAGAATTTCTTTCATGGGAAATCGCCATAGTACGCATAATCGTATCCTTGGCATCAGCCGTGCTCGCTGGAGTGATTATCTCTAAAACATCCTGGGGAAAAGCCATTGAAAAGGAACATCAAGTTAGCAAAAACCCCAGCACTGTTCAAAAGAGTGTTGAAATTGTTAAGCCTCCACTCGATGAAAGACTGATTTCAGCTCTGAAGTTTGGAGGATATCTAGCCAAGCAAATAATTCCATATTTCATTATAGGCCTCATCGCAGTGGGTTATGTTACGGCTTATACTCCTCCAAAAATAGTTGAAGGCTATTTGACTGGGATAGTAGGCGTGCTTTTAGCTTCAGTTATTGGCGGTCCACTTTATACTCCAACGCTTGTCGAAATAGTTTTGGGCGGAAGTCTACTTCAATTAGGTATGTCAAAAGCTGCGCTTCTTTCGTGGCTTATGGGACAACCTTATGATATTCCAAACATGATGGCTGTTTCAAGAATTGTCCGCTGGAAAGTCGTATTAACATATGCCCTCATAGCATGGGCATGTAGCGTAAGTTTCGGATTACTTTATGGAGTAATAACGGGGTCCTTGTAACAACATGTTAGCAGAGGATCAGCATCATCACTTGAGGAATCTAAGTATGTAGTCGTTTACTGTTTGTAGAAAAGATTCTTCCAAGTTTATGCCATAATGTTCAGCCAAGACAAAGATTATGTAAAGCAGGTCTGAAAGTTCTGTGGCCAACATATCTTTTGTTTTGGGCTTTTTGAGGAGGCTTAAAACCCTCTAATCCTTTAACTATGGCAGCAACCTCGCCAGCTTCCTCGAGTAAATCAGTAACCATCACAAAAGGAGTCCAGCCCATACCCCTTTTTAGGTCGAGTTTCTCGTTAATTTTCTTAAAGTTTTTCCAACAGAGATGCTGAGCATCTCGTAAAGTCAAAGACATGCAATTCACCAACTCAAGGTTAAGCAAAAGCTGGATTTAGATTTTGGCTTTTAAGTTTTACATCAATCCTCCATTAGTTATGTACAAAATAACAGTTTATTCAGATGGTTATCTACATATTAGAAATTCTTCTCGAAAAAGAAATTTAGTTCTAGAAGATTTTTTCATAGATTTTAAATTTTATTGAAAATCATATTTTGATGTAGGCGAAGTTGTCATGCACAAAAACTGGAGATACTCTTCTCCATCAATCTACGAAAGCGGTGTACTTTCATATTACTCTTTGATTGGGCTCGGAATGTAGAATGCGGTTGTTACATGCCTACTATCTTGCATTAATAGCAATGGTTCTCTTGTTTCTGTTGTTGCTCACTGGTTATTCCATTATTACACTGGACCACAATTCCAAAGGTTCAACAAATGACTTCCAACATCCAACTTTAGAAGCAAGCTATCTCATCTGGGCTGATGGTTCACGAGTCTGTGCTAAAAACGGCTTGACAGGCATGATTGATTATAGCGAAAAAGACGCAGCTATGGTAATAAACAAAGCCATCACAGCTGCCCACAATAAGGGCGGTGGCTTAGTTTTCATTAAATCAGGGAACTACAGCATAAGCTCAAGTATAGTTCTAAAAAGCTACGTAACACTCGAAGGCGAAGGATGGGGTGAACAAAAAGCTCCTACAGTTCTGAGATTGGCGGACAACGTAAACGATGATGTTATCAAAACTCCGCAACAGAAAAACTATCACATAACCATAAGGAACTTGCAAATTGAAGGAAATAATGCTCATCAAACTTTTGGTAATGGAATCATGATTTACGCTACGGACCGTTCAGTTATCGAATTTTGCATGATTAAATGGTGCAAAGACAGTGGAATATTCACTTCGGGCTATGGCGGAGAAAGTTGTATCCAAACAGTAGTGAAAAATGTATTCGTTTATGGCTGCGGGAAATACCAAGTCTACCTTAGCGGTACAGATAATCTAGTTCAAGGAGTTGACCTCGGTCATGACTATACGCAAGACGATACAAAACCAGCTCTCTATTTATACTGGGCACATAAAAGTATAGTTGCAAACAGTTTCTTTTGGGGTTCAAAACATGGAATTGTCATCGATCAAACAAACAGCGTACTTGTCACTGGCTGCAGAGTAGATTATAATAGATATGATGGAATTGTTTTACAATATTCTAGCAACAACGTTATTGATGGCAATGAAATCGTCCATAATAGCCAGCGTAGTGCATGTTACGCTGATGGCATATATTTAGTTGGTTCAGGAACAATTCCTTGTAATAATAATACCATAAGTAACAATTTCATCGGCGAAGACTGTGACTCTAGGCAATATCACCGTTATGCTATAAACGAGGAAGGACCATACTGCGATAGGAACCTTATAATTGGAAATAACGTCCATTGTCACTATGGCGAGAGAATAAGATGGAACGGAGCAAATACCATTGTATGCAATAACATCGGATATGTCACAGAAAACAGCGGAACAGCCACTGGAACTTCGCCAATTTATGTTCCTCACGGACTTTTTAGAAGCCCTACATGCGTTATGTTGAGCGTTAATGGCGTAACTCCTTACCAAACAAGTTGGAATAATTACAATAGCACACACATAGCAATTTATCATAATGCGGGTGAAGGCGTCTCAATAACAGTGACATGGTACGCTAAACATGAACCATGAAGCAGTCAAACTCCTTGAAAATAATCTAAATCTTTCATGGAATTGTTTCGCATCTGACAAAAGTGGAGCTTCTTAGATGGAAACTTGGCGTCTTGTGGACCGCTGAAAAACCTAGAGGAGGTATCCAATTTACGTGTTTCGGAGGGCGTAAATTCAGCTTGGTTTATTCAGGTGCTAAGCGACTACTTTCTTACAGCAGGGACAGTGCGCGTGGAACCCACCAGACAGCTTTGAATATGCCTCGAAATGACGACCTAGTCTATTTCAGAAAACGAAAGTTACCACAATTTAATTGATTCTCTAAAAACTTGTGGAATTATTTTGCATCTGGCAAGAGTGGAGATGTCCCATTACTCTTTTCAAAAGAGTTGTGCAACCTACATACATCGCAAGAGTAATAATTCGCTGAACTTCTGATAAGCCTCTTATATATAACTAGAGAAACGATCATGTTGACGGTGGCAACCGCCTACTCGGATAACTTTAAACATTGCTAAGATACATTTATTGATCGCAGTTGTTGCCAAGAAGAAAAAATAATGCTAAATGAACTTACTGAAAAGCAAAATAATTAAATTCGATTGTGAGAGGTGTTAGGCAAAGTTTGATTTAGAAACTGAAAAAATAATGGAGGATAATAGATGAATGACAATCTAGGCGAGTTAAAGAATGTTTTTTACTTCAACGTGTGTGGTCAAATTAATACTGGAAAAACGTTGGGACTTGCTATTCAGAGGGCGCATGAACTAGGTATAACGAAGCTTGTTGTAGCTTCTGAGACTGGATTAAGCGCTCTTAAAGCGGCTAGAATGCTTCAAGGTTCAGGAATAAACTTGATTGTGGTTACATCCGCCGCTGGCACAAAGATTGAAAACACAATTATAGGCGACTTAAAAATAGGCATTCCAGACAAGAGAATTTGGAACGAGCTAGAAAAAACTGGCGCCAAAATCATAAGAGCAACTGACCCGCTATACAACATTGGAGCTGATTTAGAGCACAGAGGAATCCCAACTCTGACAACGATGATTCGTTTGTGTCTGAAAATGATTAGTTCAGGAACCGCTGTCTGCGTCACAGTTATGTTAATGGCTACTGACAGCGGTGCCTTAACGGAGGGAGAAGAAGTTGTTACTGTTGCTGGATCGTGGGTTGGCTTGGACACAGCGCTTGTCCTACGAGCCATAAATTCGGTAAATCTCTTGAAAGCTGGAGCTATGCAAATAAGAGAGATAATATGTAAACCTCGGAATCCTACGCATAGTTGGCCAGTTAACCAAAAAGATTGGAAGGGCGATTTAGAACTCTACAAAGATTTCGCGGAAAAATGAGCAAATGTTAGAGCTGTTATGGGATTATTTTTTCTCCGTTGTGAACGCGTCGCCTATTTTTTCTAATTTTATATGATGATAGCCAAAGCAAGAGTTTTTTTAAGTAATCATGGTCATTTCCTGATTCTTGAAACAACAACCATTGCGACCAAGGTTATGAGAATCAATACAATGCTCACACTTGTCGTCCATAATACAATCTGATTACTGAACTGTTTCGCCATTATGCCACCCAAAGCCCATACGATGACAAGACTGTAACCAATATCTTTTCGCGTTGCGATTACAGCCAATGTGATGAGCAAAGCTATAGCGATAACAAGCAAGGCCCAGATTGCCGGGTCAATTCCAGCGGCATCCCAATTGAGAAACGTTAAAGCAACAGCTACGTTAGCTATTGAAGCAACAGTTATCCATCCCATGTAGACACTGAACGGCAAATGCACACAGACTTTTTCCTTGAGAGAAACATCTGCCTTGCCAATGTTGAGGCGTAGGTAGATTGCGATCAAAGATGAAAGAAGCCCGAACATCAGAATAACGCTGTAGGTAATTAAGCCATAATGCCAAAGAAACAGCCAAGAAACGTTCAGAAGACCGCTTAAAATGAATAGAAAGCTGATTCTATCAAGAAATGGTTTGTCTTCCTTTCGTGGTAAGGCTTGGTAAACAATGAAGACTCCGAGGAGAATGTATATGATGCTCCATATTGAGAAGGTAAAACCAGCAGGCGTAATCAACGTAGGATAAGCATCTGAAACTTGTCCACTCGTCTTGCCGTTAAGCAGAGTCGTAGCGCCTGCTAAAGAGTTAACCCCAACTGTCACTGCGAAAACAATAATATTCAAAACTTGTATTAACTGATTTCTTGATGACATAGTTCTGCAATATCGGTTAGCGGATATATAAAAATTCGCATATACAGGAAACGTAACTGACCCAAGATATGCTATTTAACGAATTCAAGGGATTATTTCGCATCCGTTGTACTTCATAAATTCAAAATCCTTTACATTTATTCTTCCTTTTTCAATGCTTTTTCTAATTCTTGACAACTCTTTAACTAAAGCTTCTACAAAATTTCGCACAGTTTTACAAACTATACTATATTCTTCTATACTCCACCGTTTAGTAATGTTTGCATATAGACAACGGCCGCAGCAGATATGGAAAATGTCGCATTTCGTGCATGGTTCACCGACGAAAACTCTCTTTAATTTCAGCGGGTCCGCATTGCTGATATGTCCTAGATAATATTTTTTCATTCCCCACATTGACGGGCATGGGATAATATTGCCGTCTGTTTGTACAGCGTAATTTATCCATCCTCCTCCACAACGCAAAAGACTCATTTTTTCGTTCGATAGAAGTGACTGAGTAATTCCGAGAAATGGATAAAACCTTAAAACAAATCCCTTTTCTTCCATGTAGTCAACCCAAAACTTAACAAGTTTCCATATCCCAGTGTTGTAGCTCTCTTCACTCCACCTCTTAAAATCTCTCCTTGCAAAATCGTTTCCCCAGAAACCAGCGTTTAGCTGCCAATGCACAGAAGAAAAAGAAAATTCCTCGTTGTCCACGAGCCATTTAACTTGCTTGTAAATGTCTGTCTGCTCCATAACTGTCATTCTGGCAATCACCTCGGCTCTACAGCCGTTGCGCCTAATCAACTTCAAATTTTCTATGACTTTTCTGAAAGTTCCTTTACCTCTGTAAAAATCAGTTAAGGCTTCATTGCCATCTAATGATACGAGAATCGTAGAGAATCGATTAACATATTTCGGTTCTAGGCTATCTAGAAGCAATCCATTTGTTTGAATAATAAAATGTTTAACTTTCATATCGTCCATAATTTGTTTAATCTTATCAGTGCAAAGAAGCGGCTCACCCCCATAAAAAATCAAAACGCAATCAGAGTCTTTTGTGCAAAAGCTATCAAGCAAGCCAACATCATAACTTGTCCGCTTAGGAAAAGAATAGTCAACCTCAAAGCTTTGAAAATCAGCATACACATCCTCCAATGCCTCGTCAAAACAATACCTGCATTGCAAATTACATTCAGTTGTTAATATTACATGAAAGAACATAATTTTCCCATTGTTTAAGGTAACATATTTCACGCATGCTTTCCCTTAATCTTTTTTGCTTTTTCAATGTATCGCCTAAGCTCCCTCTCCCTAATCTTCTTTTCAGGCAAAGTCTCAGGGGCATACAACAAAGGCAGAATAGCCAAGAACAAGAAAAACGCTGCTAACGAGAATGACGCTTCAGGTCGAATTAATGTGACATAAGGTCTGGCGACAAGCTCCATGGTGCCTGCAATGAAAAATGGAATGTTTCCGATAGCATAGTATTTCTCTTTTTCAAGTGATTGACTCAAGTCACCCCAAAGCGTTATTGTGAACATGGTGTAGAAAAGTCCCCAAGCAATTGCATCAATTATCGTGTAGAAATACCATGTTAAAACATTACTGGGAGCGATCGACAGAGCAGCATAGGCTATTCCAATTGAAACAAAACCATAAAGGACAACAATCTTTCTTCCAATTCTATCAGATAATACACCTCCTATAACTGCCGAGATGCTTCCGATGGATACTCCCATAATCTCTGCAGATCTAGCAAAATCTTCTCCAAAGAGATTTGTTCTTAGAGGATATTCAAACCATTCAATCAGAGAGAACGCAAACCAGGGAATAAAATATAGGAGAAACTGTTTGTTTCTGAAAACTGAAATAAGAGAGACTTGGTAGTAGCTCTCATCCTTTGCCCTTTCTTTGGGTTTAAGCAAAATAAACAGCACTAATCCTATGACTCTCCAAATAGCGGCAATCGAAGCCACAAATGTCAATTCGGCATCCAGAAGAGCGATCGCCAGTATTGCAGTAGTTAAATTACTTACTAAGAAAATTGCTCCACCCAGGCTACCACGATTTTCCAACCGCGTTAGTTCAGCGAAGAAAGCCAAGCAAGATGGCATTCCTACGCCAAAAGCGAATCCAAGCAAGATGGAAACAGTAAACAAGTGCCACTCATTGGTACTAACAAAGAAAATAGGGACCCAAGAAGAGATCATCCCCACTATCATCCAGTAATAAAGAAAGGATAGTTTTCTGACTCTTTTACTAATAACCGATCCAATTATGCTTGAGACTGCAATTGATATGTAGTATTGTGCGCGTGCAATGATGATTGCTGGTGGGTTCAGCGTCTCCATAGGTTGGTAAAATTTTCTAAAAACAGAAATGCTGATTGGCCACCACGACAGAGCAAAAAATAAGAGAATAAATGCGATAAGAAGACTCCTCATTGTATTCGGCTCTGATGATGCTTCCTTCTTCAACAACTGGGGGCCTCAAGTATAGTTTATTTACCCTAATTAAAACTTCTTTGCCATCAAAACTGTAGAAAGTTTTTTAAGTGTATATGTGTAGAACATTAGTATAGGCGAGAGGAGATGGCAAAGAAAGGAAAGAAGAAACTTCCAGTGAGATATGGAGCTGGCTGGTTCTCTGCTGGATAGTCCTTTCTAGACTTGCGAAACAAATGCTAGGGAACCGTCTAGGAATAACTCTAGTTTTTGTGCGTTTTCGAATCTATCGATACTTTTCAGCACATTCTGTGCCAGGGTACGCATAAGTTCTTTAGTCTGCTTCAACCCTGTTGATTCTAACACAATCTGATGAGCACTTTCGATCTCTTTTTTTGTTATTTTTCGCTTTGAAAAAATCCCATGAAGTTTAGGCCTCACCTTTAAATCTTTTAAGGCATAAAGCACTGGAAGCGGTAAGCATCCATTCTTGACTCTGCGTAGCATCTCTTTATCGTCAAATGTATCGGCTATGTCGTCTTCTAATATCCACAACATGCCCAAGTGCCTGCCATAATTGCTTAATGCGTTGATTTCGTCTCGAGATCCATCACCTAAAATTGCGCCGATTCGTACAATAGCCTCTATGTCGGCAGCTTTCTTCTTCACACTACGAAGGTACTGTACAGGGTCAACATCTACGCTTCTCTTTAATCCAAGCTCTAACGCTTGGCCATCGCCAAGTTCAAAAAATGCTCTCTTCAATACCCTGTTTATCTTGATGAATTTCTCGATTGGAAATATTTCAATCAATCGATGCCACGAGATTAAACCCTTGAAAAGAAGGGCGTCTCCTGCAAGCAATGCCACGTCCTTGTCATATTTTCCGAAAACAGTAAGTGATGAATTTTGGGTTTTTGATCTGTCAATAATATCATCATGAATGTCCATACCACCGCTCATAAGCACTAGAGGCGCTGCAATCTCTGTCACTGTCTTAGTATTTCCGCCTACAGCTTCACATCCTAAGGAAATCAATGTTGGCCTAATCAGAAATCCTCCTCGCTTATAGGACAGAAAATGTTTCAGTGCCTCGCGGATTTCTCGGCATTCAAATCTTTCTTCCAAAATCATCTTTTGTACTTTTTTGAAAGTTTCCGTTCCTCTATCATGGAGTAGTCTTTGTATTTGCTCTGCTAGCTTTTCATATTTACTTCTCTTTTGAATAGGCAATCTCTGGTTTCGGTATTTTTTCTTCATCTTCTCCATAGTCTTCTATGTCTTGTTTTTGTATTTGTTCTTTTAGTATACTGCAATATGTTTCTATGTATTCTTTTCCCATACTGGTTATTGCGTATACTTTTCTTGTCCTTCCTCCTTGGCGTTGTTTTCGGCTTGTAAGGAAGTCTTTTCCTTCTAATGCATTAAGCATTGGGTATAGGGCTCCATGTCTTAGTTTTACGTTAAATTTTGTTTCTACTTGTTTCTTTATCTTGTAGCCCCACATGGGTTGCGTTTGAATAAGCCTTAATATTTGGATATCGAGTAGGTTTTTGGTTATGCGTTGAACAATTTCTTTTCTGAAGTTTTCTGTCAATTTTTCACGCTCTGAACATGTTCTGTTTTGAATCAGTTCATGTTTTTGCTTATTTAAGTTATGTAAGAAATGGAATATTTTAGTATGCTTTGGTATGCTTTTTTATGTTTAGAGTAAGCATGAACCTTTATATTTTTGTTTAGGCTCTATAAAGTCTTGAGATATGTCCTAAAAAGGACATATTGTATCCGTGTCTAACGGAAAAACTGTTGGACACAAATACAGAAGGGAAGCAAGATGGTCAACAACTCGAAAGAAGTTCAAGTCAAGTTGATGAAGGGGCTTCTAGACCTGATAATACTACAGTTCTTGAACTCACAACCCATGCATGGTTACCAAGTAATCACAAAAATCCGAAAAACCTTTGGGGTGTACTTTGGGCCAAGCACTATTTATCCGCTCCTGAACGCGTTGGAGAAGAAAGGGTATGTGAAAAGTGAATGGGACATGAGCAACGAACGGCCAAGGAAAGTTTATAAACTGACAACTGAAGGACAGAGCTTGTTAAACTTCACAGAGGATTCGCTTAACTTCATATGCAGAAAGATAGGCACGCCGGGAATGTCCAAAGGCGCTTTGACAGAGGAGCATACTCCGCAAACAGTTTTACGTCCGTTCTTAAAGAAAATTCAAGAATCAAAACCATTGATTTAGCTTCTAAATCCACTAATATCTTTTAGCTTCAATAATGAGAAAAATAGCAACACTGCATTAGTATAATTTTTATCGTTAGTTCACTCTCTAAATAAAAGGGGGCAAGTTTGGAAAAAGCAGACATTCTAGTTTACGGATGCATGATTTTGCCGATGAACGGGAAAGGCTTCATAGAGGACGGAGCATTAATCATAAAGGATGGAAAAATAATTTTTGTCGGCAAATCTGCATCCGCAACCAACGTAGAGGCTGATATAACAATAAATGCAAAAGGAAAGGTTGCCCTGCCAGGTTTGATTAACTGCCACACGCATGTGCCGATGACTTTGTTTCGGGGAATAGCCGAGGATCAACCGTTAGATGTTTGGCTGAAGGAGACTATTTGGCCCTTGGAGGCTAAGCTTAGGCAAGAGGATGTTTATGTTGGAGCCCTTTTAGGCTGTTTGGAAATGATCAAAAGCGGAACAACATGCTTTGCCGATATGTATTTTCATGAGGACATGGTTGCAAAGGCTGTGGATGAAAGTGGATTAAGGGGTGTTCTGGCAGAAGGCATAATTGAGGCTGGAAACAAGGTATTAGGCGCAAAAATGCTTGGTAAAAGCATAAAGTTTGCCAAGGGTTTCCATGGACTCGCTGATGATAGGGTAAAAGCAATGCTTGGCCCTCATGCAGCTTACAGTTGTAGCCCAGACTTGCTTAGAAAGATCAGTGTGAGGGCTTCTGAGTTAAATGTTGGCGTGCACTTGCATTTGGCTGAATCAAAAAATATGTTTAAGGAGTTTGAGGAGAAGTATGGTTCCAGCGAGGTTGAATTCTTAGACAATATAGGCTTCTTGAAAGGGCATGTTCTTGCAGCCCACTGTATAAATTTGTCACGGAAGGATATGCTTATCCTTTCTAGGCATAGTGTTAATGTGGTTCATGTCCCTGTGGCTAACATGAAACTTGGTTTAGGCGCAGCGAAAATAAAGGACTTAGTCGATTTAGGTGTCAATGTGGGTCTGGGAACCGATGGGCCGGCTAGCAATAATTCCCTCGACATGTTTGAAATCATGAAGATTGCGGCTTTACTTCAAAAACTCACTTATCAAAATCCTACAGTCATGTCAACCTACGAAGTTTTAAAGATGGCAACAATAGATGGAGCAAAAGCCTTAGGGCTGGAGGAAAACATTGGCTCCCTTGAAGTAGGTAAGAAAGCCGATTTAATATTGGTTGACCTTTCAAAGCCTCACCTAAAACCCTTGCATAATATTTACGCGAGCATTGTTTACTCTGCAAGGGGAAGCGATGTTGACACGGTTATAGTTGATGGAAAAATCTTGATGGAAAATAGGCGAGCAAAAATTTTGGATGAACAAGCCGTGATAGAAAAAGCCGAAAGAACCGCCTTAGATTTGCTATCACGGTAAATCTTATTTAACAGCTTGGCTATTGTATTTGCTTCAGCCTCTGGTATAAAAATGCCCTCGATAATTCGAATGGAGAACCTTACAAAAAAATTCGGAAATCTAGCCGCAGTTGACCACCTAAACTTAGAAATTGAGGATGGGGAAATCCTTGGGCTTCTCGGACCAAACGGCGCAGGAAAAACAACAGCCCTGCTCATGCTCACAACCGTTATTAAGCCAACTGAAGGCACAGCCGTTATAGGTCCTTATGATGTGACTCGCGAGCCAGATAAGGCCAGAACTCTAATTGGCATGTCCTTCCAAGAACCCAAACTTCTGTGGGTCAGCACTCCATGGGATGTGCTAGACTGGCACGCAAAAATATGCGGATTATCGACAGATGAACGTAAAAAGAGAGTTCGTTGGACTTTAGAGCAACTTGAATTATGGAACGAACGACACAAAATCATTCACACTTTTTCAGGTGGTATGCGCAAAAGGGTTGAAATAGCCAAGATTTTAATTCAGAGACCCAAAATTGCCATAATCGATGAGCCCACAGCACAGATTGACATTGTAGGCAAACACAGAATTTGGAACATGATCCGCGATTTAAGGGCAGAAGGCTCAACCATACTGCTTGCAACAAACGAACTATACGAGGCGGACGCGCTTTCCGACAGAGTAGCAATAATACATAAGGGGAAGCTTTTAGTTTGCGATGAGCCTAGAAAGCTGAAAGACAGCATACCCGGCGGAGACGTAATAGAGGTAATTTTAGAAAAAGATGTCCCCCAAAAGTCCCTTAAAGAATTAAAGGAAATAAACCGCGTCGTCGACGTTTTGGCGACAAAACAGAATCACTTGAAAATCTACCTAAACCAAGCTGAAGAAGTCTTACCTCAAATCACACAATTCTTCATGAAGCTAGAGGTGCCTATAAAATCAATTCAAATGAGCGAACCCTCTTTAGACGACGTTTTTGCGCACTATACCGGCTTAACAATTGAGGAGGCTCATAAAAAGTGATAACTCTACGAAATGTTTGGATTGTTGCCGAAAGGGATCTAAGAATGTTCCTTCAGTACAAGTTCATGTTGATAATGCGTGCCTTATGGTTTCTGGCTCAAATAGCCTTGTTCGGTTTGATAGTAAACAAAATGCTCAAACCAGAAGTTGAACAAAGTATCGGGACAAGCTACTTCAATTTTTATGCAGCAGGCATAATAATAGCCCTGCTTTATTCCACAACAGTCTTCATAGGTTACGATATTTACGAGGAAGCCGACCACGGCGTCATTGAATACTTGCTCAGCCTACCTGTTTCTAGGAAAGAACTTGTCCTTGGAAGATCAGTTGGCGGTGGTTTAAGAAGCTTCTTATTCGTCAGTCCCATGCTTCTTTTTGTCTTGTACCTCATCGGCATTACAGATCCATTGCGGTTTTTGGTTGCGTTTATTTCACTTTTCTTGTTTGCTTTTGGAGTTGCTGGGTTTAGCATAACCCTTGCTGTGAGCATAAAATCTTCTGACAAATTTGATATTCTTTTAGGGGTTGTGGACGCTTTGATTGTCAGGTTAAGCACAACACTCTATCCACTAGTTTACATGCCTGACTATTACCAGGCAATCGCAAGGTTTAATCCGTTAACTTTTGCTGCTGATTTATTCAGGTGGGGTGCCGGAATCGAATCGGCTGTTCTAACTTACCCAGCTATTGCAATCTTTGGTATAGTCTTATTCTTTTCTCTTTTCACGTTTTTGGGTATTATTTTGCATGAGAGAAGATTGGAAGGTGGTGGTTGGCAGTGAAGGCGATATTGTACGTTTTGGAGCGTGATTTTAGGTACTTCTTTAGGTACAAGTGGTGGATTGTTGGAATGTTAAGCATGAGTCTCGCCGACCTTTTTATAATGGCAATAGTTTACACAGGAATGGTTAGACGCGAAATTACGGAGCAATACGTCTCTTACTTCCTATTTTTCTCGCCAGGTATAACAATTACTGCGCTTTTTGCGGCTGCTTTCATGATTGGAAGGGAAATAAACATGGAGCTTCGACGCGAGATCTCGCATTACATGCTAAGTTTACCAATTAAAAGATGGGAGTTATCTCTTGGAAGGGTTTTGGCAGGAGGTTTAAGGGGAATGGCATACATGACTCCTCTGCTTCTAATAACTATTATAGTAACTTTTATTCTGGCAGGCAATGTTCCTTCTCCGTTGCAAATGCTTGTAATAATTCTGGCTTTGTTCTTTATCTCTGTAGGAACATCCGGTTTAAGCATAACGCTTTCCCTTTCCACCGCAAGTCTTGAAAAGTATATAACAGCAAGGGGAGTTGTTTATTATGTACTTTTCTTTTGCAGCACAGTCTTCTACCCATTAAATCTTATACAGAATGTGATGCCTACACCCTTCGTGGTTATAGCTAGATATAACCCATTGAGTTGTGGCGCCGACCTTACAAGATTTTTCCTTTTAGGTCATCCTCCATTTGAACCAGTTATGCTTCTAGACTTGGCTATTTTCGCACTATTTTTTGCTTTATTAGCTATGTTTGCTTACATGAAAATAATCCAAAAGTAGGCTTCTCCAACCCTTTCGAGGTTAAATTTATGAATATGAGCAACGTATCTTCTTTCCTTCCTTCCACCTAGCAAGTTTGGTTCGAAGGTTAAGTCAATGAATGAAGTCAAG
>Ga0315306_10000582_pt1 | contig 17699 bp, 15 predicted proteins | sample TDP1_MG_FD_203803 | JGI IMG/M metagenome (GOLD analysis project Ga0315306, IMG submission 203803) | Freshwater sediment microbial communities from Lake Towuti, South Sulawesi, Indonesia - TDP1 | ecosystem: Environmental > Aquatic > Freshwater > Lake > Sediment | place: Indonesia: South Sulawesi... | reverse complement strand
GAAATGGAATAGAATTCTGCATCCGGGCAAAGGAAAAAATCATGAAAAATATTCAGCCGAGGTCTCTGCGGCCATCAAGAGTTCCTGATAGGCGATATGAGGTGGTGGCGGTTTATCGGCGACAAAGGTCAGCTTGAGGTGATTGATGATTCTATCCACCACGGCATAGTCGGTGAGGAAGGAGATAACCCTCATCTGTCCGCCGCATTGAGGGCAGACCATCGGATTGACTTCATAGACTTTGCGGATCATCTTATTTAGCCTATAGAAAAAGTAAAATTAGAGCCAAAATTGTGATGGGCACTGTCAAAGGAGATTTTCATGACATCGGCAAAAGAATAGTCTGTCTCATCCTGGAGAGAGAGGGTTATGAAGTCATCGATATTGGAATAGACGTTTCTAAAGAAAAATATTTAAGCGCCATCAAACAAGAGAAGCCAGATATCGTCGGAATGTCAGCACTTTTAACGACAACAATGATCTATATGAGTGAAATTATAAAAACTGTGAAAAAGGCCAAACTGAGGCAGGTTCCCAGGTTGATTATTGGAGGCGCTCCTGTGACACAATCTTTTTCAGATGAAATCAGGGCTGATGGCTATGCTCCTGACGCCATTTCTGCAGCAGAACTTATCCAGCGGCTCCTAAAAAAATAAATGGAAGAAAATAGAGTTTTCAATCATCAAAAAAAATATCGCTTACAAATATTTCCGCAAAATAAAACAATCTCGGCCAATGATAACGATTTGTTAGCAGATAAGATTTTAGAAACTGGGATCAATCTGAGCGTCTACTGCAATAAAAAGGGCTTATGCGGGAAATGTCTTGTCGAGATAGTCAAGGGCAGACTTCAACCTTTAGGTGAAAGAGAAAAACTCTTAATTAACCAGAAAGGACTAGACAGGAATTATCGCTTGGCCTGTTTATCTAGAATTCAATCGGATTTGAGTATTAGAATTCCTGAAGCATCCATCATCAAAGAGATGTCCATTTTGGAATCAGGAATAAAATCTCCCATCTTCGTTGATCCATCTACAAAAAAGTACTATCTTGAACTCAAAAAACCTAGAATCAAATCGCCCTCTTCTCTTATGGAATTAATAGAATCCAAGTTGAAGGTAAAAAACTTGATCATCTCTTTAGATTTATTGAAAGAGCTCTCCCCTATTATGGAGAAAAGCAATTTCAGGATAACGGCTGCCTTGTTTAATTGTCACGAAATTGTAAGCATTGAGCCAGGCCAGACACTTAACAGGAGCTTTGGAATTGCCATAGATATAGGGACCACGACCTTGGTAGCAGAATTGCTTGATTTAAATTCAGGAGAGAGCATAGACCATTTAGCTGCAATGAACAATCAGGTAAGATATGGGTCTGATGTTGTTTCAAGAATAACCTTCGCTTTTCGAGATCCCAAAAATCTCAAGACCTTGAGAAATTCGATTGTAAAAGATTTGAACTCAATGATCGAGCAACTCTTAGAAAAAAACAAAATTGACCGTTCTTTCGTCTATGAAATTGCCATCGCTGGTAATACATCCATGAATCATTTTCTTTTAGGTCTTCCCGTAAAAACTCTCGCTCTTTCTCCTTTTCATTCTGTTTTCAGCACGTTATCTGAGCTATCTTCAGATCGTTTGGGACTTAAAATAAATAAATATGGAAAAATCTATATCTCACCGAACATTAAAAGTTTTGTCGGCGGCGATATCTCTGCAGGGCTCCTTGCCTCTGATTTTGAAAACAGAAAGGGCAATTATCTCTTTATAGATTTAGGAACAAATGGTGAGGTCGTTTTAAAAACAAGCAAAGGATTTGTTGCCACGTCGACAGCAGCCGGGCCTGCTTTTGAAGGGATGAATACGAGCAGCGGAATGGTAGCACTTCCGGGTGCAGTGTATAAAGCAGAATATAGAAATCGGCTCAGACTTTTCACTATTGAGAACAGAACTGCAGCTGGAATTTGTGGAACAGGATTTATCGATTTAATCTCCATTTTTTTATATAGAGGAAGGATTACTTCAAAAGGGGCAATCGTCGGCAAAACAAAAAGAATTCCTATTTTTGGCAAAATATCTATCACTCAAAAAGACGTAAGAGAAATACAGCTAGCGACTGCAGCTATCAAGTCTGGAATAAAAGTTCTTCTGCATGAATATTCTTTAAACATCAATCAATTGGATGGGATATTTATTGCCGGAGCATTCGGAAATTATTTAAATATAAGGAATAGCATGAAAATTGGCCTCTTACCAAAAATTGATGAAAAGAAAATATTTTTTATCGGTAACTCTTCTCTTGCTGGTGCAAGGGCATTATTGCTTTCCAGACATTCAAGAGAAAAAATCGAACATTTAGTAAAAAAAATTCACTACCTTTCACTGGCAACAAATCCTTTATTCCAAAATACCTTTATAGAGGCCTTAGAATTCAAAAATTAAATTTTGAAATTTTTTCTATCGCAGAATAAAATAACAATAAAATGAAAATAGCTGTGAGTGGAAAAGGAGGAACTGGGAAGACAACTGTAGCGGGTATTTTGGCTTGGTATTTTCAAAAAGATGGTTATCAAGTTCTAGCCGTAGATGCAGATCCCGATGCAAATTTAGCCTCGGCGATCGGTATCCCAGCGGAACAAGCCCGTCTCATCGTACCCATCTCTCACCAACGCCAATTCATAAAAGAAAGAACGGGTGCTAACCCCAAACAATTTGGCCAACTGTTTAAAATCAATCCTGAGGTCAAGGATATCCCAGATAGATTTTGTATCAATTTCGAGGGGATAAAACTCCTGGTCATGGGAGCAATCCAAAAAGGTGGAGGCGGCTGTGCCTGCCCTGAAAATACTCTGTTGCGCAGCCTTCTCTCTGAGATAATCCTCAACCGCAACGAGGTGGTTATCGTCGATATGGAAGCAGGCATAGAGCATTTAGGAAGAGCAACATCTCAGTCAATCAACAAGATGCTGATCATTGTCGAACCTGGCTCGAGAAGCGTATCGACTGCCAAAATGATTATGAAGCTGGCCAAAGAAATAGGAGTAAAGTCTTTTGGGATTGTTGGGAACAAAATCCAGGATGAGCAGCAAAGGATCTGGGTGAGCCGCCAATTCCCTCCAGACCTTATTTTGGGGATGATTCCCTATCATGAAATCATCCGCAATTCTGACTTGCTCGAACAGCCGCTCGTTCAATTGTTAGATGAGAACTTAAGAACAGAATTTCGTAAAATTTATCAAGCTTTAGGAACCGATCCTGAATTCACATGAACCTATGAAATTTTTATAAAATTCTTAAAAGATCATCTATAAATTAGCATAATTTTACAAAAAATAAGCCAAAAAATACTATCGAAATATCCCCTCTTTCTGCTATGCTAATTAAGACACTATCATTTGGAGGTCTACTATGATTTTTAAACCTCAATGTTTAGCTACTGCTGTTGGCAGTCTGCCCCATAAAGATCCGTCAACAGCATGTGATCTCGTTCTCAATAGTATTCCGGAAATCCCTATTTGGCCTCAATTGCCAAAAACAGATTTCAGAGAAGAAATGGAAATTCAATACAGTGAGGGAATACCTTGTGTGGTTCTGGATGAAGATAAGCGTCGGATGTATTTCGATACGACTAGGGATGCGACCAGTGACTTTGAAAAGTTTTATGAAAATTATATGGCAGAAAATTTCGATTATTTTAAAATCTCTCCGCATTTTAGCCGCGGTGTTTATGAAATGGAAGGCAAATTCAGAAAAAAGCGCCCCACTTCTCTCAAATATTTCAAAAATCAGGTGACTGGCCCTGTAACGGTAGGCTTAGGCCGAGTGGATGAAAATAAAAGGGCAATTTACTACAATGAGATGTTCCGAGATATCATCATCAAAGCAACGGAAATGAAAGCAAGATGGCTTTTGCGTAAATTCAATTTCTTAGGCTGCGATCAAATCTGTTTTATTGATGAGCCTATACTCTCAGCTTTTGGCTCTTCCACATATGTCAGTGTCTCGCGGGCGGACGTTGTCAAACATTTAAATGACGTTGTTGAGTCCATCCATAAAGAAAAAGCTCTTGCTGGTGTCCACTGCTGCGGCAATACGGAATGGTCAATCTTAGTCGATGCTGGCGTTGATATCATCAATTTCGATGCCTACCAATACGGTGAAACAATCGGCTACTATCCAAAGGAGATAAAATATTTTCTTGAGAAAGGTGGAATACTGGCCTGGGGAATAGTCCCCACTTCAGAAAAAATTAACCAGGAAACCTCTGAGTCTTTAGTGGAAAAATTAAAGGAGGCTGTCAAAAACTTAGCTCATAAAGGAATTGATCAAAACTTAATTTGGGAAAATTGTCTCATCACTCCAAGCTGCGGGACAGGATCGCTTACTGTCGAGTTATCAGAAAAGGTCTTTGATCAATTACGAGCAGTGAGTAAGCTCCTGCGGCATTAAAAAGATACTCAGATGAGAATCAGATGATGAATAAAACTATTTAAATATATCCTATTGAAAAATTTGCATAAAGAGGAAATAGAGGTGAACGAAAAAACTATAAACAGTTCAGCTGATTCTAGGCCTGAAAATAAAAAAAGCTTTGAAAATGTCTGGGAACGTTCAGAAAGACAAAAGCCTCGCTGCGGATTTGGTGAACAGGGAGTCTGTTGCCACAATTGTTATATGGGACCATGCCGAATCAACCCTCGCGGCAAAAGCCCCCAAAGAGGGGTATGTGGCGCTAGTGCGGAAGTCATCGTTGCTAGAAATTTTGCAAGAATGATTGCTGCCGGAGCCTCAGCTCACTCTGATCATGGAAGAGATGTTGCAAAAACTCTGCTTTTGGCCGCAAAATCTCCAGATTCAGGATATTCTATTAAGGATATGAACAAATTGAGGAAGGTCGCCCAAGCGCTTGGAGTTCGATTTAAAGATAGAGCAAAGGAAGACGTGGCTACAGAAATCGCAAAGAGGACGCTTGAAATTTTTGGACAACAAGAAGGTGAAATCTCCTTTATCAAACTCGCTCCTGAAACTCGCCAGGTTGTCTGGCGCCAATTAAATGTCATCCCTCGTGGAATAGACCTGGAAATTGTAGAAACAATGCACCGAACTCACATGGGAGTGGATCAGGACCATCGCAACATCATGCTTCAGGCATCCCGAACAGCGCTGGCAGATGGATGGGGTGGCTCGATGATAGCCACTGAATTGCAAGACATCCTCTTTGGCACTCCCTCTCCTCTCCGTGGTCAGGTCAATCTGGGTGTGCTCTCGGAGACCGATGTGAATATTGTTGTCCATGGCCATGAACCAGCGCTTTCGGAAATGTTAGTCCTTGCAGCTCAAGACAAGGAACTCATTGATTTAGCCAAATCAAAAGGCGCAACTGGCATAAACCTGGCTGGCATCTGCTGCACGGCCAATGAGATACTTTTGCGCCACGGCCTTCCTATAGCCGGCAATGTTCTCCAACAGGAACTGGCTGTTGGCACTGGCGCTGTAGAAGCGATGATCGTCGATGTCCAGTGCATCATGCCCTCACTCTCGGAAATCTGCAAATGTTACCATACCAAACTCATCACAACCTCATCTAAAGGAAAGATTGAAGGGGCAAAATATTTTGAGTTTGCACATAGCAATGCTCTTCAGGTCGCAAAAGAAATCATAAAAGAAGCGGTCTTGAATTTTTCAAACAGGGGCAGGGTTGATATCCCTAAAGAGAAAATGGACCTCATTGCTGGATTCAGCCATGAGGCAATCATCTATATGCTGGGAGGGACATTTCGGGGCTCATATGTTCCTCTCAACGATAACGTTATTAACGGACGAATCAAGGGAGTTGCAGGTGTTGTCGGCTGTTGCAACCCAAAAGTGGCCTATGACGAGTGCCATGTCAATTTAGTTGAGGAACTTATCGCCAACGATATTCTGGTCGTCCAGACAGGGTGCTCTGCCATTGCCTGCGCCAAAGCAGGATTTCTTGTGCCTGAATCAGCAGAGAAGTACGCAGGCAAGGGCCTAGCAGAAGTCTGCAGGGCAATAGGTATGCCTCCTGTTCTCCATTCAGGCTCATGCGTGGACAACAGCCGCATCTTAATTGCTCTATCAGAAATGGTTAAAATTGGCGGATTAGGCAAAGATATCTGCGAGCTCCCTGTTGCAGGAGCTGCGCCTGAATGGATGAGCGAGAAAGCCATCTCTATCGGCCAATATTTTGTCGCCTCAGGAGTCTTCACCGTGTTTGGGGTCGGACTTCCCGTCAGAGGAAGTGAAATATTCTGCCACCATATCTTCAAAGAATTTGAAAATATATTTGGCGGTATGTGGGCCGCAGAACCTGAGCCAGCGAAAATGGCAACACTCATCATTGATCATATTAATAAAAAGCGAGAAAAATTGGGTATCAACAAAGCCAAAGAGCGCGTGCTGTTTGACATGGAGATGAGAAGAGAACTGGAAGTTTAATAAAAGATTTTTTAAGAGGCAAAGTTCATGTCAAAACTCATCGCCACAAGGGCCATTCGGGGAGCATGGAAATTGGTTGCTCGAGCCGAACAAGAGCTGAAAAGGGCGATAGAAGAGAAAGGCGGCCAGACGAAAGTCGAATTCCCGAATACTGGCTATTATTTGCCAATTTCCTACGGCTTGCTCGGAATAAAAATAGAGACTCTTGCTGGGCTTCAAGAATTATTGCAGGAAGCAAAAAAGTACCTGCCGCCAATTCCTGACGAAAAACTGTGGCTGCCCTATCTTGGACATACCCTTGACGCAGGTCTGGCGACCCTTTTCGCGGATGAGATTATAGAAGCCATTAAATACACCCAAGAGCCTCTCCCCTACCTTCCTGAATCCAATCCCAGAGATGGACACCTTTGGCTGGGGGCGGCCAATGATGTCATCCTCAGGGAAAGAGGAATAGAGTTTGTGGACGGCACAGCACCTGGATTTGCCGCCTGCGTTGGCTACTGCCCTACGAATGAGATTGCTGTAAAAATCGCTAGAGAACTGCAGGAGAAAAACCTCTATGTCTTTATGGCTGCATCCACAGACGGCAAATCTATGGCTCAGCAGCTTGAGGAAGAAGGCATTCAGATGGGGTGGGAAACCAGGCTTGTTCCTTTTGGCAGCGATGTGACCGCAGTTATTCATTCTCTGGGTTTTGCGACTAGGGTTGCCCTCTCCTTTGGCGGGGCTAAACCTGGTGACTACCAGAGAGTCTTGCGCTACAACAAAAATAGAGTCTTTGCTTTTGTCCTTGCTTTGGGACCTGTTGACGATGAGAAGCATGCCCAGGCAGCAGCTGCCATCAACTACGGCTTTCCGACAATTGCTGATACAGATATTGATCAGATTTTGCCTTCTGGAATCTGCACCTACGAACATGTTGTTTCGCCTATAGCGCATGATAAAATCGTTGCCAAAGCGATAGAAGTCAGAGGCCTAAAAATCACGATCACCAAAGTCCCAATCCCTGTTCCCTTTGGACCTGCTTTTGAGGGAGAGCGAGTGCGCAAAGAAGATTTGTCTGTCGAGCTTGCTGGTCAGACAAAGCCTGGCTTTGAATTTGTCACCTCAAAGAAACTCAATGAAGTTGAGGACGGAAGGATCGAAGTCATTGGACCTGAAATCGACGAAATTGAAGAAGGAAGCCAAATCCCTTTTGCCCTCTGGGTTGAGGTCGCTGGCCGCGAAATGCAGCCTGATTTCGAGCCTATCCTGGAGCGCCAAATTCACCATTTTATCAACTATGCCAATGGCGTTTTTCACCTTGGGCAGAGGGACGTGAACTGGGTCCGTATTAGCAAAGAGGCTAGACAGAAAGGTTTTAAATTCAAGCATTTCGGTTCAATTCTTCATGCCAAATTCCATGGAGAATATGGCAAGATTGTCGATAAAGTGCAAATCAAAATTTATACGGGAGAAAAAGATGTCCTTGACCTCATTCGCATTCCCAGAAAGGTTTATGAGAAGCGAGATGCACGTCTGGCTGGCATGACCGATGAAAGTACAGACACTTTCTATTCCTGTACCTTGTGCCAGTCATTTGCCCCGAATCACGTTTGCATTATTACTCCAGAACGTTCTGGCCTTTGCGGGGCTTACAACTGGCTGGATGGAAAAGCAGCGTTTCAAATAAATCCTACGGGACCAAATAAACCAGTGCAAAAAGGCAAGGCTATTGACGAAGCCAAGGGTCAGTGGCAGGGAATCAATGAGTTTATTTACAATAACTCGCACAAAACATTGGAAATTTTCAATACTTACAGTATTATTGAGAACCCGATGACCTCCTGTGGCTGTTTTGAATGCATCTCCTGTGTCTTACCCTCGACCAACGGGATAATGACTGTTTATCGGAACTATCCAGGTATGACTCCCTGCGGAATGAAATTTTCGACACTGGCTGGCACAGTTGGCGGTGGATTGCAGACACCAGGATTTATTGGCCATAGCAAGCAGTATATTGGGAGCAAAAAATTCATCAGCGCCGAGGGTGGGGCCAGGCGCATTGTTTGGATGGACAGCCTGCTCAAACAAGAAATGGCACCAGTGCTGCGCAGGATCGGCGAAAGAGAAGGTATCGAAAACTTTATTGATATCATCGCAGACGAGACTCTAGCTGTGACTGAAAAAGAGGTTCTGGAATATATTACCAAAAAGAATCATCCGGCTCTCTCGATGCCACCGCTCTTTTAGATAGGGAATTCAGTGAAACGATGAAAACTCTAGCCATTTCTGGTAAGGGTGGAACTGGCAAAACCACGATAGCTGCGCTCATCATTCGCTGGTTGAGGGAACACGTAGCTAAACCCATACTAGCTGTGGATGCCGATTCAAATGTCAATTTAAATGATCTTTTGGGCGTGGAGGTTAAGGACACTATTGGATCTATAAGGGAAGAGATGAGACGACTGGTCACGAGTCTTCCTGGCGGGATGACAAAGCAGGAGTTCCTTGAATACAAGATTCAAACTTGTCTCGTTGAGGCAGCTGGTTTTGACCTTATTGCCATGGGACGGCCAGAGGGCCCTGGATGTTATTGTTACGCCAATAGCCTGCTTCGTGATATTTTGTACAAATTGAGTGCTAACTATGCATATATTGTGATCGATAATGAAGCAGGCATGGAACATCTTAGCCGTCGAACTGTGCAGGACATCGATTATTTGTTAATAGTTGCCGATCCAACCGTGAGAGGAGTCCGTGCGGCTTCGAAAATAAGCAGGCTTTTACTTGAATTGGATACGCGTGTCCGAGAAAAATATCTCATCCTCAATCGAGCTCCTGTCGTCATTTCACAACCTGTAAAGAGAATTATTGAAGAGGAGGGATTGAATCATCTCTCTTCTATCCCTGAAGATGATCAATTATTAAAAATGGATCAAAAAGGAGAAGCGATTTGGAACGTGAGAGCTGATTCCCCTGTTTATCAAGCAGTCCATCAATTTATGACAAAATTCATAGAGGCAAAAAAAATCTATAGGGAAATCCATGAGTCTTGAAATTCCTAAAGAAGCCAATATTGGAAAAATTCAGAAAGTGACATTAGGGGCCACTTCCGAACAGGGAGGAACCCGATCCCAGACCATTACGATTGGGGGAAGCACAGCCTTGCCCTTTCTTTTTTTTGAAGGTCAGCATCCCCACAGACCTGTGATTGCCATGGAGGTTTTCGACAAGATCCCGGGAAAATATCCAGAGACCTTAATGGACTATTTCGGCACGGTCATCGACAAACCAGGAGAAATGGCTAAGAAGTGCGTCGAGCAGTATGGAGCAGAAATGATCAGCGTTCGCCTCGAAGGGACTCACCCTGAAAAAGGAAACAAAAGCGCTGATGAGGCAGCTCGAATCGTGAAACAGGTGTTGGAGAGTGTGAGTGTCCCGCTCATCATTACGGGGCACAGCTATTTTGAAAAAATCAACGCAGTCATGAAAAAAGTCTGTGAAGTCGCGGAAGGCGAAAACTGTTTAATCAATTATGTCGAAAAAGACAACTATAAGACTATTGCTGCTGCTTGCATCGCCTATCAGCATACACTCGTGGCCCAAACACCCATTGATGTCAATCTTGCCAAGCAGTTGAACATTCTTCTCTCAGACATGAACTTCCCTCCAGAAAAAATCGTGATGGATCCTTTGACTGGCACCCTTGGATATGGTTTGGAATATACTTATTCTATTATGGAAAGAATCCGAAATGATGGCTTAGCTGGTGACAAAATGTTGGCCTTCCCTATGCTCGTAAATCCTGGATATGAAAGCTCGCGGGTCAAAGAAGCAAGAGTCCCTGAGCAGGAATATCCAGAATGGGGAAAAAAGGAACTGCGTTGTGCTTACTGGGAAATCTCCACGGCAATGAGTTTGGTAGTGGCTGGTGCAGAGTTGCTCATCATGCATCACCCCAAGGCTGTTGAAACGGTGAAAAAGAAACTTGTTGAAATGTTTGATCTAAGAAAAGGAGAATCACCTTGGCCCTATCGGGATTAGAAATATTTAAGTTGCTGCCCAAAACCAATTGTGGTGATTGTGGAGTTCCGACGTGTATGGCATTTGCCATGAAACTGGCTCAGAAAAAAGCCGAGTTAAGCGAATGTCCTCATGCTTCCGAAGAGGCTAAAGCGACATTAGGAGCTTCGAGTGAGCCGCCCATTCGGCTGGTCAAAATAGGTGGAGACGGAGCCAGGCCTTTAGAGATAGGAAACGAAACAGTCATGTTTCGCCACGAGAAAACATTTTTTCACAAGCCAGGAATTGCCATTCAATTGCGGACTTCTGAAGATGAGAAAGAACTTCTCTCAAACATAAAAGAGATTGAAAACTTTAAAGTTATGCGAGTGGGTGAAGAACTCAAGACGGACTTATTCTTCATCTCTCATGATTCAGAAAAGATGGAAGATTTTTTGAAACTGATTAAACTTATCAAGCAAAATTCCTCCAAGGGCATCATCCTGGATTGTCAAGACGAAGAGGCCCTCAAGGGAGGTCTCGAACTTCTCAAACTTGATCGGGCTGCAATCTTCTTGAGGAAAGAACTTCGAGATCAAGATCTGGATTTAGCTCGTTCTTTCAATACGAGTCTCATCCTGACCGCCTCTTCTCTTGAAGAATTAGCTAGACAAGCTGAAAAGGCAAGACAGGCCAAGGTGAATGACCTGATTTTAAATTTGGAATCTCAGAATTGCGGTCTCAAGCTCCAGGGCAATACCATTCTTCGACGAAGTGCCTTGAAGAAGAATTTTAAACCTTTTGGGTACCCTCTCTTCAGTTTTATTCAAGGGCAGAACGAATTTGAGGTATTGGCAAAAGCCTCTGTTTTCCTTTGCAAATATGATTCTGTGATTGCCCTAGCTCAGTTTGACAAAGCCATGCTCTATACTCTTTTTACACTCCGGCAAAATATCTACACTGATCCTCAGAAGCCCATTCAAGTTGACCCAAAACTTTATCCCATTGGAGAACCAACGCCGGAATCACCTGTTTTCGTCACGACAAATTTTTCGTTGACGTATTTTATCGTTTCAGGAGAAATTGAAAACTCTGGGATTTCCGCCCATCTTGTCGTCACAGACACTGAGGGCCAATCTGTTTGTACAGCCTGGGCTGCTGGAAAGTTTGTTGGAGAAAAGATCGCCAAATTTATTAAAGACATTCAGTTGGAACAAGAGATCAAGACTCGAAAAATTGTGATTCCTGGTTTCGTCGCCCAATTGAGCGGGGATTTGGAAGAGCATCTTCCAGGCTGGAAAGTCATTGTCGGCCCTCAAGAAGCCTCAGATATTCCATCCTTTGTAAAAAATGTTAAGTTGACATGAAGAGCGCGAAAAAGGGAAGGCTGGACAAAAAAGAGAAGACGCATAACATCTCTCGTTCAAAGCTCAAAAAAGTTAAAAAGACTTACCATCTCAGTTTTCTTCCTTTTGATATCTCCGTTGAAGTTGCCCAAGGAATGACTATTTTGGATGCTTCAAGAAAGGCCGGCCTTCTTTTAAAGACGAGCTGCGGAGGAAAAGGAACTTGCGGCGATTGCCTTGTCGAGATCTTAAGCGGAGCTTACGAACAAAGGCCCTCAGCTACGCTTCCAGATCTGCTGAGAAAGAAGGGATTTGCTTTAGCCTGTCAGACAAAAATCAAAGATCGTCTTGCCATTCAACTGCCTCAATTCCAGCAGGTTTCCATCAAAAGTGTTACCTCATCTCGATTTTTTGAAGATCACAAAAATAACATTTCAGGAATTTATGAAGTCAATCCTCTTGTAAAAAAGATAAAGCTCAAACTCCCCTCCCCCACTTTAGAACTTCCATATAGCGATTTAGAAAGACTTCAAAGGGAAATTCAAAAGAAACTGGCAATAAAAAATTTGAATTGTGAATACTCCGTATTGAAAAAACTAGCTCATACTGTCCGGAAGGAGGAAGGTCAGGTCTCAGTTGTCTTGTTCAAATCTGAACAAACCTGGACAGTCATTGACATTGAGCCAGCGAATAAAGAAAAAAAAATCTATGGCATTGCCTGTGATATCGGGACAACAACTGTGGCTCTTCATTTGGTGGATTTAGAAAATGGAAAGATCTTAGAGACAAGGACAAGCCTCAACCAGCAGATTAAAAGGGGTGATGATATTATCTCACGTATCAACTATGCCCAAAAACCTGGATATCTCAAAGAACTCCACGATCTTGTCACACTCACGATCAACAATCTGATTGAACAAGCTGCACAATCTGCTCATCTCTTGCCTTCCGATATCTATTTAGCCTCTTTTACAGGCAATACAACGATGATCCATCTTCTGTTAAATCTAGAACCTCGCTACATTCGAGAAGAACCCTATATTCCTACTTTTCATGATCTTCCCCTTCTCAAATCCTGTGACCTCGGATTGAAAATGAACGATGAGGGAAGGGTTCATTGTGCTCCCGCAGTAGGAAGCTATGTTGGCGGAGACATAACTGCGGGATTGCTCTGTACGCCTCTTGTTCGTGATTCAGATAAGATCTCCCTCTTCATTGATGTCGGAACAAACGGCGAATTGGTGGTAGGAAATAAAGACTGGCTTATGACCTGCGCCTGTTCTGCAGGCCCTGCTTTTGAAGGAAGAGGGATCAAATGCGGAATACCTGCTGTGGCTGGAGCTATAGAAGAAATAAAGTTCAAAGATGACGATGAGCTGGAATACAAAGTTATTAACGGTCAACAGCCCAAAGGCTTGTGCGGCTCAGGCCTTGTTGATTTGTTGGCAGAACTCTTTATCCATCATTATATTGACCGCCACGGAAAATTCAATACGAAAAAACCAACTCAAAAATTTATCAGAAATGAAAACGGAGTGGGATTTCTGATAGAAAAGGCAAGCAACTGCTATTGGGGCAAGGATCTCCTCATCACTGAAAATGATATTTCAAATCTCATCCGGACCAAAGGAGCTGTTTTCTCTGCTTGTTCCTTGTTGCTAAAAAAAGTGGGACTGACTTTCGACAGGATTGATGCCTTTTACATAGCTGGCAGCTTCGGTCAGAATCTCAATATCCAGAATGCTATCCGCATAGGTCTTTTGCCCGACCTCGTGCGGAACAAGTTTCATTATCTAGGAAACAGTTCCCTTCTCGGTTCTTACTTGGTTCTCCTCTCAGATAAGAATAGAGAAATGGCAAAAGACATCTCAAAAAAAATGACCTACATCGAATTGAATACAGACCCCCATTACATGAATGAATATATGGGTGCCTTGTTTTTACCACACACAGAGATGAAGATCTTTCCATCAGTAAAAAAAATGTTTTATAAATGATTCATAATAATATTATTTGGTCCAAACATGTCTTGGAGCAAATTTTTTAAAAAGGAGGAAAAAAATGAAATTCTCTCTCTTTGATTTAATGAAAAAGCGAACAGTTCTCCTTGACGGAGGCTTTGGAACAGAGCTCATGAAGCAGGGCTTCCCTGGGGGCGCATGCCCTGAATCGTGGAATGTGGAGAAGCCAGAAATAGTAAAAAATATCCACAAAAGCTATTTCGACGCAGGTTCAGATGCGGTTCTGACGAATAGTTTTGGAGGAAGCAAGATTAAGCTCTCTTCCTATGGGGTGGAAAAAAGATGTTACGAGTTTAATCTTGCCGCCGCTACGATCGCCAACGAAGTCAAACCAAAGGGAAAATTTGTCGGTGGAAGCATGGGTCCCACAGGAAAATTCCTTAAACCGCAGGGAGAATTCACAGAAGAGCAATTTGAGGAAGCTTATGCTGAGCAGGCCAGAGGCTTAACCGATGGAAAGGCAGACTTCTTATTAATTGAAACACAATATGATTTAAGGGAGGCACTCTGCGCACTGAGAGGGGCAAGGAAAGTCTCGAAAATACCGATTTTTGTAACGATGACCTTCAACCGCAATCCCAGAGGCTATTTCACTCTAATGGGCAATTCTGTCTCTCAATGTCTAGAAAGCCTGGAAAGCCAGGGAGTTCCTGTCCTGGGATCAAATTGTACCCTTAACAGCGAAGAAATGGTTGATCTGGTGAAAATCATGAGGGAGAAGACCTCTCTTCCCCTGATCGCTCAGGCGAATGCAGGCAAACCTTCTCTTTCTACCGAGGGAGAAGTCTCTTATTCGCAAAACCTGGAAGATTATGTTCGCCATATCCCTCAGATGATAAAAAATGGCGCTAATCTCGTTGGCGGCTGTTGTGGCACAAATCCTGACTACATAAAAAAAATGGCAGGCATTATAAAGAAGTCATAATCTTCTCGAAAGAAGAAGGAGGGGAGGAAAAAAAACTTGATTTTTCTTCAAAACAAAGAACATAATGGGCACTCATCCTATTAAGGATAGAAACCAAAAAAAGTTGAAAAGGAGTAAAAATGAAAGAGAACGAAATATATGAGAAAATGAAAAAAGCCATCATCGAAGGAAACAAAGATGAAGCAGAAAGGTTGGCTAAAGAAGCACTGGAAAAAAAGATGGACTTGTTAAAGGTGATCGAAAAAGGTTATGTCCAAGGAATCCAGAAAGTTGGTGAGCTGTGGGAAAAAGGTGAATATTTTTTGCCTGAGCTGATCACAGGAGCAGAGTGCATGAAGGGAGCCATGAAAATCCTTGAGCCAGGGTTAAAGAAAGCAAAAATAAAGACTCAATCTCAGGGGAAGGTCATCATCGGGACTGTCGAGGGAGATATTCATGATATAGGAAAAAATCTTGTCGCTTCTCTGTTGGCAGCGAATGGATTTGAGGTCCTCGATTTAGGTGCCGATGTCAAATTAGAAAGGTTTGTGGAAAAGGCGGAAGAAGCGGGTGCTGATTTTATCTGTCTCTCAGCTCTTTTAACGACAACTATGCTCGGACAGAAGAAGGTCATCGAAATCGCCAGGGAAAGAAAGATGAGAGAAAGATTCAAAATAATGGTGGGAGGGGCACCGGTGAATCAAAAATGGGCAGAGGGGATCGGAGCAGATGGTTATGCAGAGAACGCCATGGCTGCAGTCAGAGTTGCCCTTGACATCCTCAAAAAATAAGAGTGGCGGAAAATATAAAGACGATCAAAGAATACGAGATAGAGTTAGACCAAAAAAAAATATTGTGGACTCTAGGCTACAAGAAAAAGCTTGCTTCGATAAATGAATCCCTGAGTCAAATGATTTTAGAGGAAAAGGCAAGGCTAAATTTTCTCCTCCAGCCAGCAGCCATTTACAGAATCTTGGATTACGAAGAAACAAATAAGCATGCGATTTTCCAAAACGCGGAAAAAGTGGTTTTGTGCATCTGCACCATAGGCCCAACGCTCGAGGAAGAAAGCGGAAGACTGATGAAAGAAAACGAAATGCTCCGTGGCCTCGTCTTAGATGCGCTTGGTTCAGAAGCAGTGGAACAAGTTGCCCTTCAATCAGAGAAAATCATTAGCCAAGAATCAAAAAAATTAAATTTATGGCCAAGCAAGAGATTTAGCCCTGGATTTGGCAAATGGGATATCATGGAACAGCAATTTATTTTCCAAATGCTGCCAGCTCAAAATATCGGAGTGAGCTTAAACGAATCTTGTATGATGATTCCTCGAAAATCCATTTCATTTCGGATCAATCTATATAAAAATCAAAGTATGGGGAGAAAACAATGATCAAAACAAAAAAGCCAAAATTAAAGCTCTTAGAAAAGGATTTCATAAAGAAAATCTTTGATGAAGCCCTCCATCTCCTCCACAAGCATGGTGTTTTTGTAGAAAACAGGAATGCACTGGATCTTCTCAAACAAAACGAGGCAAAAATTGACAAGGAAACTCAGAGGGTCTATATTTCGCCTAAACTCGTCTACGATTCTCTTTCTTCTACTCCTTCAAAGATAAGAATTTTTGACAGATCCTGCGAAAAAGAGTTCCTGATTGGAGAGGATGAGTTTCATTTCAACCCAGGGTCTACCGCGATTACGATATTGGACCACGCGACTTCAACCTGCCGAAGGCCTATGACAGCAGATCTCGTCGCTTACACCCGATTAACAGACTTACTGGAATATTTCGACTTTCAGAGCACAGGACTTATTAGCAGTGACGTTCCAGAGAATATGCTAGATAGCTATCGATTATTTCTCTGCCTTCAATTTTCAACAAAGCCGATCGTCACAGGGACATTTCGAATAGAGGGATTCAAGCCAATGATGGAGATGCTTGTCGCAGTCAGAGGCAGTGAAAAAAATTTGGCAGAAAAACCTTTGGCAATTTTTGATGCCTGCCCCTCCCCTCCTCTTAAGTGGAGTAATTTGACATCCCAGAGCTTAATAGACTGTGCTAGGGCGGGAATCCCTTCTGAGCTCATCTCTATGGGGCTAACAGGCGCAACTTCACCTGTGACACTGGCAGGGACCTTAGTTCAGCATGTCGCAGAAAATCTTTCTGGAGTCGTTATCTGCCAGCTGGCGAAAAAAGGAGCTCCGGTCATATTCGGAGGCTCTCCAGCAGGATTTGATATGAGAAAAGGCACTACTCCTATGGGAGCGATGGAGACGATGATGATTGATTCAGCTTATGCCCAGATAGGGAAATATCTCCATTTACCAACTCATGCCTACATGGGGCTGAGTGATTCCAAAATCAATGATTCTCAGGCTGGCCTTGAATCAGGGATTGGAGCAATTATGGCTGCTCTTTCGGGAGTAAACGTTATCTCTGGCCCTGGAATGATGAATTTTGAAAGCACTCAAAGCTTGGAAAAGCTCGTTATTGACAATGAAATCTGCGCCATGGCTTATAGACTCTGCCGAGGAATATCGCAGCGGGAAGAACGCCTGGCTATCCATTTATTTGAGAAAAGCGCTAAAGTGATCAATTTTCTGTCCATGCCTCACACTAGAAAGTGGTACCGCGAAGAACATCTCTTTCCCCGAACGATTGACCGAGATACCTATGAGCAGTGGGTTTCTCTTGGAAAAAAATCTATGGCCGATAGAGCCTCTGAAGAAGTGAAAAGAATTCTCACCAGCACGCCTCCAAAGATCTTGAATAAGAACATTTATCAAGAGCTTCAGAAAATTATGCTAAGGGAAGCACAAAAACATGGCCTTTCCTCACTGCCAACCATTGAGCCCTGATTATTTTAAGGATAGGAATTTGCTTTTCAGAAGAGCTGGCTGACTGATCGTCTTTGGGCCCGTTCTGCCATCCAATCACCATCGAGAAATATAAATCATGACAAAAAGCATGTCAAGGACAAGCGGAAAT
>Ga0315306_10000581_pt1 | contig 17699 bp, 17 predicted proteins | sample TDP1_MG_FD_203803 | JGI IMG/M metagenome (GOLD analysis project Ga0315306, IMG submission 203803) | Freshwater sediment microbial communities from Lake Towuti, South Sulawesi, Indonesia - TDP1 | ecosystem: Environmental > Aquatic > Freshwater > Lake > Sediment | place: Indonesia: South Sulawesi... | reverse complement strand
TTTTTCCACTGGGAAACTTAATCATTGTGCCCAAGGGCGTGTGGCTTACAACTGTGGCGTAGGCGCCGCTAGAACGACAGACCTTACCACCATCACCAGGCTGCAGTTCCACATTGCACACCAATGTGCCTGGAGGCGTATCGCCCAATGTTAGGATGTTACCGACATCGACTGACGCTTTTCTGCCCATTTGTATGGTTTGGCCTTGAAAAACGCTTTCTGGCACAACGGTGTAGAAAACCTGTCCAGTTTCAAGTTTAATGAACGCCAGAGGAGAGCCCCGTCCTGTCTCGTGCATTATGTCTTCAATTCTACCCTGAACGACTTCTTCTATTTCTTTCTTCGACAGGGCAGGGTACTGAGCCGCTGCAACTCTCCTGTGTGTGGCTGCTCTGAAGACTGATCCACCACGGCCACGTCGCTGAACTCGAATCCGCTTGCCCATGAATCGCCACGCCTTCGTATAACCTACACAGGCCACTATATAAAATTACCATTAGTCTGATCGTAGAAATCGATTTTAGTCAAGAACTACACTAGCAAATCCCAGAAGGTAGATGATGCTCATGAAACTGAAAATCGACATTAACTGCGACCTTGGCGAGAGCTTTGGGCATTTCAAGGTTGGCCAAGACATGGAAATCATGCCTCACATAACATCTGCAAACGTAGCTTGCGGCTTCCATGCAGGCGACCCGGTTACCATGGCACATACTATAGAACTGGCCAAGCGGTTCGAAGTTGCGGTTGGAGCACACCCTGGTTTTCCAGACCTTATGGGTTTCGGTCGGAGAGCAATAAGCCTGAAGCCTGAGGAAACCAAGAACTATGTTGTGTATCAGATTGGAGCGCTCCAAGGGTTTGCCAGAGCATCGCACATTCGCTTGCAGCATGTGAAACCTCATGGGGCTCTGTATGACATGGCGACAAAAGATGAAACCCTATCTAAAGCTATTCTAGAGGCTGCCAGACGCGTGGACCGTGAGCTCATAATCTTCGCGCCTCCGAGGTCAATGACGGCAAAGACTGCTTCGAAGATGGGCTTTCGCGTGGCCCTAGAGGCTTTTGCCGATAGAGCGTACAACATAGACGGAACACTGGTTTCTAGAAGTGAGCTAAAGGCGGTTATTGACAATCCGAAACTTGTGGTGCAAAGAGCCTTAAGAATGGTTAAGGAAGGAACAGTTTCAGCTGTCAATGGAGAAACCGTGGATTTAGGAGAACTGCATACTATCTGCGTTCACGGCGATACACCTAACGCTGTAGAGTTGGCAAAAACCTTGAAATCCAAATTACTTGCAGCGCATATTGATGTCCAACCAGTAGGCTCGTTTCTCTAGACAACGTAGGAGCAATGCCGCAACGATGTATCCAGCAGTGAGATACATTTCCTTCGGCGATCACGCTTTGATAATGGAGTTTGGCAACAGCATAAACCCAGAGGTTAATCGAAAAGTACACGCGTTTCATGACGTGATTTCAAATGCCAAGCTCTCAGGAGTTTGCGAGTGTGTTCCAACATATCGGTCTCTGCTCATAACGTATGACCCGACGAAGATAAGCTATGAAAAGCTAGTTTCCGAGGCTAAGAGCCTTGAAAAGATGTCGAAGGCAGGTATTTCCGAAAGAAAAGCGCGCAAGGCAATCGTTCCGGTTGTTTATGGGGGAGATTTCGGACCTGATATTACGCGCGTGGCACAATGCCACAATTTGAAGGAAAAGGATGTAATACGAATTCATGCAGGACGCGAATACTTGGTGTACATGATTGGATTCATTGCAGGGTTCCCTTACCTTGGTGAACTGGCCGATGAAATTGCGACTCCAAGGCTTGAAAGCCCTAGGCTTCGGGTTCCAGAAGGGTCAGTTGGCATAGCTGAAAGGCAGACAGGAGTCTATCCAAGAGAGGCGCCAGGCGGGTGGCACATAATCGGAAGGACGCCTCTCAAGCTTTTTGATCCTTCGTGGCAGCCGCCAGCGCTGCTTCAGTCTGGCGACACGGTGAAGTTTAGACCTGTTTCAATTGACGAGTTTTGGCAAATCCATTCAACCGCATCTAGGGGAAGTTACGACCCGTTCATCCAGGAATGAGTATTGCTATGAAGCTATTCCGAGTCATAAAGCCTGGTTTTTTCACAACTGTTCAAGACTTGGGACGACACGGTTTTCTCAAGTACGGGGTTCCGATTTCTGGAGCAATGGATGATCTTTCTTTACGGTTTGCTAATATGTTGGTTGGGAATAATCTCGGAGACGCTTGCTTGGAGCTAACCATGCTGGGACCTGAACTCGAAGCGTTGCATGACGCCCAAATCGCAGTCGCTGGTGGAGACATCTCGGTTCAGATTAATGAACAAGATGCTCAGATGTGGCAGACATTAAGAGTTAAGACCGGAGATGTGGTCTCCCTTGGAAGGATTCAGGCTGGATGCAGATCGTATCTTTCTGTCAGAGGCGGGGTAAACGTGCCCATAGTTCTGGGAAGCCGCTCAACGTATGTCAGGTGCGAAATCGGCGGCATCCAAGGGCGACAACTCAAAGCTGGAGACGAAATTGAAGAATTTGACGTTCTGCAACCCTTAGGTTTCCGTCTTTCTGTGCCAAGAGATTTTGTTCCCGATTTTGGCGCTGAAGCGAATGTGAGAGTTGTTCTGGGTCCTCAGTTAAAGAGTTTCACCGAGAAAGGAGTTGAAACCTTCCTGTCAAACCCGTATATGGTTACAATTGAAGCAGATAGAATGGGATACAGACTTGAAGGACCTGCTATAGAGCGTGGAGAACTGGTTGACACGATATCGGATGCGATTTTGCCGGGCGCGGTTCAAGTTCCAGCTAGTGGTAAGCCCATCATAACGATGTGTGATGCCCAAACAACAGGTGGCTATCCCAAAATAGCGGCGGTCTTATCGTCTGATATGCATATTCTAGGCCAAGCAAAGCCGAACAACTGGGTTCGTTTTCAGAGAACTACCCTTTCAGAAGCGCACCGCGCGCTAGTTAAATACCGCGATAAAATTCGCACCATTGAAAGCAAGCTTCTCCAGCAGCGGACTAGCTTTTGAATTCGTTGAACTATGATCATGCCTTCTCGTGCGAATCCTTCGACGGTTTCTAAGAGTGCCTTCGCTAGTGTTTCCCATCGTTGGTGCCTTCTGCTTTCTGATAAGTTGTTGTAAGAGAATTCTTAAATAGCTTACTACTACCTTATGGTAGTAGCCATCCTCAAGGGAGGGATAAATCATAAACGAAGACGAGAGCTGCTGCGGAACAAAATCAAGCCAGAGTTGCTACGAATCCGATTGCTGCCAACCCAGCGACTCCACAAGTATAGAAGATGTTGTAAGAGAGTCGTACGGGAAGCGCTGGGCAAGCCTGAAAGCGACGAAATCGGCTCAACGTAAGAGCCGTGCGAGCATGAAATCAGCACATGACGCACTCTGGAAGGAGTTGATGCCTCACGAAGGAATGAGAGTCCTTGACATTGGCTCTGGAAGCGGCGAAACAGTGCTAGCCATAGCTGAAAAAGTTGGCTCAACTGGCAAAGCTGTTGGCATCGACTTCTCGTCTGAAGGAATAAAACTGGCTAAGGAGAATGCTAAGAAAAGAGGCTTGGAAAGCATCGCGGAGTTTCGTCAAGCACACGCTGTCGAGCTGCCATTTCCAGAAAATTCGTTCGACGCAGTCATAAGCGAGTGCGTTGTCTGTCTTATTCAGGACAAGCAGAAGGCGTTGAACGAGAAGGTGCGGGTGCTTAAGCCTGGCGGACGCGTTATCATGCATGACGTTGTCACCTGGGCGCCTATGCCTAAAGCTATGAGAGAAGACAAAGGACTCTATTGTGGCTGTATTGGGGGCGCCGTAAGCCTCAACGAATACGTAGAAATGATGAAAGAGGCTGGGTTAACCAGCATCAAGACTGTTGACTTTACTAAAAGTGCTAAGAGAATGATGAACCTCGATGCTGTTGCCCAAGAACTTGAACAAAGAAAAGCCACGTCAGCCCAAGAAGTGGTTGATTTCGTACGCAAAGGTGGCATAGGCTACGCCCTTCTGATTGGAACCAAGAAGCCGGCATAGCTTCGAAATCATCTTTGCCGAGTGCTCATTCTTCTCTCATTCAGGAAAACCACTGAGGAAATTTCCAATCAAGAATCGTCCTAAAAGAACCAGGATGACCAGTCTATCTATTGGGCAAATCATTTTGAAGTTGTTTCCAGCTTTCGACGACTTTCGTTGCGCCTCTGTTTATGTAGTCTTCTCGAGAGAACAGCTTTGAGCGGAGCAAGCCGATTCTTTCGCGGATCTTGAACTCTTTGTAGATGGTGAAGTAGCTTGGGTAGTCGTCAACAACTCTCACCACATTGTGTCGTTTGCATATTGAAGAAACGAGCCTATGCCTAGCTTCAACCAATGTTGGACCAGTCTGCTCGCCTCGAGCGCGCGCATAGTCGCTAAGGCGGTACATTGCCAGTTCGACGTTGTTTGTAGGAAAGCCAAACTTCTCCAGTTTCTGTAAGGTTGAGCTGCGTGTGGTTTCTGGCCGTCCAGTGAGATATACCAGCATGCAATGTTTGCTCCAAGCGTGAAGGGTCTCAGCCGCAAACGGAACAGGCTCTTCGAGCTTAAGCAAATCCACTCCAGCTTTTTCTACGCAGAGCATAATGTCCCAGAATCGTTTCTGAATCTCTTTGACTCGCGTCCTCTGATCCGTGGAAGCGTATTTCTCGAATATTTGCTGCGGGTTTAACGTTTGTACCGCTTCCAACGGAATTTCTCGTTTAAGGATTTTGTGCCAGATCGCTTGCGTTCTTCTTGCGGTATCTATCAATGTGTCGTCCACATCCACGACTACGCTAATCATGTTATTGCTCCTTTCAATCTCAGCGGTTCGAAGACGATTACCAAGTATAGGTACTTATCCCTTAAGCATGCTCGCTAGTCATCAGTTCAGCGAGAATGTGAGAATGCGTGCGCAGGGAGCTATTCTTCCTGCGTCAGCTAAGTCTCAAAAGGGCTAAAGATCCATTGGATCGATGTACGTGATTCTTGGGCTTTGCAAGATCTTGTCACTTAGGCTTTTTGCGTAAATTTGGTATGTCGTTCTTATCGGATTATGTTTTGAAATTGCCGGGATTATTGTTTCAGCTGGGTCAAGGGCGAACGTGAGGAAATTGCAGTTGTAGGAATATGCTAGACAGAGGCAATGCTTTATCATTTCTGTTGCCATTTCAGCCTTTCCGACGAAAGCGAAATCCCTGATGTACAATATCTTGAATGGTTCGCCTACTGAAGGCAACTGCATGGTATTCTTGAAAACATTGATGAACTTCAGCAAGTACTGCAGCAATGTTAGTTTCGCAGACACGTGCAAGGCGGTTATGCTAAAGATTTTCGAGTAATCCCAAAGGCCTGCACATGCCTGGATTTTGTTTTCAATCTCAACGACTTGTAGGTTGCCTAGGCCATAGCCAAGCAGTTTCTTTGTTCTTTCTAGAAAATCACCCTCCGTAAGCTTTGCGAAGAAGTCATGGTCAAAATAGTAGCTATTCAAAAGATCTACAATTCGTGGCAGGTCTTCTGAAACCGCTGGTCTAGCATTTAGTGTTGTACATTCTCTTCTCTTGAAAACAGGGATGCTGAAAAGCGTGAAATTCCGCATACTTCGGAATCCGAGTTTCCTGAAGAGGCCTATTGAAGGATAGTTATCTCCCATGATTACTCCATAGGCGAGATCTGCTTCGCCTTGTTCAGTCATGGCGTGCTGAACAAGTCGTGAACCTATTCCTTTCCCCCGACAACTTGGATTGACCCGCAAGTCGTAGATGTAGATGCCTTTGACTGTTTCTCCCCTTAGGTTGAACTCTTTCGCAGTGACACCCACTGTTCCTACCGCTTTCGCGTCTTCGTCGGCAACATACAGCCTATAATCCTTGTAGACTCGCGACCTGGCTAAGAAGTCTGGACTTCTGTCAAATGATAACACGAGACTCGTGCCTTGAGGACACATTTTTTCCAAGTTTAGGAGCTGTGAGTTGTCAGAATCATCTGCTAATCTTATGGATACCATCCGCAGATAGCCTCTCGATGTGAATATCGCAATTTCTGTCAAAAATGCTTGTACGGACTCTTTAATCTGTCGTTCTTCACAAGTGAAACGCTTGGAGCAAAAGGTGGACAAGTAGGGTGATCAGATCTGCCTTCTGACTCTTACGAACTTCTTATCGACCTTGAACCCAACTTTTCTGTAGAAGCCTTCAGCTGTTTCTGTAACAGTTGTTGCGGTTTGAACTTTGTGCTCTCTGAGATAATCGAATGCCCGAACCATCAGGGCGGTACCAAATCCCATATTTCGATATTCTGGCAGGACAGAGATGTTTCTAAAGTCACCGACTGTTTTGTCTGTTTCCGAAATACTGCATACAACGTATCCTATTACCTGATTATTTGTTATGGCTACATAGACCTTGACATCGTCTCTTCCGATTCTGTTCTTCATGCGTTTTTTGAAGGCTTCTGCATCAGGTTTGGCGTACCAGGGTCCAAACTCTCTGAAGGCTTCTCTTCTGACCTTCAGAAGCTGTTCAAGGTCTTCAAACTTAAGCTCTCTGATCTCATGCTTTTCCTCACGAACACCGGGCTTCTCCAATGTAAGGTCCTTAGACATGCAAACGCCCCTGTGAAAAATCTCGAAACCCAATTTCTCGAAGAAGCTTACGGCTATCGGATTCTCTATTATTTCATCATCATTCTCAATTAGCACTGCGTTTTGCCTATTCGCCCAGTCAATGGCTTTCTTCATTAGTTTCCTGCCTACTCCTTTTTTTTGGAAACTGGGAATGACGCAGATACCGGAAATCAAGGTCACTAAGCCCACTCGAGGCCTGTTAAGCAATGTAAGGAGAACATACCCAATTGGCACGCCATTATACTCAGCTATAAAAGCTGTTCCAGTTTTTCCTTCAAGAGAGGCTCCAAACCTCTCCATAAACCAGCCTAGGGTTATTGGATTAGGCCAGCAACTTTGCAAGTTCCCAAAAGCCTCATTGTAGATTCTGACAATGACTTCAGAATCTTTCTGCACCCAGTTTCTAATGTTTAAGGAACCCATCTATGCTCGTACTCGGACTCTCATATTGCTTGTTTGATGTTAATGTCATTATTCCTGTAGTCTTTGTGTGCGACCTGCTGAAAAGCTGTAATTTGATGCTGACGATATGTGTGCGATGAAGTCATTCCGAAAATGGAAGTGAAAGTAAAGTATTGGTTTAATGCATGGAACAGGGGTTTACATTTGTAAACTTTTATATCTTAGACAACGCTCCTTCTATGGAAGGGACAGTCTTTGAGGGGACCAGAAAACCCGACTCTGTATGATGTTTTAGCCTATTTATTCGACGCCGCGAAGTGCTTGTTCAAACGGTCTTCTTAAGAAATATGGTGATTGAATGTCTCAAACAAAGCTGCAAAAATTACTTCGGGAAAAGGAAGTCAAAATCCCACGAGGAGAAGCAACGATTTTTGAAGAACGTTGCAAAGGCTGCGGCTTTTGCATCGAGTTCTGCCCCAAAAAAGTACTAGTTCAATCTGACAAGTATAATTCGCTTGGATACCATCCCCCAAAATTCTCTGAGGAGGAGCCTTTGAAAGTCTGTGCTAACTGCGGATTTTGCGCGCTGATATGCCCAGAATTCGCTATCCAGGTCAAACCGAGGGAGAGCAAGTGAGCATCCAGTCACCTCGATCTGTTAGCTTCCTCAGCGGAAACATGGCGTTGGTAGAAGGAGCAGTCAAGGCAGGCTGCCGATTTTTTGCTGGATATCCCATCACTCCTTCCACCGAGATCGCTGAATCGTTTGCAAGAAGAATGCCTCAGATCGGAGGCGTCTTCATACAAATGGAAGATGAGATCGGCTCAATCGGAGCAGTATTGGGCGCTGCATGGGCCGGGGTTAAGTCGATGACCGCCACGTCAGGTCCAGGATTCAGTCTTATGATGGAGCACATAGGCTTGGCCGTGATGCTTGAAACACCATGTGTGATAGTCGACGTTCAAAGAGGAGGCCCATCAACAGGGCTTCCAACATTACCAGCTCAAAGCGACGTGATGCAGGCCAGATGGGGCTCTCACGGAACCTACGAAATCATCGCAGTATCCCCCAACTCACCCAACGAAGCCTACACGCTCGCGATAAAAGCCTTCAACCTCTCCGAGCAGTACAGAGTTCCGGCAATGATACTGATGGACGAATGCGTAGGACACATGTATGAAAAGGTCAGAATCCCCACAGAAGATCAGATAACCATACTAAACAGAAAGACACCGCATGACCGTGAACATTACTTGCCGTACGAGCCTAATGATGACTTAATCCCGCCGATGGCCATAGCCGGAGAGGGCTTTCACTTCCACGTCACAGGTCTTACGCATGATGAAAGAGGCTACCCAGTTGCTACGCGAGAAGCACAGAACAAATACGTGCTAAGGTTAAGCGACAAGATAAGAAAAAACGAGGAGAAAATACAAGAAGTTGAGCAATTCCTAACTGAAGACGCTGAAATAGTTGTCGTTTCGTTCGGAATAACGTCAAGACCAGCCATCAGGGCCGTAAGACTAGCCAGAGAAGAAGGAATGAAAGTAGGACTAATCCGGCTTGTGACGATCTGGCCATTCCCTGAGAAGATCATAAGAGACATCGCACGAAAAGCGAAGGGATTCGTCGTAGCCGAAATGAACTACGGTCAGATCGTTTACGAAGTTGAAAGATGTGCAAGGGGAAAACCAGTAATACTGTCACCGAACTTGGGCGGAGAAGCTCACACATCGGAAGAGATCCTGGACAAAATAAGGCAGGCGAAGTAGGTGCAGCAAGAATACGACGCCTTCACTAAGAAGTACTTCAGAACCGACAGATTCCCACATATATGGTGCCCGGGATGCGGACTTGGAACAGCCATTCAAGCTTTTGTTAAGGCAGTGGAAAAGAGCGGCTCAGATCTAGACAGAACGGTAGTTGTCTCAGGAATAGGATGCACCGGCAGAGCCGCTGGATATCTGAACTTCGACTCTTTTCACGTCCTTCACGGCAGAGCGATACCATTCGCCGTCGGCCTGAAACTCGCAAACCCCAAACTAAACATTGTAGTTCTCAGCGGAGACGGTGACCTCTTCGCCATCGGGGGAAACCACTTCATTCACGCTGCTAGAAGAAACAACGACCTACTAGTGATGTGCGTCAATAACTTCAATTATGGCATGACTGGCGGGCAACTCGCGCCGACTTCGCCACTCGAATCCTCAACGACTACATCTCCTTACGGTAACATCGAACCTTCATTCAACCTGCCATGGCTAGCAGCATCAAGCGGAGCAACGTTCGTAGCCAGATGGACCATTCTGCATGTTAGACAACTCATCAACACGACCGTTGAGGCCTTAGGTAAAAGAGGATTCAGATTCATCGAGGTGCTTTCCCCATGCCCTGTGAATTTCGGAAGGAGAAACAACCTCCCAGAAGGCCTCGATGAGCTGAAAATGTACCAAAAACACTGTGAAGTTGCGAATTTCTCAGATCCGAGGCTTGCTGACATAAAATGGAGCGAAAAAATAATCCTCGGAAAGTTCGTGGACCAGGAAAAACAAGCTTACGAAGAAAAGATTGCGCTCTTGAGCCAGAAAGCCAGAGGTGTAAAGCGTGGCTAGAAAAGAAGTTGTGTTTGCAGGAACTGGTGGACAAGGAATCATATTGCAAGGTTTCATTTTGGGAAGCGCCGCCGTCATTTATGACAACAAGGAAAGCACATTCGTGCCCAGCTACGGCGCCGAGGCCAGAGGAGGCGAGTCAAGAGCCCAGGTAATAATAAGCGAGGAAGCCATCGACTATCCCTACGTCACAGAAGCCGACATAATGGTTGTGATGGCCACACATGCATATGAGAAGTTCGGCAGCCTTACGAAAGATAACGGAATACTGCTGTATGATCAAGAACTTGTTCAGCTTAATGAAAGACGAGCTCATGTAAGGAAGTCAGGAATTCCGGCGACGAGAATCGCGGAGGAATTGGGTAACAGAGTTGTCGCTAACATAGTGATGCTTGGTTTTCTGGTAGGAGCCACGAAGGTAGTAAGTTACGAAGCTATGGAAAAAGCGGTGACAGATAGTGTGCCAAAGAAGTTCTTGGACCTCAACATGAGAGCGCTGCGCAGAGGTTTCGAGCATTTTCACGGGTTTGAGGAAGAGAGACCATGAGTGAGAGAGTAGGAGTATTCATCTGCCACTGCGGACGAAACATAGCCACTACGGTTAACGTCGAGAAGCTAGTTCAGGAAACGGCAAAGCACTCTAACGTTGTTCATAGCGAAGACTACAAATACATGTGCTCCGAAATCGGACAAAAAATGGTCAAAGATGCAATAAAATCTAAAAAACTCACATCAGTAGTGGTTGCAGCATGTTCTCCAAGCCTACATGAACAGACATTCAGAAAAGCATGCGAATCCGCTGGGCTTAATCAATTCAAATGTGAAATGGCAAACATAAGAGAACAGTGCAGCTGGGTCCACGACGACCAAGAAAAAGCAACCGCCAAAGCCTCAAAGATAATCAAGAGTACAATAGACAAGGTCAGAGACAACGCCCCGCTCAACCCGATCATGGTTGGTGTGAAGAAGAAGTGTCTGGTGATAGGAGCCGGCATTGCGGGAATTCAAGCGGCCCTCGACCTAGCAAACGCTGGAATACCTGTTACACTTGTCGAAAAATCACCCACGATCGGCGGAAGAATGGCTCAGCTATCTGAAACTTTCCCAACGCTCGATTGCGCTCAATGCATTCTTACGCCGAAGATGGCTGAGGCTGCTCACCACCCGAACATCCAATTACTAACATTAAGCGAAGTAATCTCCATAAACGGATACGTCGGTAACTTTCATGCTAAGATAAGAGCGAAACCAAGTTATGTGGACGCAAAAGCATGCAACCTCTGCGAAGACTGCCTCGAAGTCTGTCCAGTCTTCACTCTGAACGAATTCGACAAAGAACTCAGCCTCAGAAGAGCAATCTATATCCCATTCCCACAAGCTGTTCCGTCGAGTTATACTATAGATGATTCTACCTGCTTGGGTCTGAATCCTCTGGTGTGCGGCAAATGCGTCGAAGTCTGTGAAGCAAAAGCAATCTATCCAGACATGCCAGAAAGAATCATTGAAGACGATTTCGGAGCAATAATCGTTGCAACGGGATATGAAGCCTATCCAAAAGAGAAAATTGGAGAGTATGGATACGGCCTTCTGGAAGACGTAGTAGATTCGCTGCAGTTTGAACGAATACTCTCCTCAACAGGTCCTACCGGAGGCGAGATCAGGAGACCTAGTGATGGCAAGCCTGTTGAGAAAATCGCATTCATACAATGCGCAGGGTCCAGAGACAAGAACTACTTGGACTACTGCTCTAAAGTCTGTTGCATGTACACGGCTAAGCATGCCATACTGTTCAAACATCGAGTCCCGCAAGGAGAAGCCTACGTATTCTACATTGATGTCAGAACCCCTGGAAAAGGCTACGAAGAGTTTTATCAAAGAGCCCAAACAGAGCACGGCGTCGTCTATATCAAAGGCAAACCTAACAAAGTGTACCTTAACAGAAAAGGAAAGCCTGTTGTCGCAGCGGTAGACTTGTTGACAGATAGAAAAATCGAACTCGAAGCCGACATGATAGTCCTCGCAACCGGAATGGTCCCAACTCTGGGAAAAGAGCTCGTAGGTGAACTAAAGATTCCACTCGACGAGAACGGGTTCGTACAAGAGGTGCACCCTAAACTTCGACCCGTGGAATGCACATCTGAAGGGATATTCGTTTGCGGAGCCATCCATGGGCCAAAGGACATATCGGAGTCAGTAGCTCAAGCCAGTGCAACCGCAAGCAAGGCCATGGCGATTCTGTCTAAAGACATGATCTCCCACGAGCCAATTGTAGCTGAAGTCACGGAAGACCTCTGCGTCGGATGCGGCCTCTGCACCACCGCTTGCCCATACGGCGCAATCAATATCGAAGAAAACAAGGCAAAAATCACCGAGGTACTCTGCACAGGATGTGGTGCATGCGTCTCAACTTGCCCAAGCGGAGCTATGAAGGTCAAGAACTTCGCAGACAAGACATTCTACGAAATGATAAGCGAAGCCACGGCGGTGAGTCCTTAGTGAACGAACAATATGAACCAAAGATCGTGGCATTCCTGTGCAAATGGTGCGCAAGCGCTGGAGCTGACTTAGCCGGAGTTAGCAGGTTAAAGTATCCACCAAACGTAGTCCCAATGCGAGTTCTATGCTCAAGCAGAATAGACCCACAATTCATAATGGATGCATTCGAAAAAGGAGCAGATGGCGTTTTAATCGGAGGATGCCACACCCCAAACGACTGCCATTACATAACAGGGAATTTCAAGGCATACAAAAGGCACTTGATGCTGCAAAAAATGCTCGAAGAAGCCGGCATAGAATCTGAAAGATTGAGGCTCGAGTGGATCAGCGCTACAGAAGGAAGAAAATTAGCCCAAGTAGCCACAGAGTTCGTTGAAGAGATTCAGAAGCTTGGACCACTGAAGAGGTAAGAGATTGAACAAGCTAAAGGCAGCTTATGCATTCTCATCATGTGCTGGCTGCGACGTAGCGCTAGTGAATTTGGGCGAGAAGCTTCTGACACTGTCGGAGAAAGTGGAATTTGTCTACTGGACAACAGCAACCGACTTCAAGATGGAAGACCTGAAAAGCCATAGAGAGTTGGATATCGCAATTGCCGCAGGGGCAATAAGAATGAGCGAGCATGAAGAACTGGTCAAGCTCCTGAGACAAAAATCCAAGCTTTTGATTGCCCTCGGCTCCTGCGCGTGTTTCGGAGGCATACCGAGTTTAGCCAACCTCTACGACAAAAACGAGTTATTGAACGCTATATACGCTGAATCGCCTAGTTCAAGCAAGAAAAGCGACGTTCCCCGACCTTTGACAAAACTGGGCAAAATGGAACTCAGCATCCCAGAATTCCAAGAATGGTGCAACCCAGTCGACTTCGCAGCCGATGTCAACATCTATGTCCCAGGCTGCCCCCCTCAAGAAGGGACAATGGACTGGTTTGTGAACATCATCAACGAGTATTATCAGACCCGTTCCGCACCTAAAGGAATGATTTTGGCCAGCGAGAAATCCCTCTGCGACACCTGCCAAAGAAAACTACCACAAAAAGTCTCCATTGACAAACTCTACAGAGTTCACGAAATCAGATTGGACCAAACAAAATGCTTCATACAACAAGGAGTGCTCTGCCATGGACCTGTCACCAGAGGAGGCTGCAACGAAAGATGCGTGAAAGCAAACATGCCGTGCAAGGGATGCATGGGTCCGATCCCAACAATAAGAGATCCAGGAGCCAAACTCATCTCAGTCATTGGCACAATACTTCAAAGCGATGATGAGAAACAACTAGGAGAAGAAGGACTAAAGAAAGTCGTTGACGAAATCCGTGATCTAACAGGCTCACTCTACCCTTACTCAATGCCTCTCTCGTACGTGGAAAAAATCAGGAGGAAAAGAAGCATATGAAGCATATAGTAGTGACTCCTGCGACACGGTTGGAAGGAGAGGCAAAGATAAGCATATTTCTGAATGATAAAGGCGAGGTAGAGGACGCATTCTTCCAAGGAGAAGAGCTCAAAGGCTTCGAGCAATTCTGTGTGGGCAGAAAAGTAGAGGAGCTACCACGGATTGTCACGAGCATATGTGGAGTATGCCCTTGGCCCCATCACATAGCCTCCGTAAAGGCACTGGACATGCTATTCGGAAGAACGCCTCCAGAGCCTGCCAGAAAAATAAGAGAGCTAGGTCACTATGCGCACATAATCGACAGTCACACGCTTCACTTTTACATAATGGCGGCAGCCGACTTCTTGCTGCCTAACGCAGACCAATCTGAAAGGAACATATTTGGTCTCTTAAAGAAGAACCCGCAGGTAGTCAAGGAATACGTAAAGAACAGAAAGTACATTACTCAAGTCGAGGAAATGGTCGGGGGCCGAACAATTCATCCACTCTTTGGCTTACCGGGCGGTGTAAGCAAACCCATAAACAAAGAGGAAAGATCAACTATAGAGAAAGTCGCATCAGCTTGGATTGAATACGCTAAAAACTCCCTCGAAGAGTTTGAGAAGGTTTTCAAGAAGGAATTTCCATCTCTCAACAACGTCTACTACAACAAATCCTACTCGATGAGTTTGGTCGACCAAGACCAACACGCATCTTACTATGATGGAACAGTGAGAGTTGTCGACCCTGACGGTAAAGAAGCCGCAAAGTTCCATGGGAGAAACTACCTTGACTTCATTGAAGAGCAGGTCTTCCCGTGGTCCTATACGAAATTTCCATACCTGAAGAAAATTGGCTGGAAAGGACGCGTAGACGGAGTCGACAGCGGGGCATACAAAGTAGGTCCTTTGGCAAGAGTAAATGCGTCTAACGGATTTTCAACTCAACTGGCCAATCAAGCCTACGAGCGCATGACAGAATTCCTCGACAAACCGATACACACTTCACTAGCTTACCATTGGGCACGTCTTATCGAAGTTTTGCACATGGCGGAGCTAATGACGGAGATATCAAGAGACGAGAGCATAACAAGCAACGACATCCTAAGCCTAAGCGGCGTCAAACAAAACATTGGTATCGGCGTGGTTGAAGCCCCAAGAGGCACCTTGATACACCACTACGAAACTGATGAGAACATGATTACAAGACAGGTAAACATAGTCGTTCCTACGACGATGAACAACACATCCATAAACATAGAAATAAAACGAGCGGCTCAAAACCTGATAAAGAACAGCGAAGTTCCGAAAGAAGTAGTCAACAAAATAGAGATGGCCTTCAGAGCATATGACCCATGCATTGCATGCTCAGTCCACTCACTTACAGGTGGCAGCTCACTGAGACTTCTGATATATAATAAAGACAAAAAACTCGTCAAGGAGGTAAGACCATGAACGAACTCCTTGAAAAAGTTTTCAAGATAAGCGGAGAGAACACGTTTGCCTGTTACCAGTGCGGGAAATGCTCAAGCGGATGCCCTGTCGTTGAAAGCATGGACGTCACACCGAATCAGATGATCAAAATGATCCAGCTCGATGACACGGAAGTGCTAGGATCAAAGACGCCGTGGATCTGCGTCTCATGCCTTAATTGCACCTATGTTTGTCCCAGAGGAGTTAACGTTGCAGGAGTTATTGAGGCACTAAGGCTAATCTCGTTGCGGAAGGGTGTCAACCAAGTGAATTTGAGAGCATTGAAGGAAATAGAAAACATGCCACAGATACTACTGGTAGCTACCGCAAGAAAAGCAACAGGATGAAGAAGCATGAAATACCTGTATTATCCAGGTTGCTCGCTCAAATCCTCGGCGGCTGAGCTAGAGAAAAGCGCCTTGGCAGTGGCTGGACTGCTTGGAATAGAGTTAACTGAGATCAGCAAGTGGTATTGTTGCGGCGTTCTTCACGGTCTTGCTGTCGACAGCGAAGTATACATGGTTGCTTCGGCCAGAAATCTGAGCAAGACGCAAGCTTTGGCAAGAGAACTTAACGCTCCTCAGGAATTGATCACGATTTGTCCAATGTGCGACAACACCTTGAAGCTAGTTAACATGTCACTCAAATCAGACCAAGACAAACGGGATAAAGTAAACAAATTCATGGACACTGAGGAGCCATACAAGGGAGAAGTCAAAGTAGTTCACATCTTGGAACTCCTCAAAGAGCTCTCAAAGAAACAGCCCATGGAGAAATATGTAAAAAGATCCTTGAACGGACTAAAAGTGGCTCCTTATTACGGCTGCATGCTCTTAAGGCCGAGAGAGATTAGCTTCGTTGATCCGAACAACCCTGAAATCTTTGAGATGATGATCAATTCCGCGGGAGGAACCTGCATTTCATACCCAAAGAGAGACGAATGCTGCGGTTCCTATCAAACAGCTGTCTCTAAAGAGTTGGCACTCAGGAATAGCTCCGGAATTTTGAGTTCCGCTAAAGAGTGGGATGCAGATCTAATGGTCACAACGTGTCCCCTTTGTCACTTCAATCTGAAACTCTGTAAAGAGGAATTACAAAGGCGTGAACGCCGTAGACTAATTCCAGTCCTGTATATCACCGAACTGCTATGTTATGCGTTTGGTCTTGACGAAGCTCTAACAGATGATAGTAAAGCGTTGATTAATGAATTGTTAAAAAGTGAGGTGTATGCAAATTGAGTTCAGAATCTAAATACATTAGAATCTACGTGATGGGCAAGGACTACCTTGTTCCGCCAGATTTGACCATAATGAAAGCAATGGAGTTCATAGGCTACAAATACATCAGGGGAATCGGTTGCAGAGGAGGCTTCTGCGGCGCATGTGCGACTGTCTACAGAATGAAAGACGACTACAGACTCTACACAGGATTAGCATGTCAAGCCACGGTGAAAGATCGAATGTACTTGGTTCAAATACCCTTTGTCCCTGCCCAAAAACAACACTATGACCTGACGCGCCTCAAATCGGATTCGTCAATCGTTATGGGACTATACCCAGAGCTGGCGAGATGTGTCAGCTGCAACTCATGCACAAAGGCTTGTCCCCAGGAACTTGAGGTCATGGATGCGGTTCAATCCATACTAAGAGGAGATTTGACAAAAACTGCAAACCTCTCTTTTGACTGCATTGCATGTGGATTATGCTCTCTGAGGTGCCCCGCAGAGATACAACACGCGAACGTCTTCCAACTGGTCAGAAGACTTCACGGTGCGTACGAGCTAAAGAGGTCAAAGCTTCTGGAGGCAAGAATAGGAGAGATGCAGGAGAAGAAGTTTGAGAAGCAGCTCCAAGAGTACATGAAAAAGACTGTGGAGGAACTGCGGAAAGCTTACTCAGAAAGAAAGATAGAGCCTGAGGAGGTTGTCTAAATTGAGTCATACGTCGTATTCCAAAGAGATCGAAGATTCGATGAGCGAAGTTGAAAGCACTAGACAGAAAAGACTGAAGGAAAAACTGCCTTCTCTTTCATTGAACGAGAGAGAAGCACTACTAAAGACGTGGCATCCCGACTACAAGGAGGGAATGAAACGTCCGCTGCTATTAGGTCCCAACAAAGGAGACTTGGTTCCGCACGAAGTTGCCGATCTGATAGAAGCATATCCACTGGTAGATCCTAATGAGTTGGACCTCAGCAAGATCGACTACGACGCAGAGCTTTTAGTAATAGGTGGTGGAGGAGCAGGCGCAGCAGCTGCTCTGTGGGCAAATTACAGCGGAGTGAAAAGCGAAGACATACTGATTGCAACAAAGCTTAGGTTCGGAGATTCCAACACCATGATGGCTCAAGGTGGAATCCAAGCAGCCGATCGACAAGAAGACAGCCCAGTATTCCATTACCTGGACGTGTTGGGAGGAGGCCACTTCACAAACAGTCCTGAACTCGTTAGAGCGTTGGTCGGAGACGCGCCTCTGATAGTGAAATGGCACGAAGAACTCGGGATAATGTACGACAAGAAAAATGACGGCGAAATGATAGAGATACATGGAGGCGGAACTAGCAAGAGAAGGATGCACACTTGCAAGGATTACACAGGTCTCGAAATAATGCGAGTCCTGAAGGACGAGACCTTAAACAAAGAAATACCAGTGCTAGAG
>Ga0315306_10000580_pt1 | contig 17740 bp, 19 predicted proteins | sample TDP1_MG_FD_203803 | JGI IMG/M metagenome (GOLD analysis project Ga0315306, IMG submission 203803) | Freshwater sediment microbial communities from Lake Towuti, South Sulawesi, Indonesia - TDP1 | ecosystem: Environmental > Aquatic > Freshwater > Lake > Sediment | place: Indonesia: South Sulawesi... | reverse complement strand
TAAAGCGCGAACATAACTCCGACTGTGATTGATTTGTATTTTCCCAGGATATTATAGTCGGCATTGATGTTGAAGAGGAGCAATCGCAGGCTCAAGCCGAAAGTGAGGCGATTCTTGTTTTCTCCTTCTAATTCGAATTCTACTGGTATTTTCTGCTCGAAAAGAGTGCCCGCATCAAGAGTGAAATCATAAGCAAAAGTTATCTTCGAGCTTTCGCGCAGATATCCAGCGTAGGGAGTGATGTTGAGGATGCCAAGGCCAAGTTTCTTGCTTACGGTTATTCCATAGGCAGTGGTACTGGCTTCGAAAATGGGAGTCACCGTTTCTCCAGTTTCCCCGCCGGGATTTATTTTTAAACTCTGCTTAAAAAATCCAAGCGAGATATCCAAAGGGAGAGGAGTCGGGAAGAAAACACTAGGATTATGCTGAATGCCCCAGCCAAACCAGCTAAATTTTCCGATATCTTGGGTGATATCAGTGACTGGGAGTGAAATCTCGGGGAAATAACGGAACACGGCTCGAGTTCCCAAAATCGTTCCTATGCTGGCTTGAGGAGCCACAAACGGAAGGAAAGAAATATCTGCCAGAAATTCGCCCAGGCCAGCAATTCCATCAAGGATTATCACATCTGGACTGATTGTTACTGTGCGAGGCAATCCGCTGATAGGGTCTGTAAAAGTAACATTTGTTTGGCTGAAGTCGATCTGGAGGTAATCGTCAGACGCACCGATGATTGTCGCTCCGGATATTCCTACGGTGAAATCTCTGCTCATAATTTCTTGGACTAAAGCGGCTTGGACTTGTGGGGGCAAACCTAAGTTGGAATTGACGACCAATTGCGTTGCCTGTGCAGAATCGAAGCGGAAACTGCCGCTTGTAGAAAAATGTTTGTATTCAAGGTCTTTAGGAAAGAATGTTCCCATCCCGACCAGGCCGAATTCTAAATCCAGGCCGAAAACTTTTGAGCCGGGAGCTTTGTGGAACCAGCCGCCGTTCATATCAGAGCCAAAGGCGGTAACAACTGGTGAAACATACTTTGTCGCTGCATCTTTAGAGAGCCTCTTCAGAGTCTCTTCCAGGTCGCTGCCATTCTCCTGAGCAAATGCGGTTGAGATGATCGCCAACAGGAAAATAGTCATGGTGAGCATGGCTTTCCAGGAAAAAGAAGATAAAGATATTCTTTTCATTTTTTCCTCCTTTTTACCTCTTTTCATGAAAATCGTCGAATATATAAAATATATTTATTTTATTGTCAAGAAAAGTAAGATAATTTATTTATATAATTATCCATTTTATTTTATATTTTTGATTATCAATAGGCATAATAAAAAAGTAAATAACCCAGAGAGGTGATTTTAAGGGTGATTTTTTGTTCCCCCTTTTGAGCTATTAAATGATTCATTGAGCTTTCTCCTAGCCTTGACATTGCTTTGAAGTTCAATTAATTATAATTTAAGGGAGTGATGATAATTGAAGAAGTTGTGTTTAGTACTTGTTCTTGTTTTATTGTCCTGTTGTGAGGGGCCTTTCAGCCCGCTGCCCACCGTTGAAATGCTATTATCTTCTCCTGAACAGATTGAGATTGAGGGCCGGCAGTATGTCTTAGAAACCTATTTATGGCGCGACTTTATGCCTGTTTCTCCGCCTGATGGAAAACCTCTCATTGCCTTGATCTGGATTACTGCCGTTGATTTGTTGCCGTTTCCTGGTGCGCTTGACGCCGACCGGTTGTGGGTTGTTAATGATCAGCAATTTTGGGAGACAGAATTTTCTGATGAGGAGCGGCCAGCAGACCCAAATCGCAAACACCAGCTTGAAAAGATTGCCAGAGACGGTCCGAAATGGGGGCCGGGTATTTATGTCGATGTTGTAGTGAGAATTGTTTATTATAAGACCGCTGGTCATAAAAAAGAATATTTTCTCAAAGCTTCGCGACAATTGATTGGACGCACAGATTAAGGGAACTTCAGTTTATGAAATGGCTCCTCGGGCAGGACTCGAACCTGCAACCCTGTGGTTAACAGCCACGCGCTCTGCCGATTGAGCTACCGAGGAGCGAGGTGTCAATAATTTATCATGATTTGCTAGGAATATCAATGTCTTCCACTTGAGTTGGCCGACTCTGGAGATCTCAATGCGAGATAAACATAACTGGCTCTTAGCAAAGAAGATAGGATGAGATTTAGTACTCTCTGCCGCTTAAAAGCGATATCCAGCTTGCTTGATTTTTCTGCGGTAGTCCTCCCCCCCCATCTCGACAATCTTGCACATCTCATAGAGCCTTGACCTTAAGCGAACGCCAATCCTGTCAACCAACGTCTCTCCACCCTTTTTAAAGTAAGAATCCCTTGTATCTTCTTCCTCTTCCTTGCTATCAAGGTAATTAGATGTGAAGATGGTCAATTTCTTGTTGTTGTAGCGATTGTTGATAATGTAAAAAACCGTCTCTTCCACCCAGGCTGTCGTCCTCTTTGCTCCTAGTTCATCCAGGACAAGAACCTCACTCTCAAAGATTGGCTCCAGCAAGTCTGATTCCGTTAAGGACGAGTCAGGGGTATAAGTGCTTTGAATATTTTTTATCAATTCCCTGAAGTCACAAAAATAACAATGGGCGCCTTTTTTTTCGATCAGCTCCTGAAGGATGGCCACAGCCAGGTGAGTCTTTCCGACTCCGCACGGCCCGATGAAGAGAAGCCCGATATCCTGGACAGGATAATTTTTGATAAACTTTTTGGCAATTTTTAATGCGTCCTGGTGAGAGTCATTGTGAATTTCAAAATTTTTAAAAGTGCAATCCCTATATCTTCTGGGGATGCTCGCCTCCTCAATAAGGATCTGGGTTTTTCGCTCCTGAAAACATCCGCAACGCTTGGCGATAACTCTTGATTCGGATTTCTGAAGAATCCACCCAGTTCCTTGGCAATGAGGACAAATCTCAGCCATCAATTGAGATACCCTCTCAGTTGTTGAAGCTTATTGGAGTGAGCTAATTTTCTCATTGCTTTTCTCTCGATCTGCCTTATTCTTTCTCGAGTCAAATCAAGCTTGTCTCCAATTTCTTGAAGAGTCCGAGGCTGATCGTCATCCAATCCGAACCTCAATCTTAGCACAATTGCCTCTTTTTCATCCAATTCATCCAAAAGGGCTCTGATCTGCTGCTGGATTGAGTTTTTAACAATCTGGTATTCAACAGAAGGAGTGAGTTCATCTTTGACTCTATCTTCCACTTTCAGACTTTCATCGCCCAGCCTATCGCTGAGGGAAAATTCCTTTTTATCCAGCTCCTCAAGGTCCTCTACCTCGTCGGCAGTTATCTTCATTCTCACGGCGATTTCTTCCCTTGTTGGTTCTCTTCCCAGCTCAGTTTTAAGCTCAGCCTTTTTCCTCTTCATCTCTGATATTTTGTCAGACAGCCTTTGGGGAATGAAATAAGTGCGCGAGTAATGGGTCAGGGCGTGAATGATGGCCTGCCTGATCCACCAGACAGCATACGATATAAACTTAACATTTCTCCTGGGATCAAAACGTTTAGCGGCTTCGATAAGGCCGAGATTGCCTTCATTGATCAAGTCGAATAGACTTAAGCCCATCCCTCTATATTTTTTTACATAGGAGACGACAAATTTGAGGTTGGCTTCTATTAATTTTCTGAGCGCATTCTTGTCGCCTTTTTTAATAAGCGCTCCCAGGGTTTTCTCCTCATCTTGAGAGAGGATCGGAAACTTGGATATCTGGCTGAGATAGGATCTCAAATTCTTTGAGTCAAAATAATCTGAGAAATCATCTCTCATTTATGCATATCCTCTTTCTCTATTTTGATGATCTTGGCCGGGCTGATACGAACCAATCCCTTTCTCTTAGCCTCAAATTCATGTTCTCTGCCTTCAAAAAATTCTTTTTTTATATACTCCAGCAACATGTTGACCTCTGCTTCAATCTGCGCTATTCTTTTTCTCATATTCAGAATCGCTTCTACGCCAGCCAGGTTGACTCCTAATTCCCGAGTCAAGTTGATGATGATCCTGAGTTGTTTCAAGTCTTCCTCAGTGTAGAGGCGAGTGTTTCCTTCGCTTCGAGACGGGGTTAGCAGTCCTTCTCTCTCATAAAGCCTGAGTGTTTGCGGATGAACATTAAACATCCTTGAAACGCTGCTTATGTGATAAAAATTTTTTGGTCCTTTCTTTTCCTTTTTATCTTTTTTATCCTTCATCTTAATAAGTCCCCATTTTTTCTCTTGGATTCTGGCCAGAAATTTTCTGTAGTTCCCTCATTAGCTCTCTGATTCTTTCGTCGTTAAACGGAGGAGGCTCGATCGAAACCTCGACATACTGATCGCCTCGGGCTTTTTTCCCTGGGAGAGGAGCACCTTTGTCCCTGAGCCTGAATTTTTGACCAGACTTTGTTCCAGGCGGAACCTTGATCATCGCCTTTCCGTAGAGAGTGGGGACATCAATTTTTGCTCCCAGGGTAGCCTCAGGAACTGTGATCGGGATCTTAACATAAATATTCGACCCTTCTCTTTTGAAGACAGGATGGGGATCGACTTCGATGGCGATAAGAAGATCGCCAGAAGGGCCTCCGTTTCTTCCTGCATTGCCCCTGCCTGGAATCCGGACTTTTGACCCGTTATCAACACCGCCCGGGATCCTGACACTTATCAGCTCAGTCTTCTGAACAAGGCCTGCCCCATAACAAGTCAAGCATTGCTGGCCTGATACTCTTCCCGTTCCTCCGCAAGCGGTACAGGTCGAGGTGAATCTCATAAACCCCTTTTGTGTGCTCGTGCGTCCGCTTCCTCCGCACAGCGGACAGGAGCGCTGTCCACCTGTTTGAACGAATCCAATTCCCTGACAGGTGGGGCAGGCGACCATCCGCGTCAGCTTGATTCTCGTCTTCAAACCATTGATAGCGTCCAAGAAGCCAACTTTCATGGTGTAGAGCAGATCCTCCCCTCTCTCTGCTCTGGGGCGTGTCTGCCGGGCGCCTGAGCCGAAGAGATTCTCGAAGATGTCTCTGAACGAGGAAGTCCCAAAATCAGAAAAGTCAAAGCCTTCAAAGCCAGAGGTATATGACTGGTATTCTCCTCCAGGGGGCCTGTCGCCTGCAAAGCCGAACTGGTCATACTGGCCTCTTTTTTTGGGGTCGCTCAAGACTGAATAGGCTTCCTGGATTTCTTTGAACTTTGATTCGGTTGTCTTGTCCCCAGGATTTAGGTCAGGATGGTATTTCCGGGCCAGCTTTCTATAGGCTTTTTTTATTTCGCTTAAAGTTGCCTTGTGGTCAACTCCTAATATTTGATAATAATCTTTGGCCATCCTTGAGCCTGTATCTGATAACTCTGACTGCAGGTTCGCAGTCTTCGCTTGGAGCTCAGTCTAGTTAGTTCTGCTTTTCTTCATCAACAACTTCAGCGTCGATAACTTCTTCTTCCTGAGTTTGGGAGGCTTGTTTTTCTCCTTTTTGACCTTCAGCTCCGGCCTGTTGGGCTTGCTGCTGAGTGGCTTGCTGGTACATCATCTCCGTCAATTTATGGGAAGCCCTGGTAAGCGACTCCATGGCTTGCCTTATCTGCTGGACGTTTTCGCTCTCGATGGCTTTTTTTGTGTTTTCGATCTCAGCCTGAACGCGGCTAGCCTCCTGGGCAGGAATCTTGTCTTTGTTTTCTCTTAGCAACTTTTCTAAGCTATAGACCAGCTGGTCAGCCTGGTTTTTGGCTTCGACAACCTCTCTCCTCTTTTTATCTTCTTCCGAATGAGCCTCTGCTTCTTTGACCATCCGCTCTATCTCTTTCTCATCGAGCCCGCTGTGCCCGGTAATGGTAATGGCCTGTTGTTTTCCTGTGCCCAAGTCCTTGGCTGAGACATGAAGGATGCCATTGGCGTCGATATCAAATGTGACTTCAATCTTGGGGATACCACGGGGGGCCGGTGGAATGCCATCCAGATGGAACCTGCCCAATGTCCTGTTGTTCGCAGCCATTTCTCTTTCGCCCTGCAGGACATGAATCTCAACGCTGTTCTGGTTATCAGCGGCTGTGGAGAATATTTCTGTTTTTCTGGTAGGAATTGTTGTGTTGCGGGCAATCATCTTGGTGAACACGCCGCCGAGGGTTTCAATGCCAAGAGTCAGAGGAGTCACATCCAGAAGGAGAATATCTCTGACTTCTCCACTCAAAACAGCTCCTTGGATTGCAGCTCCAGCAGCCACAACCTCATCAGGGTTGACTCCTTTATGAGGCTCTTTTTGAAATAGATTTCTGACTAGCTCCTGAACCTTGGGAATTCTTGTCGAACCTCCGACAAGAATAACCTCGTCGATGTCTTCAGGCTTCAGGCCAGCATCAGCCATGGCCTGTTTGCAGGGCGGGACGCTTCTCTGAATGAGGTCGTCCATCAGCTGTTCCAGCTTAGCCCTGGTGAGCTTCATTAAGAGGTGTTTTGGCCCTGAAGCGTCAGCGGTGATAAAGGGAAGGTTGATTTCAGCCTCCAGAGTTGTGGATAGCTCCATTTTTGCCTTTTCAGCTGCTTCTTTCAGTCTCTGCAAAGCCATCTTATCCTTGGAGAGGTCAATTCCAGACTCTTTTTTAAACTCTGCCACAAGCCAGTCCTGCACTCGCTGGTCTATGTCATCACCGCCCAGATGGGTGTCGCCGTTTGTGGCTTTGACCTCAACAACGCCCTCGCCGACCTCAAGGATGGAAATATCGAAGGTTCCTCCTCCAAAATCATAGACAGCAATGACCTCGTCTTTCTTCTTATCCATTCCATAAGCTAAAGCTGCTGCCGTAGGTTCGTTGATGATCCGTTCAACCTGCAGGCCAGCGATCACGCCAGCATCTTTGGTAGCCTTCCGCTGGCTGTCGTTGAAATAGGCAGGGACTGTGATCACAGCTTTTTCCACTTTTTCTCCCAGATAATCCTCTGCTGCTTTCTTTAACTTCTGAAGGATGAGGGCTGATATCTCAGGCGGGGAATATTTCTTACTCAAAACTTCAACTCTCACATCTCCATTCGGGGCTTTGGTGACCTTGAATGGGACCTGTTTGATCTCCTGGGTAACCTCGTCATACCTACGACCCATGAATCTTTTTATGGAGTAGACAGTGTTTTCTGGATTGGTGATGCGCTGTCTCTTGGCTACCTGACCGACAAGCCTTTCGCCTTTTTCAGTAAAGCCGACTACAGAAGGAGTTGTTCGTCCTCCCTCTTCATTGGCGATGATTACCGGCTGATCACCTTCGACTATAGATACAACAGAATTTGTTGTTCCAAGGTCGATGCCGATTGTTTTTGCCATTTCTTTCCTCCTATTTTAGTCAAAAGATAATATAAAATTTGAGTGTGGCTTTGTCAAGCTTTTATTTTTTATCAAGAAAGATTGAGCCTAATTTTGGAGGAAATTAGACTGCCAAAAAGCATCATTTTTTAAAAAAATGGCGATTTTTCGACAGGACTCTGCTTATCCTGATTCTATTTTAAGAATTCGCAGGCCTTTTTTGTAAGCCAAGATTTTCTTAAGCTGTCTATTTGCTGTCAGGGTCAATAATGAATCCTTCTTTCATCAGGAATTGAAGCTCTTCCCTGGATTTTTTTATTATCTCTTCAGCTCTCTTGAACCTCTCCTGGGCAGGTGCCTTAATCCGGGCTACGGCCTGCTCAATTCCCTTTGTTCCCACGGCAACAGCTTCCCTGGGGAACACCTCCCACTGGTCCATGTTAGGAATGATATAATCTTCACTTATGCCATGGTCCTCAGCAACTTTAGCCAGCTCCTTTGCGGCTTCAATGCACATTTCGTCTGTTATTTTTGTTGCCCTTATATCCAGAGCTCCTCTGAAGATTCCTGGGAATCCGAGGGAGTTGTTGACCTGGTTGGGAAAATCCGAGCGGCCTGTAGCAATAATCTTTGCTCCAGCTTCCTTTGCTTCCCAAGGCCAGATTTCAGGGACAGGATTTGCCTCGGCAAAAACGATTGCATCCTTGGCCATGCTCTTGACCCATTCTTTCTTGATTACCCCAGGGCCAGGCTTTGAGGCAGAGATAACAACATCCGCTCCTTTCATCGCTTCCGGGATATCGCCCTTGATTCCTTTGGGATTTGTCGTCTCACAGAGCTGCCACTTTTCTTTGTATTTTGTCTGTAAAAGCTCCCTGTCTCCCCTATTTTTATGGAGTATTCCCTTGGAATCAACGGCAACAATGTTTTCAGGCTTGACACCATAAATGATGATCAACCGCGAAATGGCGATATTGGCTGCACCTGCTCCGATCATGGCTACCTTGATTTCCTTCATTTTCTTCCCGACAATCTTGACGGCATTGATTAATCCCGCAACTGTCACGCAGGCAGTCCCCTGTTGGTCGTCATGCCAGACCGGGATTTCCATCTCTCTTCTTAATGTGTCCAGAATATGAAAGCATTTGGGATGAGCGATATCTTCTAAGTTGATCCCGCCAAAAGTCGGCTGAAGCCATTTGACAGCTTGAATGATTTCTTCAGGCACTTTTGTATTAAGGCAGATGGGGAAGGCATCGACTCCGCCCAAGTACTTATAGAGCAGAGATTTTCCTTCCATGACTGGCAATCCTGCTTCAGGCCCGATATCGCCTAATCCCAGGACTCTTGACCCATCAGAGATTACAGCTACAAAATTCCACTTATTGGTCATCTCATAGACTTTTTCTTTATCTCCTTGGATTTCCCGGCAAGGAGCTGCGACACCAGGAGTGTACCAGATGGCAAAGTCATCGAAACTTCTGATTCGGCACTTGGGAATGACCTCAATTTTTCCCCTGTAGAATGGATGAAGACGCATAGCGTCTTTGGAAGGTTGTTGCGCTTTGGCTAGCAACTCCTCCACGGTGACTTGTTTCATTTTATGACTCCTTTTGATGATTGCTGTAAATTATTAATAAAATTTTTTGCTAAGAAAATTGGATTCTGCTCTTCTTGACGCAATTTAAAAAGGCATTACTTTAAGCCTTTTGCTTTTTAAAGTCAAGCTCACCGCCTGATCACCGCCTGATTTCCGACAAAGAAAAAGCCTGTTTTATCCTGCCTTGGTTCTGAATATTGCTCATCGGTCCCCTGCAATAATCCGTTATGCTTGAGTGCTAGTGATTCTGTCTCCTTGCTACCTATGGAGAAAACAGCGTTCGCTGTCTACTTCTCCAGGTCTCCGGGTTATGATCATGCTTAGATTCAACTCGTCAGCCTTGGCAATAACTTCCTGGTCTCTGATAGATCCTAGGGGGTAGATGATGGCTGTTATCCCATTTTTGGCTGCGAGCTCAACAACATCAGGAAAAGGCATAAAAGCATCAGAAGCCATGACACATCCCTCTGGCCCGTATCCTCGCCTTGCGTAGCGAATGGCCTCTTCTGCGGCGTCAATCCGGCTTCTCTGGCCTGAGCCAATGCCATGGACTTTATCTTCCCTGCCGATGACCACAGCGTTTGAGCGGGTAAAGCAGGCCACATTCCAGTTAAAAATTGCAGCTTCGATTTCGACCTGAGTTGGCTTTCTTCTGGAGACGATGTCAACGGCATCAGGCGCTGTGATTCTTGAATCAAACCTCTTTTGAATCAAAAGACCGCCGGCAACTCTTTTAAATTCTATTCCACTGTCTATGGCTTTGTCCTTAAGAAATGCACCCATTTTGACTAACCTCAGCGTTTGCCTTGTAGCCAGAATTTCAAGAGCCTCGGGTGAAAAATCCGGGGCATAGACAACTTCGAGATTTCTGCTTTTCTCGACCAGAAGTTCTGATAGCTCTCTGGTTATTTTGTAATTGAAAATATCAACGCTTCCAAAGTTGGAGAGGGAATCACAACCCCAGGCTTTTTCAAAAGTCTCCTCTGGAGAGTTTCCCATGGCAACACCGCTTGGGATTTCATGCTTCACCAAAACACAGATGAGTTTCTCTTTATAGATCTCGGTTAGCTTCTTGACTAGCCTCTGTCCCAAATCCATATCAGCGACATTGATATAGCTCAGACCTTTTGTTCCTTCCTGCAGAACTTCTATTGATGCCATGTTAGGGCCAGAGGCTCCCGCTTCAGTATAAAAAGCTGCGGCATAGCCAGGGTTTTCACCGTATCTCATCGATTGTTTTTTCTTGAAGATTCTTTCTCCAAACTGAAGGGTATCAGGAAATTCCTCTTTAACTTTGGTGCTGTACTGTTCGCGGTCCTTTTTGCTTGTTTTCTCCATTATTTTATCGTCCTTTCGTGTTTATTTATGATGAATATTTCGTATTCATCATTGCTCAGGTTCTCGGAAAAAACGCAGGCTACAGACACCCTGTATTCTTTTTTATCTGGCTTCGGCTCCAGGGCCTTGAAGACAGCCTCTGCCATATCCCTGGGATTATTCTTCTCTATCCTGACATCGAGCGGCCCGCCTCTGAAAGAAGGCAGCGGGTCTTTATCTTCGCCCTTATAAGTTGCAATCATTTTCCCCCATGAGGCTCTCAAGCGGATTTCAAATACGCTTCTTTCAGAGGAACCGTCCGCAGCTCTTCTGACTATTCCCAGTGCGGCTTTCCTCTGAGAAATTATGCAGCCGGATATTCTTGGTGTAAAGTTGGGGGAGTCAGGCTCATAGTCCCATCTCCCGAGAGCAGAGGTTAAAACTTCTGCAGGATTCTGGCTTTGTCCAAGAAAAGCCTTGATATCCGCCGTCTGCTGGCCATTACTTACCGCAATTCCTTGGGAAAGGCATATTGCAGGATAGAGCAGCAGATTTCTATTTCCCTGATTGATGAGCTCCTGATCGAGGGGCTTTGCCCAAATGGTATCGCCTTCTCGCTCCAATTTTCTTGCCTGGCTGGAAGGAGACCTCCCAGTTATGGCATAAATGGCAACCTCATTTTCCCCTGATGGATCTCTTCCCAGGATAATGAGCCGGCCTGGATATTCTTTAGACGATAGGCTTTCCAAAGGTTGGGACATTTTACACTTTTGTATAGATAACACATTCTTCAAGTCAGGTCTAGATGAAAGTAAGGCACTCTTTCTCCGTGATGAGGTGAGGATTGAGGGTTCTTCGGCCGCCTCACCCTCGAACCCTCGCCCCCCCTTAATATATTCATCACATTTTAGGAGAATTAAAGGAGAAAATCTTGTCTTCACCTTTGGTTTTAGATAGAATTCACTTTATTTTAAAAGAGGTAATCATGAAAAAAATTGGCGATCCTGAAGAAGCTTTTAAAAACCTGGATTTCATAATTTCTCCTGAAGCCCGAACTTTGAGGATTTTGAGTGAATACTTGGAGCCTCTGACTAGGTTAAGCGAGCTGAAAGTCAACACCACCGTGCTGTTCCTGGGTTCTTCAAGGGCTAACCCTGATGAAAATTCTCAGCTGGCAAAATACTACTGGGAAGCTGAGGAGCTTGCCTATCATCTGGTCAAATGGGCAATAAAACTGAAGCCAAAAGGGAAGAATTTTGTTATCTGCACTGGAGGAGGGCCGGGAATAATGGAAGCTGCCAACCGAGGAGCTTCAAGGGCTGGAGGAAAGTCAATTGGCATGAATATTTCTCTTCCTGAAGAGCAACTCCACAATCCTTACATATCTCCAGAGCTTTCTTTTATCTTTCATTATTTTTTTATGCGAAAATTCTGGTTGATATACAAAGCAAAGGCTGTTATCGCCTTTCCTGGGGGCTTTGGAACATTGGACGAGGTTTTTGAAACTCTGACTCTGGTCCAGACAGGGAAAATCAGCAAAGATGACCTGGTCATCCTCCTCTATGGAGAGAAATACTGGCGAGAAATTATAAATTTTGATTCCATGCTCAAGCACCATGCTATCTCAGCTGAAGACCTTAAAATATTTTCTTTCTGCTCCAAGCCAAAAGAGGCCTTCTCTTTCCTGAAAGATAGATTAACGAAGTTTTTGGAATAAACAAGTAGCCATTTTCCCCTGGCAATCTGGATAGTTGAGATTAATTTTTTCCAAAAGCAAGCAAAAAAATATTGACAAATTCATTTCATTGATTATAATTATTTCATGTTTAGAATGATTCCAAAAATGAAAATATTTAAAGATTTATTGCTTTCCAAAGGAATAAAGCCAACCTTTCAGAGGTTAAAGATTCTTGAATACATGTCCGAAAACACAAAAAATCATCCTACCGTCGAAGCGATCTTTGAACAACTATCAAAAGATATTCCAACCATGTCTTTGACGACCGTTTATAACACTCTGAATACTTTTTTGGAAAAAGGCTTGGTCTCTGCGGTAACCATTACTGGAACTGAAGCCAGATTCGATCTTATCACCAGCTCACATCATCATTTCCTGTGTAAGGAATGCGGAAAAATTATCGATATCAACGTTGAATGTCCTTTCGCCATGGGAGAAAAATCTGTTTCCGGGCATAGAATTGAAGAAGTTTGTGGATACTTCAAGGGTTTTTGCCAGGATTGCCAGGCGAGGAAGAACGGCAAAAATGAAGAATCAGATTCAAGTTCTCATCTCGGCGCCCAAGAAGAAAACTCTTCCTCTGACACAAAAGGACTGAAAGACGAAGAAAAAAAATGAATTACTTTAATAATCTTTTTTAAGGAGGCTATAGATGAAAAGCTTGAAAGGGACTCAAACAGAAGAAAATCTTTTGACGGCATTCGCCGGTGAATCTCAAGCTCGAAACCGCTATACTTTTTTCGCCTCGCAAGCCAAAAAGGAAGGTTATGAGCAAATCTCGGCGATCTTCTTGGAAACCGCGGACAACGAAAAAGAACATGCCAAAAGGCTCTTTAAGTTCTTAGAGGGCGGCCAAGCAGAGATTAGGGCTTCGTTTCCGGCCGGAATCATCGGCAAGACAGAGGTTAATCTTGAAGAAGCTGCAGGAGGAGAGAATTATGAGCATACGGTCATGTATCCTGAATTTGCAAAGATTGCTGACAAAGAGGGATTCCAGGAGATAGGGCAGGTTTTTAGGTCAATCGCTTTCGCCGAGAAGCAGCATGAGAAAAGATATCTGGGCTTCTTGAATAATATTAAGAACAACAGGGTTTTCAAGCGAAAGGAAGTTGTAAGATGGAAATGCAGGAATTGTGGCTATATTCATCAAGGAAAAGAAGCAGTTGAGCAATGTCCAGCCTGTGCTCATCCTAAGGCTTATTTTGAACTTCTGTCCGAAAACTGGTGATTCTAAAGAAAAGGATGAAAAGGAGATAAATATGACCGGCTTTACAGAAAAGAAAGAGGTCTTGAAGAATCTGATCAAGAGATTGCACCAGGGCCAGGACCCAAAAGAGATAAAGGAAAAATTTAAAGAACTCATTAAAGACACGGGCGCAACCGAGATTGCAAAGCTTGAAGAGGAGCTCATAAAAGAAGGCATGCCGCAGGAAGAGGTCCATAGGCTTTGTGATGTCCATATTGCTCTCTTCAAAGAATCAATTGAAAAAGAGAAGGTCTTAGCCCCTGCGGGTCACCCCCTTCACATTCTTATGGAAGAGCATAAAATTATTCTCCAGTTTGCGGATGAACTAAAGAACGTCTCTCAAAAAGCTGAGAACAAGGACAAGGCTCCAATGCAGACAGCAGCCGCAGAACTCGAGCAAATCCGGGAAAAATTCCGCAGCTCGGCAAGTCATTATCTGCGGGAAGAGAATGTGCTTTTCCCTTACCTTGAAAAGCATGGAATTAGCCAACCTCCGGCCATGATGTGGATGGAACATGACAGGATCAGAGGGATAGAGAAGAACTTATATGAATTTATAAACTCCTGCGGAAGTATGGATTATGAGCATTTCTCGAAGAATCTGAAAGACCTATCCAGTGCATTGGCTGAGATGTTGTCCGGCCATTTTTATAAGGAGAACAACATCCTCTTCCCTACTTCTTTAAAAGTGATATCCGGGAATGAATGGAAAGATATAAAGAAAGAGTTCGATGAGCTCGGATACTGTTCTTTTACTCCTGAGTCGGCGATATCGGGCTTGAAAGAAACAATAACGGAACGGACGACAAAGCCGGAAGTCGAAGGCATGGCTGTCTTTAGCACTGGAAATTTATTCCATGAGGAGATCGAAGCCATCTTCAATGCCCTACCTGTTGACCTGACCTTTGTCGATAAAGAAGATATGGTTCGATATTTCAGCCAGTCAAAGGAGAGAATATTCACCAGGACCAAAGCCGTCATCGGCCGCAAAGTCCAGCACTGCCATCCTCAAAAAAGTCTGCACGTTGTCAACCAGATTCTGGAGGATTTTAAATCTGGCCGGAGGGAGGCGGCCGAATTCTGGATTCATCTTGATGGCAGACTGGTCTACATCAGGTATTTGCCGGTACGCAGCGAAAAAGGAGAATATCTGGGCTGCTTAGAAGTGACTCAGGATATTACAGAGATAAAATCAATCGAGGGGGAGAAAAGGCTGTTGTTATAGATTTAATGGCATAAAAGAATAGAAACAAAAGCAAATTTAAAAGGAGGCTTTAAATGACGCAAAGGCTTCAAATCTACAAATGCCTAGTTTGTGGGAACATAGTTGAGGTTGTTCATGGCGGTGAAGGCGAACTTGTCTGCTGCGGTCAGCCGATGAAGCTCATGAAGGAGAATACGGTTGATGCTTCCCAGGAAAAGCATGTCCCGGTGATTGAAATGACATCAGAGGGAATTAAAGTCAAAGTTGGGAGCGTTCCTCATCCCATGGAAGAAAAGCACTACATTGAATGGATCGAGCTCATTGCCGATGGCCGCGCCTACAGAGTGTTCTTGAGCCCTGGAGACAAGCCTGAAGCGACTTTCAAGTTAGAGGCCAAGAAAATCACGGCACGTGAATACTGTAACCTGCATGGGCTCTGGCAAGCTTAAAAATGGAAGAGAAAAGATCATGATTGAGAAAAAAGTCCAGGGCGCTTTGAACAAACATCTCAATGCAGAGCTCTACTCCTCTTATCTCTATCTTTCAATGTCTGCTTATTTCGAGTCGATCAACCTGAAGGGATTTGCCAATTGGATGCGGGTCCAAGCTCAAGAAGAATTGGTCCATGCCTTGAAATTTTACAGCTACATCTGCGAAAGAGGCGGCAAGGTCATTTTGACCTCGATCGAAAGCCCAGAGACTCGATGGAATTCTCCTCTCCATGCTTTTGAGCATGTTCTGAAGCATGAGCAAAAAGTTACGGGACTGATCAATAGCTTGGTTAATCTTTCTGTCTCAAAATCAGAGCATGCAACAAGCAATTTTTTACAATGGTTTGTAGCCGAACAGGTTGAAGAAGAAGCTTCGGCTGAGCAAATAGTCCAAAAGCTTAAGATGTTGGATGATGACCGGAGTGGTTTATTATTTCTCGACCAGGAGCTTTCAAAAAGAGTGTTTGTTCTTCCCTCATCTTCAGAGAAGTCGGGTGAGGCCAACTAATAATAACCGCAAAAAATGCCCTTAGACCATCATTGCCAACGGCCAAAGATAGAAGTGACGGCCGCCTCTTGTGGCTCTTGGCGATGATTCCATCAAATTATTGCAGCACCTGACGGAAGACAATGATTTCGTAGGATAGCCACTTTGCTTTACTTCTTGGGATGAGACTTTTATTATCGCCTTGACACGAATTGTGGTTCAATCTGGAGGAAAAGGCAAAAGGGCCTGAATTTTTTCCTTAACCCTGCTGAAGAGGAAGAGAAAGAAAAACAAACCGGCGAGAATTCCTAAAGCGTCGGCAATAAAATCTAAAATTTCTGTGGAGCGGCCGGGAACAAAATATTGATGCATTTCATCCAAAGCTCCGAGCGCAATGCCACTGAACAAAGTTATATAGACCTTTATTTTTGAGCGAGATTTTAAGCTCAAAAAAATGCCAAAGGAGAGAAGAAAGCCGAGGATGGCGAACTCAAAAAGATGAATCACTTTATCGATAAAGGGGATGTCTGTTTTAAGTTTGATGGTTCTTGAGGAAAAGAAAAATATCAGAGAATAATAGAGGAAAGCTGGCAAAAAAGCCAAAATTTTCTTCATTCGGTTGCCGCCCTAATGTCTATACCCTGACTCTCTTCTTCTCTATAAATATTTCATTCTTCATCGAGTCAATTATTCTATAAAAAAAGAAAAGAATTATCTAATGGAGAAAGCATCTTTTTTCCGTGCTTTCGAACCACTCTGCCTGAGCCTTCCATCCGGTCTTCTCCACACCCAGCCTGATCCTCTTCATGGCTCGGATTTGCGGATGGTTCTAGATTTTCAAAATTGATTGAAGCTTGTCATATTTTGTGGCAAGATAGATTAAAAAGTTTTTAGGAAAAATTCATTATGCTGGCAAATCTGCTGAAAAAGAGCAGGCTGTTATTCATCGTGGGCATAGTCCTTCTCTTAGCCTCATGTTCCAGCATGAGATATTTCCCTTCCGGGAATGTCCAGAGAGGCCTCGCTTCCTGGTATGGGCCTGAATTCCACGGAAAGGTCACTTCCAACAAAGAGTTATACGATATGTACGATTTGACCGCAGCCCATCCTACTCTTCCTTTTGGAACTTACGTCAAGGTCACTAACCTCGATAACGGAAGATCAGTGGTTGTCCGCATCAACGATCGTGGACCGTTTGTCAAGGGCCGAATCATTGACCTTTCTTATGCCGCAGCCGTGCAACTGGGGATGAGCGGGCCAGGAGTCGTTCCGGTGGTGGTAGAGGTTCTCAAGAAGTATTCTCCCAAAAAATCTTCACAGAAATTTTTTGTTCAGGTCGGAGCTTTTATCTCTAAGAAAAATGCAAAGAGACTTAGAGATGAACTTCTGCGGCGATACCCGGATGTTCATCTCTCAGTTCTTAGAATATCTTCTCAAACCTACTACAGAGTGAGAATTAGAGCGCGCACCATGGAAGCAGCAGAAAAAATTGCCCAAAGGCTCCTGAAAGAAGGCTATAAGGCTCAGATTTTGGAGGAACAGCGCTTTCCCTGACCTTAGCTAAAAATTTTCTGATAGATAACGAAAAAAGAGAGTATTTTGAGGAGGAGAGATGAAAAAAATTGCCTGGTTTCTCCTTGCGAGCTTAATCTTCGTCGTCTTCTCAGGATGTATCGTAGTCAGGCGGCCGAGCATAGCCCCGCCCCCGCCAAGAACCGAAGTCGTGATTGCCAAGCCCGGCGTTGATTATGTCTGGATATCAGGCTATTGGACCTGGAAAGGCGGAAGATATGTTTGGGTGACAGGCCACTGGATCAAAGCCCGGCCAGGAAGAGTCTGGGTTGGAGGACACTGGGAAAAGAGAGGACGACACTGGGTTTGGGTCAGAGGCCGCTGGAGAAGAGGTTAGAGACTTTTTCCTAGGATTCACCCTTTTCTTTTATAAAGATAGGCCGAAGGTTTCAGCTCCGCTTTCTTTCCATCATGGACGGCAAAATCTCCGCCGCTCCACATCGAAGCTGAACCATACTCTCCTTTCTTGTTGATAGCATAAAAGCTGAGCCCAAAATTAGGAAGCCCGTCTTTATTCAGGAGCCGAGCAACTAGCTTTGTTTTATTGGCAATTTTTTCCAGAGCTTTAAGGCAGGCTTCTTCTGGGGAAGACCCCATTGCCATGAAGCTGACAACAGAATAACTCCCGCAGTTGAGGATGTTGGCTTCTCCTCTTCCGGTTGAACCCGCTGCTCCTATATCGTTATCGACATAGAGCCCAGCGCCGATAATCGGCGAATCCCCTACTCTTCCTGGAATCTTGAAGAAGAAACCGCTGGTTGTGGTCACTCCTGCCAGGTTTCCTGAAGCGTCGATGCCAATGCAATTGAT
>Ga0315306_10000579_pt1 | contig 17768 bp, 21 predicted proteins | sample TDP1_MG_FD_203803 | JGI IMG/M metagenome (GOLD analysis project Ga0315306, IMG submission 203803) | Freshwater sediment microbial communities from Lake Towuti, South Sulawesi, Indonesia - TDP1 | ecosystem: Environmental > Aquatic > Freshwater > Lake > Sediment | place: Indonesia: South Sulawesi... | reverse complement strand
GAGCGTTGAGGACTATTTCGGTTTTGATAAGACGGAGTGGGTTCCCATAGACTTTGGTCCCATACCTAGGTTTGTTCAGAAAACCTTGGAGGAGGACGGCAGATACAGGGTTGAGGTGAACGAGCAGGGTATTAAGATGCGGGTCCTTAAGACCTCCACCTCCATGCCGAGTTTTTTAGATTTCCCCGTAAAAAATAAGGAAGACTTTGAGAAGGTAAAAAAACGCTTCAATCCGAAGGACCTTAGGCGTTATCCCATGACCTGGAGTGACGAGCTTATTGACTATTATAGGACCGTGGACCACCCTATTCGATTAAGGTTTATAGGCTTCTTTTGGCAGGCCCGAAACTTTATGGGGCTTCCAAATCTTTTAACGGCCTTCTACAGGGAACCGCGGCTCATCCATGACATATTTGACTTCTGGGCCGATTTCCTCACTGAAACCGCGGAGGAAGCCCTGGAGGCCATAAGGCCAGATTATGTGGATTTCGCCGAGGACATGTCTTACAAGAACGGCCCCCACATCTCACCCAGGCTTTTCGCCGAGTTTATACTTCCATGCTATAAGAGGGTTACAAGCTTTCTGAGAAGGCATGGTGTAGACGTCATCGCCGTGGATACTGATGGGGACCCAACTCTTCTCATCCCGCTATTTCTCGAAGGAGGTGTCAACTGTTTAATACCCCTAGAGGCAGCAGCGGGGATGAATGCTAAATCCCTGAGGAAAAAATTTGGCAGAAAGCTGTTAATCATAGGGAATATAGATAAAAGGGCGTTAGGAGGAAGCAAAGGAGCCGTTAAAAAGGAGGTAACCACTAAGTATAGGGTGGCGAGGGAGGGAGGTTACATACCCAGCGTTGACCACAGTGTCTCCCTAGACATATCCTTCCAAAATTACTCCTACTACATTGACCTAAGAAGAAAGTATCAGCATGAGGTCTCATAATCGTAGGTTAGGCTAAGTTCTTTTGGATAAATTTCAATTATGCTTGTCTGACAGACTAAGCGCCAATGTGTGTACAAAATCTGGGAGGTCGAAGGGGTGCCTGGAAGTTATGAGACGGCCGTCCACAACTACTTTATAATCGATAAAGTTTGCGCCAGCCTTTTCCAATTCGTCCTTCATCTCAGAATAGCTCGTCACTTTTCTATTCTTGACAACTCCTGCCGAAACAAGTAACTGGGGGCCGTGGCATATGGCGGCCACAAGCTTATCCGTTCCGAAGAAATACTTAACTAAATCGATTGCCGTCTGGATTTTTCTAACATCTCGTAACAACTCGTAGTGTTCAGGGGAATTAGTCAGAGGAATTAGTAGAGCATCGTAGTGTTCAGGGTTAACGTCACCAAAGGAAAGATTGGCCTCAGCCTTCTCTCCTCTTTTTCCCGTCATCATTCCTTTAGAAATCGACGCCACATCGACTTCACAGCCAGCCTGACGGAGCATTCTCAGCGGATAGATAAGCTCCATGTCCTCAAAGCCATTTGCCGTCAATACTAAAACCCTTTTGCCATCAAGTTGTGGCAGCCTTAACCTTTTCACCTTCAGATACAAGGATACCCTTAACCGGGAAAACTGATCTTTTTTCCGCAGTGATTCCTTTTAAAGACGCCTAGTTCGTCCTTAACTTCCCTCAACTGCTCCCTGAAAAACACTGGTCCATCCCTGCAAATTCTATATTTGCCTATGGTGCAGCTTCCACATAGCCCCACGGAACACTTGATTATCCGCTCTAAACTCGTTTGAAGGGGCGTTTTGTGGCTTTCAGCTAACTGGAACATTTTCTTCATCATCTCCTCCCGACCGCAGGTGTATACCATATCAAATTTATGTTCCCTCAACATCTGGTCCGCCAAATCCGTGGCGAGCCCCTTGAACCCGTGGCTTCCGTCCTCAGTTGCAACCATAACACTTCCTCCAATCTTAGAGAGGTTAAGGCTTATCCTGTCTAGAAACAAAAGCTCATGGCGAGTTGCCGCCCCAATTATAAAGGTGATCCTGTTAGGAGTCTTCGCCAACCTTTCAGCCAAGGGGGTTAGGGGCGCCACCCCAATCCCTCCCCCCACAATCATTAGGTCTCCCGCCACCAGCTTGAAGCCATTACCGTAGGGACCCCGAACACCAATGAGATCGCCCTCCTTCAGGTTGTGCAGCGCCCCCGAGGCCTCGCCCACCCTCTTAACCGTGATGGCCGAAAGACCGCTGGAGTCCATGGTGGAAAGTCCCATGGGAACCTCGTCTACGCCTGGAATCCAGACCATTACGAACTGGCCGGGAAATGCCTTGGAGCAGGCGTCATCCCGGAAGATAAGGGATTTGATGGTGGGCGTTTCCCTTCGGATTTCCTCAACTTGAACGATTCTTGGCCGGTCAGCAACGATGGGATAAGCCAACAATCTCCTCCACCCTCCCATAATTTTTCCTTTTTAAATAGGCTTCAATCCCCTCCGTTATGGCTCTGAACACTCCAAGTTCCCGGTGGGCGATAGCTGTGCCGATCTGAACGGCTGACGCCCCCGCCAAAAGGAACTCCACCGCGTCCTGCCAGTTTACTATTCCTCCGCATCCCATCACGGGAATCTTTACTGCCCTGGAGACCTCGAAAACGCATCTAAGGGCCACTGGTTTAATTGCAGGTCCAGACAAACCCCCAATCCTGTTGGCTAGGATGGGTCTACCTGTCTCAATGTCGATGGCCATAGCCTGCAAGGTATTTATGCATGTGACGCCGTCGGCCCCCGCCTCCTCAGCCCTCCGTGCAATGGCTACTATGTCCGTCACGTTGGGGCTAAGCTTAGTAAAGACGGGAATCCCAACACTCTTTTTCACGCACTCTACAATGGCAAAGGTTAGGTCTGGGTTTTGACCGAAGGTCCCAATTTCCGCGTGGGGGCAGGAGAGGTTCAGTTCCAAGGCGTCTGCCCCAGCTTTTTCCACGGTCGACCCCACGAGGGCGAATTCTTGTTTTGACGCGCCGAAGATGCTCACAATTACAGGGACTCCCCCTTCCTTGGCAATTGGTATCTCCCTCTTGAACTCCTCTGCCCCGGGGTTTGGTAGACCCATGGCGTTCAGAAAGCCACAGCTGGTTTCCGTGATTGTTGGGTTAGGATATCCTTCACAGGGTTTTAGCCCTATTGACTTTGTGACCACTGCCCCGACGCCTGCCTCTGCGACACGTTTGAGGGAGGAGCCTGTGACGCCCAGAATCCCTGCCGCCAACATTACGGGATTTCGCATCTTTAACCCGGCCATTTCAATTTCCATATCAAAGCTGGCCATGTCAACTCCACCCTTGGACTTAAGAGCAGATTTTATACGCACGGACTATTTACTCCTATATTATTGTATGTAACGCCTTAAAGGTAACGAAGGGTGTCCATAAGGTGTATAAAACCTTTAGGAGAGGTCATGATTAGATAGAGTTAAGTTAAACATGTTATGCAATGTTTGTAGAGGGTAACCGCGGAGGAAGGGGATGTGAAGGCAACTATTATTGAGTCTGTGGTGGGGTTTTTCGGCTTTGGGGAGACCAACAAGCTCATTCAAGCGGTCCTATTTCCCAAAGATCCAGAAGAGATAGCGGAAAGGCTGAGAAAAATTGAAGCTGGAGAGGTCGTCGATGAAATCATCACATTAGTTAAAAATTTGCAAGGTAAGGGTTACGAAACCTTCGTATTTGAGGAAGCAGAAATAGCCCAAAAGGTCCGGGAAAAAATGGGGATTAATGTGGAAGTGGTCAAGCCCTCAGAAGCTGGCGACCTTCTCCGCGGAAATTTGGACAAATTTGCAGTGGAAGTGGGCTTTGTAAAGCAACCCGGAGAGATTCGTGAATGGCTCCACAGGGTTTCCATGGAATTAACCAAAATGAGGGTTAAGAGGGCGGGAGAAAAGCGGGATTTGGTGGCGGCCCAAGCCATTCAAACGGTGGACGACCTGGATAAAACGCTGAACCTCTTCGTGGGCAGGGTGCGGGAGTGGTACGGCCTCCACTTTCCGGAACTTGATCGTTTAGTGGAGAAACACGAGACCTATGCCCGCCTCGTTGCTAACCTGGGGAGGAGGGAGAACTTTACCCCAGAGAAGCTGAAGGAAGAGGGGTTGCCCCAGGCCAAAGCCGAAGAAATATTCAAGGCTACCCAAACATCCATGGGCGCTGAGCTTGAGGATGGAGACATTGGGCAGATACAGGTTATGTGTAAAAACACGCTGGCCCTGTATGACGTAAGGCATGCCCTAGAGAATTATTTGGACTCCACTATGGAGGGGGTCGCGCCCAATGTCCGCGCCTTGGCAGGCTCCCTCCTGGGGGCCCGTCTCATAGCCCTCGCCGGCGGCCTAAACAATTTGGCTAAGATGCCTGCAAGCACCATTCAGGTGTTGGGCGCTGAAAAGGCCCTGTTTAGGTCCCTTAGGAGTGGTGCCCGGCCCCCGAAACATGGAATCATTTTCCAGCATCCTTCCATTCATGAGGCGAAGCGTTGGCAGAGGGGAAAGGTGGCCAGAACCCTGGCTGGAAGATTGGCTATAGCTGCGCGGATCGACGCCTTCAGCGGTAAGGACATGGGAGACAAATTGAAGGAGGATCTTGAAAAAAGAATTAGGGATATCCAGGCGAGATATGAGAAGCCTCCTCCCCCCTCTCTCCCCGCTCCTCCCAAGAAGGCGCCGATGAAAAAAATGTGGAGAAGGGGAAAACGTGGCCGTAGAGGTTAAGCCCCATCCCCAGTTTCCCGGGATTTATTGGGCAACCCTCCAAGAGGGGTCCAAAGGGTTGTGCACCCAAAACCGCGCCCCTGGAAGAGCTGTTTATGGTGAGCGATTAATTAGGTATCGAGGTGCTGAGTATAGGGTCTGGGACCCCCTTCGAAGCAAGCTGGCTGCTGCCATTCTGAAGGGTTTAAAGGCGGTTCCCATCCAGCCTGGGCATAAGGTTCTCTACTTGGGAGCCGCTTCGGGGACAACGGCCAGCCACGTTTCTGACATCGTCGGAGAGGAGGGCCACGTCTACTGCATAGAGTTTGCCCCCCGCTCTATTCGAGAACTGGTGAACAACGTTTGCACCTTCCGTCCCAACATGTCGCCTATATTAGCCGACGCCCGCTTCCCTGAACGTTACGCCCTCCTAGTGGAAAAGGTGGACGACATATACTGCGACATAGCCCAACCCCAGCAGGCCAAGGTTTTGGCGGACAACGCCGACATCTTCCTTAAAAGGGGGGGCTGGATTATGCTGGCTATCAAGGCTAGAAGCATCGACGTGACTAAAGCCCCCGCAGAGATATACCAACAAGAGATAAATATTCTTAAGACCCGAGGATTCCGCATGGAAGAGGTTGTGCACTTGGAACCCTACGATAAAGCCCACGCCATGATAACAGCCCAATACACACCACATTACATGCACTGATATTATCTCCATACTTCTTCTAATAGTAAAGGGGTATCAGCTCAGAGTCCAGCGTCGCAAACTCGACCTCATCCTCGTTGCCTACGCCCGGAACCTTGACATTCTCCGTCAAAGACATACTTCCTCAAACCTCCGTCAACTTTAGACGACCTTTCCATACGTGGACTAAGCTTGCTCTCAGCCTCTTCCTTGAAAAGAAGCTTGAAACAGAATTTTCAAAAATGGGGGAGGGGATGTTCCAGGTATACGGGGCTTTGTGTAACAAAAGTATCATAAGGCTTTCTCCTTAAAGCGCGGAGCTAAATGTGGGAAATTGGAACCAAAATATTTGATTTCAAAGCGTAGGTTTATATGGGACTCCCCCAATGGTCTCCTTGACGAGGGAGACCTGATGACGCGGGCGGAAGTTTTGGACACCACTGAGAACATCTTGAACAAGGCTGGTTTTCAGGTTTCCCAAAGATGCACAGCGAGGGCAAGCTGTTTTGACTTTGCAGCTCGAAGGGACGAGCAGCTCGCCTTTATTAAGGCCCTTGTCAACATCGGAAACGTTTCCAGCCAAGAGGCCTCGGAGCTTCGGAGGATTTCAAAATGTTTTTCCGCCGCGCCCCTCTTCATCGGGGACAAAACCCGGGGAAATCTCCTGGAGGACGACACCGTCTATGTGAGATATAACATTTATGCCATCACTTCCAAAACCCTCGGAAATTCCGTTTTTCTTCAGATGTATCCCCTCATAGAAGCCGGCCCGGGGGGCTATTACGTTAACCTGGACGGAAACGTTATCAGGAAGAGGAGACAGGAACTTGGACTGTCTGTTGGTAAGCTGGCGGAATTAATGACTGTTTCCAGAAGAACCGTTTATGGCTATGAGAAGGGAATGTCTAAGGCCTCCGTTTCTGCCGCCTACAACCTTGAGTGGGTTCTCGGTGCCCCGGTGGCTCAGCCCGTTAACCCCTTTCAATCAGTTCCCAAGGACAAGGGGTTCCTTGCTGCCGCTAAGCGCATGATCGTTAGGAACAATGTTTTGCAAACAGTTCTAGGAAAACTTACTCGGTTTAACTTCAAAGTGGCGCTGACGAAGAGGGCGCCCTTCGATTTCATAGCCCAGTGCCCTAAGGGTCAACTATGTATAGTCGGGGGAGTTACATACGAAAAGGAGCAAAACGTTGATCGGAGAACGGAGGAAATCTTAAGCGTGAGCGAAGTTGCCAATGCGCGGCCAATCTTTGTAACAGACGGCAAAAAGATACCAAACAACAAGATTCCGCTAATTCATTGCGAAGAGTTGGGTGATATAGACTGCCCGGAAGACCTAACGGCGCGTCTTTAAACTAACTTCACCTGCTCAGATTCAGCCCTTTCTCTCAATTTCTTTGCTGGTTTCCAAGATTTGCGCACAAAATCCGGGTAGCCCCCCGAATTTTTAATCCAATTTTCCAGGAATTTGATGGTTTTGGGGTCAGTCACATAGCCTGAGCCGAGGTCTCCATATTTTTCTCGCAATTTAGAAATTGCCTTGTCCCTTTCCACCTTGGCTATGATGGAGGCTGCCGAAACTATGGGATACTTGGAATCCGCCTTATGCTCTGATACTATCTGAACCTTAAAGGAGAGATTTTCTTCAATGTGGTTTTTGAATCGGTCGGCCAGAACGTCTGAAGCGTCCACATAGGCCACATCAGGTTTAAGGGCCGTTATCACCCGGGCCATGGTCTGAGCCTCCAGGCGATTTAACTTATGAAGCTTCCTTCCCGTCTCCACAACCCTATCGATCTCTGCTGGGGGTATCATAATAACGTGACATTTGAGGGCAAGCTCCCCAATTTCCCCGGCAAGCCTTTCTCGCTTACGGGGCGAAAGGACCTTGGAATCCCTCACCCCCAGGGCCGCCAGCTTAGGCAGGTCTCCTTCTTCTAACAGAACGCCTGCAATGGCTAGGGGGCCAATTATGGGCCCACGGCCAGCATCATCGATTCCGGCTATCCGCATGTTAATGTCCCATTAACTACTAATATGAAAGGGTTAGATAACCTTTGTATTGGCTAATGTGGTTAATTAAAGGCTGTATTTTAAATATAGGCTTCGTCTAAAAGGTAGTTACATAAAATTGTTAAGAGGTGTTGATGTGCTAAAAAAGCCATTAATAACATTAACTAATGCGGCTTCTCTTGCCTTTGAAACAAACGGGAAAGGATACATAGGATTTATAGCAGAATTACCTGGCGCTTTTGTACGTGGCAGAACTGAGGAAGAAGCTCTTTCTAAAGTGGATTGGGAAGTGAGATTTTATCTAAAGTGGTTAGGAATTGAACAAAAATGGAATTATAACACCATCGTTGTTCAAAGGCACCAGAGTTCGTTGATGGTTGAAGACGCGGATAATGAGATTTTACTGGATGCAGATAAAGGAACAATGGGAGAAGAAGAATTTACGAACCTCATTGGTCTTGTTTGGTTTTCAGGTGAGACCTTCTTAAGGATTTACAACAATGCCAAATTTAAGGATTGGATCGATGAGGCAAGGATCAGAAAGACCTTTTATGGTGAAAATCCCAAGTCCATACAGGAGATATTCGACCACGTGAAAAACTGCCAATACTACTATTTATCAAGGACTAAGATCGAATTTGAAGGGAAAGAGAAGGAGTTTGTGAAAATCAGGGGATTTTGCCTCAGGAAAATCGAAGAATTGTATCGTAAATACAACAACTCTTTAATATTTGAGACAGACAATGAATTATGGACTGTCCGAAAAATTCTGAGAAGGTTTATCTGGCACGATAGAATACATGGAAAAGCAATGGTAAGAATTTTAGAGAAGCAAAAACAGCTGGGGATTATTGATAAATATGAAGACCCCTTCTATTTTATGGAAGCGAGGTGAAAAACATGGGAAATAAATTTAAAACACGCAAGTCTTGGCGAGAAAAATTGGCAGATGATAAAGGTCTGCCGAAGGTTGAGAAAATCACTGACAAGATGAGTAAGAGATGGGGGACAGGTACGGTTGTTATTCCGGCGCCAATAGAGGTGAATGAAATTATGAAAAAAGTTCCTAAAGGCAAACTTATTACAATCAATGAAATTCGGGCGATACTTGCCCGAAAACATGGCGCAACAATTGGCTGTCCGATAACTACTGGGATTTTCGCTTGGATTGCGGCTCACGCAGCGGAGGAATCGGCAGCGGAAGGAAAGAAAGATACCACGCCTTACTGGCGAACGTTAAAAGTAGGTGGAGTTATAAACGAAAAATACCCTGGTGGAGTAGAGGCCCAAAGGAAACTTTTAGAGAATGAAGGACACAAAATAATCCAAAAAGGAAAGAAATACGTCGTTGTTGATTTTGAAAAATATTCAGTAAGACTATAACGAAGGCGCTTTGCTTTTATAGCTTCTCCGCTGCAATTAACAGTTATTGAGGGGTAAATGGGATGGTTAAGAGTAAGCAGGTAGTTTTTACGGCGCCTAGGCAGGTTGTGATGGAGGAACGGGAACTCAAACAACCTGGACCTGAGCAGGTGCTTGTTAAGAGTCTCTTCACTCTTGTGAGCACAGGCACGGAGTTAACCGCGCTGACAGGGGAGTTTCCACCCGGCTCAGCATGGGCCCGTTACGTCCGTTACCCCTTTTCTCCGGGTTACGACAACGTTGGGGAAGTTGTAGCCCTAGGCGAAGGCGTGGAAGGATTAAAGGCGGGTGAGAAGGTCTTCTGCTGGGCACCGCATAGTCAGTATGCCTTAGTAAACTCCAAGAGGGTTTACAAGGTCCCAGAGGATGCGTCACTCCAGGAAGTGGTCTTTGCGACGCTGGGGCAAATCGCCCTTAACGGCGTAAGGCTTGGAGAAATCGCTCTAGGGGAGAGCGTAGTCATCATCGGCCTAGGACCAGTGGGCCAGTTGGCTTTACAGTTCGCGAGGCTTTCAGGGGGCTTCCCAATCATCGCCGTCGATCTTTCAGAGAAAAGGTTGGAGATTGCCAGCAGCCACGGGGCAGACTTCACCCTGGGCTCAAGGGGCGAGAACCTGGAGGAAGAGATTAGGCGTTTAACGAGGGGCCGCATGGCGGACGTGGTGTTCGAGGTTACGGGTAATCAAAAGGTTATACCTTGGACCTTGAGGCTCCTAAAGCGTCGGGGCAAACTTGTGATCCTGGGTTCGCCTAGGGGTAAGGTGGAGGTTGACTTCCACGATGAGGTCCACACCTTAGGATTGCGCATTATTGGGGCCCACAACTCCATGCATACGCCCTATGAGACGCCCTACAACCAGTGGACCCTGGAGAGGGACCTGGAGCTCTTCCTTGACCTAATCCGCTCGGGCCGGGTGAAGGTGAAGAGCCTAATAAGCCATGTCTTCCCCTGGTGGGAAGCCCCCAAAGCCTACCAGATGCTCCTTGAGGACCGAACCCAAACCATGGGAGTCCTCTTCGATTGGACAACCCCGGAGCCATAACCCATTGACATTTAAGTGTTTCAAAAAATGAGGGAAAAATTGTGAAACTGGAAGAAGATGCTTATGGCCAAGAGATGTGGGCATATTATAAGGGCGAAGAGAGTTTTGAAATAGTTGAGAGAGACGATGGTTATTTTGACGCTCTGCCAGGGTCTCCGAGAGTTTATTTTTCAAGTTATGAATCCTGGTCCCATCTTGATAAGAAGGCGATGGAATTTGTTAAGGGGAGAGTTTTAGATGTAGGTTGCGGAGCCGGTAGACATTCACTGTATTTACAGAAGAAGGGGTTTGATGTCCTCGGGATCGATAATTCGCCCCTTGCCATAAAGGTATGCAAGCTTAGAGGGTTGAAGAAAGCTGAAGTTATGTCTATAGAGGAAGTGAATTTCAAGCCTGAGACTTTTGATACGATCCTTATGATGGGGAACAATTTTGGCTTGTTTGGCAGCTTCAAAAAGGCTCGGAGGCTGCTTAAAAGACTTCATAGAATGACTTCCAAAAATGCTTTAATCATAGCCGATACCCGTGACCCGTATAAGACTGAGAATCCCGCACACCTAGAGTATCAGGAATTCAATAGGAAAAGGGGTAGAATGAGCGGACAACTGAGGATAAGAATAAGGTTTAAGAAATATGTTACACGATGGTTTGATTATCTAATAGTGTCCAAGGAAGAAATGAAAGAAATATTAAAAGGAACGGGATGGAAGGTTAAAGAATTCATAGATTCTGGAGACTCAAGTTACATAACAATAATTGAGAAGGAAACAACTGACGCGCCGAGGGCTCAAAAGGCGGAATAAAATTTGACGCGCCTCAGGTTGTTATGTTATTGTTACTTCTTTTTTGGCTAGGCTTTGAACCATTAGGGGTATGATTTTGCTCGCCCTTAGGATTTCCATGAAGAGGGGTTTTCCCCCTTCGTCGAAGTGGACTATTATGTCCCCCACTTCTTCTGCGTGGGAAAGCCTCCCCTCCTCGGCGACCACCACTGTTAGGACGTCTGCCTCCTCATCGTACTTGACCTTATACGCCATAGCGCCCTTGCCTCACTGGATACCTACTATTATTATATCGATGTAAGATATTTAATTTCTGAGGCGATGATTTCTGGTAGTCTCTCCCGGTTTGTTGGCGTCACCTCATAGAGTCTGCCATATTTCTCGTAGTTTCGGGCGTAGTTGCGGTGAACCACGGCTATCAGGGGCTTTTCTGAGCCCAAAATCTCGTCAATTTTTTGTTTGAAGGCCTTGGAAAAGAACTCCATGGTTCCCAATTCGTCAACGCATATCACGTCGCACTCCTCCTGGGCGTGGGTCAGGGCGGGTAAGGCGATGCGCTCAAAGTCCACCAAGTCGACCCTGTATTTTCCAACCCGTGGGCCCTCAGGCTGGTCAACGCTGGCTAAGATGCCCCTTTTACCCGAGGAGAGGTCTGTGACGCTGAAGCCGGTTCTGTAGCCTCTGACCCTTATTTCTGGGGTGGCTATGCCTCCGATCCTTAACCCCTCAGCCCTTAACCTTTCGATGACCTTCATGAGGACGGTGGACTTGCCTGAACCCGGCGCGCCTGTAAGAAAAACTTTCATGACCGTAACTCTGCCTTCCTAAAAGTAGTCTTTGATTTGTATGATTTTGGAATGTTCCTTTGCCCTCTCGTATAGTGTTTCATCGGCTGTAATTAGGGGTGCGCGCAGTTTATCGGAGAGGTGAAGGTATGATGCGTCATAGACTGTCAGATCTAGATTTGATGCTATGGCTAAATCCTCAGTTACTTCTGCCCAGCTTAGCCCATGGAGTTCTATCTTCATGTCGTCCAGAACTCTTAGGGCCTCTTCGGCATCCTGCTTAAGGATTCTCCCGAGCTTTATGGCCCTCCAGAGGGCGTTGGCCACCTCTTGTACTGTGAAGCTCGGGGCGCAGAGGCCCACAAGCCCTAGGGTGTAATCTTCCTTTAATTTAACCGCCTTCTCTTGGTAAGGCTCGCCGGGAAGAACCCATTTTGCGATGACGCTGACGTCTATCACATACCTAGGCGTGGCTTATTCTCTCCCTATCTTCTCTAATCCATGAAACCAGCTCATGAGTAGAGACTGGCTTAACCCTTGTCCTAATTTCATCAAGCTTGGTTGAGGCGTCCTTCAGCCTCTGCTCCTCTATCTTCTTCAGGATGGCGCCCCTAATGTACTCGCTCCAGTTCACATTTATCTCCTTCATCCTTTCCTTCAGCTCAAGGGGAATTTTTACCGTGATCACCGCAACCGGCATGATACCACCAAATGTATATACCATAGTAAATACATATAAACATTACCAATTTGATTGAGAGGAGAAGAGGTTGGGATATTAGTAGACCTCAATAGCTATAAGTGCTAAGCGCTAACTGCGTTTCAGTGGTAAACCATGATGTTTACTGCTTTCTCTACGTGATCTAGGTTTACCAGATTTTTTCAGGGTCGAAGTCTGTCCGCTCCTTACTTATCTTAAGTTCTTTCGGATGCCTGAAGCGTACAATTATGGATTTAGGCGGATTTCTTGTTGGAGGTTTTAGGGTCAACTTGATGAAACCTTCAGAGACATTAGATTCAACTTCAAACGATAGCGTTCCAAAATATGTAACCGCACCCCTTACGGATATGTGCTTTCCATCATTAAGCCATCCCCGCGGAACAGCAGGCAACAGAAGAAGAACCTCTCCCTTCTCATAAATGAGCGCAAGCCCCAAGCAATAGCAGGATGTAGCCTCGTCTGAGGTTTTAAAGTGATCGCCAGCCCAGTCAGCCATTGTTGGTAGTGGATGCTCGGTTAGCATCCGCGTATCTGGATAGAAGGCTACAGCGAAGGAGTTAAAGAAAGCCCTTAAGTAATGTTTCAAATCTTCCCTCCAGAGGTACGGAATCTGGAGTGCTGCGAAACATGCCTACTCTGCCGTTTTCTTACTTCCAATCGTCGTTAGGAGAGCAATATTTAGGGCAAGGACGGCTATGGCAGAAAGGAATGAAGCGTGAGCGCCTAGACTGCCAAATATGAGCATGAAAAATAGGGGGCCTAAGAAGCCGCCTATGTCCATGAAGGTTCTGTACAGCCCGATCGCCCCGCCCCTGAGCCCAGCTGGGACAGTTTCAGACAACAAAACTATCAGGGAGGTGAACACCATGCCCTCCCCGAAGCCTTCGAAGAGTCCTACCAGCAGCAACGGTTCGAAGGATGAAAGGAGGGTGTATAGGTAGAAGCTGGCGCTCTCTATCATAAGGCCCGCCACGATCATCGGCTTCCTTCCAAGCTTGTCTGAGAGGTAGCCAGAGGTCACGGTGGCTATGATGTGGCCTATGGTCCTGAGGCTCATGATGACGCCTATGAGTTCGACGGTTATTCCCAGTTGCTGGTTGAGGTAGAGCTGGAAAACGGTGGCCATGATTCCCTGCATGATGAGCATTCGGGAGAAGGAGTTGATGCACACCACTGTTATGCCCCAATTTCCAAAGCTGGAGATAACTTTCTTTATCGGCATTTTTGATTCACTGCTTACCTTTTTGCCTATCTGCCTCAGGCCCTTAGAGATGAAAGCGACGGAGAAGGAGCAGATTATCAGCATAAATGCCAAGTAAAAGACCCCATTGTAGCCTATGACGTCCGCCATAAAGCCACCCATTGGCGCCCCGATGAAGCTGCCTATGAACTCCATGCCCTGGAAAGTGCCTAAGGCACGACCCCTAATGTTAGGCTCGAAGAGGTCCAGAATGAGGGCTGTGTTGTTCATAAAGAAGAGGGCTGTGCCTAAACCCCACATGACTCTACCGACGATGAGGAGGTATATGGAGTTGGCCACGGCGCATGTGAAGGCTCCCACTGCCGTGAGGGCCAGTCCTCCCACCAGCAGTTTGCGTCTGCCAAGTCGGTCGGAGAGGACGCCTGAGGGCAACTCCATGAATATCCTAGAGAAGTACCAGGCGGAGACCACAAACCCAACGAGAACCCCCGAGGGATCGAGGTCGCTGGCGAGGATGGGAAGGAAGGCCGACGAGAGGCTCATGCCCATGACTAACGTGAAACCGACGAACACAAGCTCGAAGTATACCTTCGGATAAGACTTGAGCCCCGTGAAACCTTTCCTCCTCCTAAGCTTTTTACATCTTCAATTTTTGCTCCCTTATAAACTTCTGCCATTTCTCCTATGTCAGGTCCAAGCCAGAAAAGAAATCTACAAATTCTGTACAGGGGTATTCCATACTGTTCGTTCTTCCGTTTACAACCGCTTTCTTTCAGCCTGCGCTTTCTCTTAGTTTTTCCCTATTTACCGCTTCAAGTGTGTCCAGTATTCTCTTTGTTCCTATTCTGGTTAATATGAAGGATGTAATCACCCTCGTTATGGGGTTCCAACCTTTGGTTGCCTTCCATGCCCAATTTTCAAATTGGCGGCAGTTGTGTTTCCAGCACTCGTGGAACAATTCCCATTGCTTTACGGTTAGATCGTTGAGGGTTAACTGCCTGTCTGTTTCATAATCCACGTAGAGGAGGGGCGCCAATATGCAGTCCCTCTCCGACAAGTCCTTGACTAGGCTTATGGTTTCTTGTATGTCTTCATTCCCTTCTCCCGGCAAGCCTATGATCAAAGTGGCGCCAACATACCACCTATTCTCATTAAGTATTTTCACCGCCCTTCTGACAACTTCCGGCCACTCCTCAGGCGAGAAGGGCCTAGCCTTGGCGGGCATGTGCTTCTTGACCAGCTCTGGGGAACCCGTTTCGATTCCGGGTTGAATTCCTAACCAGGCATTCGGCTTCCGCTTACAAATCTCCGATATTTTTTCAATCAGCTCTTCGTCAGCCGCCACGGGGGATAAACTGCAGTGGGTGGGCAATACGCGCTCTATCCCATCGATGCCCTTTACATGTGAAATGAGGTCGATTAGGGCATCGCGGTTTGGATAGAAGTCCCTGTTATCGCATCCGTAAAGGAGGAAGTCGTCGGAATGCAAGACGGCGTGGCGGAAACAAAGCCTATTGACCTTCACCTCCTCCATTATGTGATCCAGGGGCATATCCAGCCTCCTCCGCGTGGTGGGGTCACAAAAGGTGCACCCCCTGCCGCAACCCCGCATGATCTCCACCAGGCTGTTTATGGAGGGGTTCCTTATGACTGGAATCTCCTCTGTTGACTTGACGCTTCCTAGGCTGATGATCTCCTCCGCGTCGCCGTCAATAATTTTGTGGAAAATCTCTGGAGCCTTCCTGTCTATGTTTCCAAAAATAACGTGATCTATGCCATAATCTGCTCTATGTTCCTTTTTCGCGAATTGCCAAGCGCCAGATCCCCCCAGCACCACCTTAAATTTATGCCCACTCCTTTTTAATCGGTCTGTGAGCTCCCTGAACTTCTTCCTATTATAGGGAGTGAGGACATCGCTCCCAAAGGAGGAAGTTACTGGGCCCATGCCCAAGGGATCCATGGCCGAGATTCCCACGACCTTAGTATCTTCGCCTATGAAGTTTTCCACATAATCTGGGTGGGCAACGATCACTTCATTTTCCTTGTATTCTTGCAGCAGGGAGGCTTCAACCTTCCTCAACCCATAGGGGGCGCACTCGGCCTCTCCGCCCGGCTTGACTTTAACTGAGGGAGCCAGTAGGTAATCGAAAACAAACTCTGGGATGCGCTCAATGGGACCGCAGGTTATGAACCCAAAGATGTAGTTTTCCCTGTAATTGGACATCATTGACCTGTCAGCGGTCAAAACGATTCTGTAACCCTCCATATTCTTCAGCCCTCTTTACCTCGCGGGTGCCTCGCCCAAGTCTCGGCATCCATGGCGTCCGTTATTTTTCTAATATGGCTTCTCACCTTAGTTGACGAATGCACATTTTTCTTTTTTCAAACCATTTAAATTTCGATATATTTAAACGATATTCTAGGCGAAACTAGGCCGTGAAAATCCTTTGACAAGGTTTCTAAAAGTTTCCTAAGTGTCTTTTGGCAAATCATAGTAGAGGGAGCCTGCCGGTTATTTTGTCTATAAGGTTGGTGGGAGCAGGCCCTATTCCCAGGCAGGTTTTCGTGCCGGGTGGAATCTCAGTTAGGCCCCGATCCGATATCAGCGCGTGGGGCAGTTTAGACGCCCTAGCCTCCATTTCGAGGTTCAGAAGCTCCTCCTCGGAGGCTACCCTTAGGGCGATTTTGCATTGGCCCTCGTCCAGCCACGCCTTCCACCACTCAGGAAACCCCTTCCGCGCCTCCTCGGCGGCGGAGACGGCGGCGTGGCCCGCCTGAGCTGCCATCTTCCCCGTGCTCATTTTTAAGTCCCCTCGCATAATAAGGACCTGTTTATACTTGAATTCTGACATATTAGCCCCACACACCAATTACCCTAAGCAGATTTAAATGTTAACCAGAATTCAAGATGACGTCTCAACTGCATTGACTTGGACTTGGCTTTTAACAAAGTTTCGACTTGATTTTCTGTCAGGTACATTTTAACTAATGGAAGCTTGATCTTCAGCTTGTGTAGACTGTTATGTCGTAGGCCTTGGCTAGGTTTAGCGCCTCATCGGTGATGTGAAGGGATACCAATACGAGCTTGGGTTTGACTCCATAAACCTTCTTGTACAGCTCCCCCTTCCGGTAGAGAAGCTCGATGTCGCCCCTCGACGCACTCGCCGCAACCTCAACGAGGGTGTGGGCCTCATCCTTAATGCACACGTCTACTTCAACCGGCTGAACCCTCCGGTGGACAATGCCCCATTTGTCCTCAAACTCTAAGCGCTGAACCTCCAGCCCATACTTCTCAAGTAGGCCCTTCATGCCCTCCCTAAAGGCCCCCTCGGCTACGAATCCCCACCTGTAACCTATGGCGTCCAAGGTTCTTTTAAACCCACTTAACTCCTGAGTAAATGCATTAAAGCTTTTGTTAAAGTCCTCCCGTAACTCCGTCATTCTCCTATCAAAGTCCTCGCGCAGTTCTTCCATCCTCTCCTCGAACTCGGCGAACCTCCCCTCATGCGCCTCAAAGCGTTTATTGAAGTCCGCCCTCAGCCCCCTGATTTCCTCAAGCAGGGGAGTCCTCATAAGCAGGAGGGCTGCCTCCTCCCTAAACTCCGCGTCTTCCCTAAGCAACTTAAGCACATCTTCCCTAAGCGTCAAGCTCGAATCCTCAAATAACAATTGCGAGATAGGGTTAATAAACGTCACGGAGCCTCCCTAAAGAAATGCCCGTTTTATGAAGACACGTTAGCTTTAATAAATGGATGATAATATCTTGTTTATGAGAATGGGTGCTGGGTGCTGGCGCGTGGGACGCGGGCATTAGAGGGGCGTAGAGAATGGTTAACAAGGTTCTCGGAAGGATGGAAGCCCTTAAGGGCTTTATCCAAATCCCCGTCGAGAGTCGAGGGGAGCTTATTGGAGACCTGCTTACGCCCTGTAAAACCCTTGTGAATGACAAGCCAGCCAGACTTGACACTTATGGGAGATTGTGGTCGCCCTCGCTGAAGGGTAAATTCCCAGCCGGCAGCCTAGTAGAGATAAGCAAAACCGAGCAGGGTTATCAAGTCAAGCCCGCTGTAACCAAACATGAAGGCACCGTTTCCACAGTTGAACAGATAAAGGAGACGGAATCAGATATTACATTTCCGACAACTATCCAGGGCGAAAAATCCGATGCTGAGATTCTTCCTCTTTCTATCACTCAAAAGCCATACTTTCAAGCTGGACAGATATGCATCTATAATGATGACATTTTAACAATAAATGATATCCAAAATGGTAGCATAGACCTCATCATGACTTCGCCTCCCTATGATGTGGACATTAAATACGAAAATTATGATGACAGCATCCCCTACGACGAATACTTAGAGTTCACCAGAAAGTGGCTAGCCAAGTGTTATGACTTAGCCAAACCCGA
>Ga0315306_10000578_pt1 | contig 17773 bp, 19 predicted proteins | sample TDP1_MG_FD_203803 | JGI IMG/M metagenome (GOLD analysis project Ga0315306, IMG submission 203803) | Freshwater sediment microbial communities from Lake Towuti, South Sulawesi, Indonesia - TDP1 | ecosystem: Environmental > Aquatic > Freshwater > Lake > Sediment | place: Indonesia: South Sulawesi... | reverse complement strand
CATTCTCATACCAGTCACCTTCGTACTGTATGAAAGCATTACATGGCAAGGAAGCATAACCATAGATCACTACCAGAGGTTCTTGGCAACCCCGTACCTGCGAGAATGTCTATTGAACAGCTTGTGCGTAGCGGCCGCCTGTGCGCTATTTTCATCACTGATAGGCGTACCTATGGCCTACTTCTTGGTAAGATTCGACCTCCCGGCAAGAAGTCTTCTAACGAGCCTTGCAACATTGCCTTTGATCATGCCTCCATTTGTTGGTGCCTTGTCGTTCAAGTTCTTGTTCGGCAGGCACGGGACTTTCAATCTCTTACTGATGGACTATCTTGGTTTGAAGGAGCCTCTGAACTTGATCTATGGGCTTCACGGCGTCGTGCTCATAACTTCCCTTCATTTGTATCCACTTGTTATGCTGAATGTGATGAACTCCCTGAGCAAGATAGATCCTGCCCTAGAGGAGGCAGCTGCAAACATGGGAGGAAAGGGCCTTCACGTGTTTCGAACAGTCACATTCCCTCTTATGATGCCTGGATTTGCAGCTGGTGCACTACTTGTTTTCACTTGGGCCTTCACCGACCTCGGAACGCCAATGATTATTGGCAGCCCTGCTTTCAACCTACTTGCCCCACAAGCCTTCTTTGCGATAAGAGAACTCTATGAGGACGTAATCCGACTGGGGGTGGTAATGTGCGTCATAATGGTGTCTGTCTCGCTAGTTGCCCTCGCCGGTATGAGAAAGTACGTCAGCCTCAAACAGTACGCGGTCGCAGGGGTGACATCAAAGGCAAGGGCAAAGAGGATGAGGCCTCTCGTCAGGGATCTGGCGTTTTCATTCTGCGTCATCGTTGTTGCTATATCGCTTCTTCCTCACGCCGGAGTGTTCATGGGCGCCTTCGGCAGGGTCTGGAGCTTTACCCCCTTCCCTGAAGGGTTTACGCTTGACAACTTCAGATACGTGCTAATTGATGCCCCAATCTATTTGAGCAATAGTTTGAGGTATTCAGGCGTAGCGACTGCCCTTGGCATGGCTCTTGGAGCAGTTTTGGCGTATGTCTTGGTGAGGAAGACCTTTCCTAGCAAGGACCTCTTGGACGGGATAGCGATGTTGCCCTTTGCCTTACCGGGCATAGTTCTCGCCACGGGATACTTACGGGCTTTTCGTAACCCTCTTCCGATACTGAATCTGGACATGCTGTCCACTTGGCTTGTGATACCACTCGCCCTAACTGCTAGGAAACTCCCCTACACTCTCCGCTCATCATATGCGACACTGCAACAGATCCACGTATCGCTTGAGGAAGCATCAATGAACTTGGGGGCCACTCGGATCCGCACCTTTCTGAAAATAACACTCCCCCTGATGTCATTCGGCCTATTGGCAGGGGGTACACTTGGTTTCATAAGTTCGATAACGGAGCTGTCATGCTCTTGGTTGTTGAGCCTGCCTGGAATGGGTTGGGAGCCGATGACGGTTGGAATTATGATCTACTCTCAGACAGGTATCTTTGGACAAAGCGCTGCCATGGGCGCTATACTGATTGCAATAGTAGGAATCGGAATTGCCATCACAAATAAGCTGGTAGGGGCACGAGTGGGTGCAGCATTTGGGGGCTAACTCATCCAATGCCTATCCATCATCATTGACTGACCAACTGTGCCCGCTCTTCTAACTCCAAATCTCAGCTGAACTTGTTCAGAGAGAATGATCCCCTAAGCTGTTGCCGTATAGCCGCGATTGCTGACAGGAGCCCATTTAAGAGACCGTGGAAGAGAATAGCCACAGAGGAACCAAGTGTGATATCGATCAACGTCTTCATAACGAACATTTCAGGAGAACGGTTATGGGATGTCGATAAGCCCCTCCCCTCTCAAGCACAAATTGCAGTCAACATAAACTTGGTCGACTTTAATCAGAAATCCGAGCGAACCATTGAATCCCCATTCGTCTTCACAGTTAACTACACACCGTCAATAGCTCAAATCAGCATAAGGGGGAAAGCTCATGCAACAGGAGAAAAGGATGAAATCTCGAAACTTGTGGCAGAGCACACCCAGCAGAAACCCCCGATTCCCGTGATCCAAGCGATCTCAGGAGCGGCAATCGCTGAAGCGATACTTGTGTCCAAGATGCTTGGCGTTCCGCCCCCACTACCTCCTCTCCCTTCGCCCCAAGGGCAGGAACCCCAGAAGCAACCATCCGCAAGATACACAGCATGAGTGGTCGATTCGTTCAGGTTGGGGCAAGTGTATCTCTCCAATTTATTGGAGGAATCATCTACGATCCAATTTCCTTGACCCATCCATTCTCACAAAAAGCGGCGAAACCTGATCTTATAGGGGGGAGGGGGGAGCCGTTGTTTAACAACGGTACCCTCACGCTTCTGTTCATGCCACGTCCTGCTTGCAAGAGCTCTGCCTGAAGATCAGATGCTTTTTCTTCTCAGGCAGCTGACAAGTCACGAGACCCAGGGACTACCTCCAAATATCGATGTAGGCAATTACGCTGCGCGAGGATGGCATTGCCCGAACTCACATCTATTGCATCTGTTGGAGAGGGGTCGTAGGCAGGTTCCAGAGTATTCCCTGCTTGGGCCAGCAGAAGCCCAGACATCTGAGATACGGTCCATCGAAATATACGTGGCGAAGGGGTTTTCTCACCTAAAGCCAGAGATAGATGAACGGACTCTAATTGACGTTCTATTCGATAGCAGATCTGGCCGCGTATGCTTATTGTCCTCTACTATCTCTCCATGGCACCGGCTCACTCAGGGAACCTTTCCGATACTTCAAGCCGGCAACATCTGTAGGCCAATCATGTTCAATGGGACTAAATCTAAGATCTCGGACAGTCCTCTCAAACTTGCGTTGCCGCAGGCTAACGCAGTGCGAACACGGGCAAATCTAATTAGTATCAGAATTCAGCGGCGACAGGATGTGTCTGGTCAAGAATCTTGCTCTTTTGACGCTGAGCTGAGCCAAATCTGATATGCATCAGAGTAAGGTTAAATGACTGAAGAATCATCAATAGTTGATACGTTTCAGAATAGGCGGAATGGGCTTGGTCAAGGGAAAGATTGGGACAATCCCCAGAGACGAATACTATGACGAGAGGCAGAGACGCTGGGTATGGGTCTTCCCGCGAATCGACCGTCAAGCCACTCTTGGAAAGATAGTCGATTTGGATACCTTTTGCCAGATACTGTTTTCGCACAGCGTCAAGAAGCAAGGCGTAGCGAAGGCGATAATCGAGGCCTTCGCTGACGAGAAGAAGCCCATGTTTCTCCGCGAACTCCAATACAAAGTATTGAAAAGGATCAAGGTGAGCACCCAAACCCTAAGCGACACGTACAAAGCAATGGTCAGGAGCGGGATGCTTGAGAAAAAGTACCGAAACGACCCGACTTACGTGAGTAGACAATTCTCAAGCAGATTGCGAGACTTGGCACAATATTGGGAGAATTATCTGGCAGCCAAGAAACTGGCCTCAACACACAAGCAAGAACAGGCTCGCGAAGGCGGCTAGTTCCAAGCAGTGTCCCTGAATAGAAGCGCGATCCTCACGCATGAAACATTCGCCTCATAAGTGCTTGAAGCGAAAGACCGTTGCCATGCTAGTCTGTATCTCGACAGGGTCAATCCGCTATGCGTATGCCGTCCAATAAATTGGAACATTCGTCAACTCTTCGATTTATTGGACAGCGCAGGCAACAGGAAACTACGCTTTATGGGCGCACGTTTCTTTAGGACTTTGCCCGTTCGAGTGATTCTTCCTTCTCTGATTCTTCTGGTTGAAATCGGCTTTTGATCGTTGGCGAGGACCATTTCGACAGTAACCAGCTCCAGGGGCGGGAGTCCTGAGCTTTGCCTGATTTGGTTGATCTCTTCTCCAGTTCGGAGGGTCTCTCTGCTGACAACTAACGCATCGATATCGGGGCTCGTGGCTGCAGGTCCATACTGGTCCTCTATAGGCACTATCCCTATCCTTTCTACTGCTTTTTCGCGTTGAAGGAACCGTTGGATCTCTCTTGCCCTCACGCTGAAGGGGTAGACTTCATGGGTTTTCTTCATCTGCCCTACGAATCTGTCGCTTGCCAAACCGACCATTACTCTGTCTCCAGTCTGAAGGGCCTTTCGCAGGAGAGCCTTGTGTCCTTCATGGAGAATGTCGAATGTTCCTCCCACACCGACTAGTCTAAAACGCCTACCTCGGTTCAATTTGACCGCTTCAATGACAGAAGACATTTTCTTTCGCAAGCGCGATGTGAAGCAGGTGGCTCTTCGAGAGTGGCTCTACCGTTATCCGGAGTTCTTTCATGTGTTGTTCGGTAAAGGACGTTTCGAATCCTCTTCTGTCCACGGAGCGAACACGAGCGCCACAATAACAGTGCCGTACTTTCCTTTCGGGACCTCTATGAATTCTGCTCTGGTCTCGATCTTGTCTGTCTTCAAGTCGCGGATCTTTGCCATCTCATCCAGTTTGGACTTGAGTTCCTTTTCGATCGCTTCTTTGTCCTTGTATCCATGAGCTTCTGCAACAAGCCCATACCTTTCCTTCTTGCCTGTTATGCCCTTCGTCCAGCCAATTCCTGCGCCTATAGTTTCTCCGGGATCACCGTCCATTCGTGCCATAACTGCAAATGTAACCGTTCCAGCAGTGATCGGCGAGTTCTTAACTTCTTCAGCGTCCGGCGGAAGGATCGAGGACACGTTAACAAGGTTGCACTGTGCGATACCTGCTTTAGTCAGAGCTGCGTCAAAAGCGTTCAATGGCGAGACGGAGCTGGTTGCGGATCCGGCCGCGATGAAGAATCTCTTCGGAAGGAATGCTCCGTGCAGACTCCGCGTCTCCTGCATTATCTACCTTCTATCCTCCTTACGCCGAACTCAGCACAGTCCAATGAATTGTGTGCATTGTATCAGCCTCATCTCCTTTTAAGTCTTGACTTCAGCGAAATTCCGACCGAGAATTGGATCCAAGCTGTGTCTACTCATCAACAAGTTCCCTTCATGGATCATCATGTTTGTCGATCCTTGCCATTAGTGATGATGGAACAACATCTCAAGAACCATGCCTAACCACTCGCTGATGTTCTCATATTCCGTCTTCGCCTTATCATTGCAACATTTTTTATTCATACGTCAATACAATATAGCTGGTTGGAATGACGCGAACTCGTTTTCTAAAGTTTCCAACAGTCCCCCTTGAAGTTTCAGGCAAGGAAACGATCAGCGACTTCCTCGTTGGAATGCGTTCAACGGCCTTTCAAGGACGAAAACTCGCAGAAGTCGCAGACATCTGGACGAGGATGCTCAAGAAAAAGAATTGCATAATATGGCTAGGAGTCGCAGGGGCCCTCGTTCCGGCGGGGATGCGGAAGATCATCTCTTATCTGATCAGAAGACGAATGATCGATGTGCTGGTCAGTACTGGCGCGAACCTCTACCATGACTGCTTTGAAGCAAGGGGCCAAAGGCATTATGTCGGATCCGCCCTCCTAAACGATGTGCAACTTCGAAAGCAACGCATAGATCGAATATACGATGTCTTAGCTGATGAGCAGAAGTTCTACCAAACCGATACATGGATTGAAAAAGTATTTTGTTCATACCTTCTAGACAACAGACCATATTCCTCAAGGGAGATTCTTCATCTTCTTGGAAAGATACTGGAGGAAAAAGGGCGAGAAAAGGAGTCCATTCTCATTGACGCTTACAAGTCGCATGTCCCGATCTTCTGCCCTGCCCTGGCGGACAGCGCACTGGGTTTCTCGATAATGTTCGCGAACCGAAGACGGGGAAGAAGAATCGTCTTGGACAATTTGAAAGATGTGGACGAGAGCTCGAGGATAACTGAGAAAGCAAGAATGACAGGAGTTGTATATCTGGGCGGTGGAGTTCCGAAGAACTTCATTCAACAGACAGCTGTCATTGCAAGCTATCAGACTCGGCATGACAAGAGCCACAGCCTGGCGGCACAAGTGACAATGGACATGCCTGTGTGGGGAGGATTGAGCGGATGCACGTTTGAAGAGGCTCAAAGCTGGGGAAAGATAGGTAGAAACGCTCGGACTGCAACCTGCTATGCTGACATTACAATCGCTCTTCCAATCGTTGCTCGTGCATTGGCTGAGAGGTTCAAGAGGCTCAGGCGTAACATCCCGGTGTTCGGCTGGGATACCCAAGGACTGGCAATCAGTTACGAACGTCTCAGGCTGTAGTGAAGCCTCGTGTGTATGGCTCTCAACAGGGAAGTCTGGCCGAAGAGTCGGGAAGAGGCGCTCTAGGAATGAGGCTGCATTCGGCTGACTAAAGATCTCAGATGCAACATCAGCGACTATGGCGTAGGCTTCTCCGGACCTAAAATCTTGGAGGCGTATTCGGTTTCGTCCTCGCTTGCAGAGTTCCGCCTTCTCAGCCAGAGAGCCAGCGGAACGGGCTTCTCCACTGACTTTGACGCTTCTCTCGACACAATTCCAGTTGGTCGTTTGCCAGCCCCTTGAATCCGGCCTGGACGCGAGACTGATGACGCAGGGGATTGTTCCATCAACATGTCGACAGGAGATATTCTGACGTTGGCTACATCAAAAGAAAGTTCCCTTCCACATCCGGGGCAGACTCCGTCATACCTGCGAATCGTTTCAATGGGCTCCTCCATCTCAGGCCCATCAAAAAGGACCGTATGGCAACTTTTGCACACAGTCAGTTGAGGCAAACAGTCACACCATTTCAGAACACAACTCACGAAGCAAATCATATGAAGCTTCTAGACATTTTCTCCTTAACAATTGCTGACATGTCGTCGTGACTAGTCTTCGAAGCTGACTCATTCATGACATCATAAACGTTACATGATGGACGACTCGTAAGGCCATTTGAATTAGCTCTCATCAGCCATTCTGTTTCTGGCAAGGGGTTAGTCCAAAGCTCTTCCTAATTGGTCCCCAGTGAATTTCCCAACCATAAGACGGTGACGCCGTTCATTGATAGTTGCCCGAGCCATCTCACTCACATGAAATTGCCTAGATTCGAGGGAAATGCGATCGGGCCGCTGTGTAACGCGTCGATCAAGACATTGGCAACCGAGGGTACCATGTTGCCAAGGCAATTGCTGTCAAGTTGAACTACGTGACCGTGAACGAAATAGCGGCCTGGTCATTGATTCTAATCTAGATTGTGGTAGCCCGGGGGAGATTCGAACTCCCGTCGACGGGTGTCTTCTCTTTTGCGATCCAGAGCCCGTTATCCATGTTCGTGGTCTGACCCACTTTGACCGCTAGATTCGGCGGCTGACTATTCTAACTAGCCTCGACCGGGCTTCGTTCCGGGCTGCGTAGAAGACGCGGGCAAAAGTCCTTTAAGGGTTTCTGACACATCAGAGGAACCTACGCTTGGCAGCGATAGATGTCTTGTTTTCTAGCATTGAGAACCTTCGTTACCTCTGCGTTGTTCAACGAGTCGTCGCTTCCTTCGGTCAGGTGCCCGATGACCTGGTCCGATTGAGACATGCAAACGAGAGTCGTCGACCATTTGTTGTTCCATTTGATGTCAAAACTGTGCGTTGAGCATTACGAATGGAGGCCCTGAGAAGAGACGATAGGCCGCTCATTCTATTGGGGGGAAATAGGTGGAATTTGTGGGGTGCGACGCCACCAAAAGGCTTAAATATATCTTAGAAAGGCTTTTCTACGCTTCGGGCCAGAGACGCCGATTCTCACTTCCGTTCCGACGGAAATGACGCGCATGAATATGATGGCTCCAGCCCATGGCATCGACTAGGAGAATGGTAAAATGGACGGCACACGAGATCGCGCAAGTTCTGTCAGCCATTGCCCCGAATGTGGAAGCGACCACCTAGTCGAAGACTACGATCAGGGCGAAGTGATCTGCCAGGAGTGCGGGCTCGTCCTGACCGACCACGCGATGAATCGTGGACCTGAATGGAGAGCGTTCACCAAGGAGGAGAAAGATGAGCGGGGCAGAGTGGGAATCCCAATCTCATATTCAATTCACGACAAAGGCTTGTCCACGGTTATCGACCGAGTCAATCGTGATGCGTACGGCAGGCAGCTTCCGCTTTCTACGAGGCTCCAGATGCTGAAGCTCCGCAAGTGGCAGATAAGAACTCGGGTTCACTCCTCAGCGGACAGGAATTTGGCCCAAGCGATGGCAGAACTTGACAGGCTCACCGACAAGCTTCACATTCCTGCACCTATCAAGGAACGAGCGGCTGTAGTCTACAGAAAGGCCCTAGACAGTGGACTTGTGAGGGGAAGATCCATAGCCGCGATCGCAGCAGCGGCGCTATACGCTGCGTGCCGGTCTTCCGAGACTCCCCGAACCCTGAAGGAAGTTTCCTCGGCATCACGAATACGAAAGAAAGATGTCGCCAGATGTTACAGACTTCTGCTGCGCGAACTTGACATCAAGATGCCTGTTGAGGATCCCGTTCGATGCATCTCCAAAATCGCCAACAAAGTAGGGATTGCAATCCAAACCGAGAGACGAGGGATCAAGATCCTTGAGGAAGCAAAGAAGAAGGGAATAGTCGCCGGCAAAGACCCAATGGGACTTGCTGCCGCAGCTTTGTACGTCGCATGTGTCTTAGAAGGAGAAAAGAAGACCCAGAAAGAAATCGCCGAAGTGGCGAACGTCACCGAGGTCACTGTGAGAAACCGCTACAAGGGTTTGAAAGATGCCCTTGGCCTGAACGTCTGATCGACTATACCCTCTGCCCTTTTTCCAAACATAAGCAATCAATATAACACAAGACAGGCGTCCTGACTAAGGGATATGATGGGTTCACATACGCGCAAGACTGTGGGTATTCTTGGCGGAATGGGGCCAGAAGCCACCATAGATCTCTTCACCAAGATAGTTCGCTCAACTCCTGCTTCAAGGGATCAGGATCACCTTCGGATCATAATAGACAACAACCCTCTGATCCCGGACCGTCAAGATGCGATTCTGGAAGGCGGTCCTTCACCAGGGCCTCTCCTGACTGAAACCGCAAGAAATCTTGAGGCTGCTGGGGCAGACTTTATCGTCATCCCTTGCAATACCGCTCACTACTGGATCGGAGAAATAAGGAGCGCTGTGAAGATTCCTGTCGTTGACATGATCGAGGAAACTGCTGGATATGTGGCAAGATCGTATCCTTCGTTGAGGACCATCGGCATACTCGCTGCAACTGGAACTGTGAAATCTGGACTTTATCAGCAACGCCTTCTTCAAGTGGGAGTCAGAACAGTATCCCCATCGGATACCGATCAAGACGCGTTAATGCGCGCAATCTATGCTGTGAAGGCCGGTGACATATCCAAATCATCTGCAGTTGCGATTCAGATAGGTGAGAACCTGGTTGCGGCCGGAGTAGAGGCTATAATTGCAGGTTGTACGGAAATCCCTCTCATCATCAGAGCAGGCAGCCTCTCGATTCCGATTATTGACGCGACCGAGGTGCTAGCTAAGCGGGCCGTAGAGATTGCTCGTGAGTCATCCACGCTCTGAGGATGGCTTACTCGAATCCTTCTCTAACTCGACGATGAAGTGCCCATAGTATCCGCAACTCCGGCACAAGAATCTCGAAGGAAACAAGAATCCCACAAGTGCGCCAGATCTTTGAATATCAGTGCTTCCGCACTTGGGACAAACCGTTATCTCGCGCTTGCGTCTTCTCATTCTCCCAACTATCTTCAGAATGTCACGCAAGCGTTCTAGGCCTCTGAGCCTGGCTCGCCTATCAGTGGACTTCTATGCTCGATGCAGGAAAACCGTAATCCACGAGCATCTTCCTAACTTTGTCCCTGTGGTCCCCCTGAAGCATCACTACGCTGTCTTTCACCGTCCCCCCGCACGCACAAACTGCTTTCATCTTTGAGGCTAGCTCACCCAGGTTGACACTGCGAGCGTCGACCCCCTCGACTACTGTCAGATGTTTGCCCCACTTCCGTGTTTCAAGACGAACTTTGACACGCTGCTGCTCCATGCTTATTGTGCTGCACACACAGAGGTCTTTCGGTAGACCGCAAACTGCACAAACTTCAGCCATGCTTCTGTTCTTGGGCTCCCCTATGTTTTCTCCGAATCGATACTCTCTGTCCTGAGTATTTAAGGCTACCCTGAGAATACAGATAACACTGACCTGCTTCGAGCCAGCATTTACGAAATCTGACGAGCATAAGACATCCGCTTTGTCACCCACACTCTGCCAACATCCCCCTCGACTTCAACCCAGTCGCCTGTCCGAATGGCATCCAAAGGGTTTCTATCAAGCTTGTCCACCAAGGGAATCTTGGCCAATACGCATCCTCCGATTATTATGGGCTCAGTCTCAACGTTCACAATAGCCACAGGCGCAGCTCCATATTTGCCCAGTCCGTATATCACATAGGATCCTACCGTGCTGCCCTTTCCTCTGGGGAAAACAAGCACTTTCCCCTTTATGCTGCGGCCCTCAATGTCATGCCCCTGTTCGATCACAACGCCGCTTCTCGGGTCGACTCCGCCAAAGAATGAAATTGCCTGCCTGCTCACTATTGCCTCCCCTGCACCCTGTCCACCGACAACCTTTCTACCGTTCATTTCCAGCCTAGGAGAGTGCATATCTGACACACTCCTCCAGACTCATCAGGCGACTTTGTATCCGGTTCAGCGACCTCAAGTAGTGAGCTGCCTTACACGAATTCGTGACCACGCCTCCTACTCCCATCTCTTCGATCGGCGAAACGACCATGCAGGTGTCACATACTACTCTTCCTCCAGCTTGCTCAATAGAACCAACATAACCTAGTCGTTCAGCAATATCGCGGAGGTGGCGAGATGTGAAACACCATAACCTCCTAGCTGTCTTTCTGGCTGAAACAAGATTGGCTACTAGCTTGAGCTCTGCTAGGCTTAAGTGGGGGCATCCTAGGCAGACATGCCCAAACTCACTTTCAGACGAGAGTTTACGATTGACTTGCAGAAGCTCCTCTCTGCCTACATCAACCGTTTCACATTCTCTCTTGCCATCGGCCTTCTTTCGCATCGAAAACATGGAAACGGAGCCGGAGGCTGCCATACTTGCGCCGAGCGCCTTAAACCTATCATGTGACGAAGCCTCTCGGACACTGTCGATTCTCGGAAGATGCGAGCCAAGGCTTTTGCCGATCCAATACCCGAGAAGGCTGTAGTCGAGATCGCTGTTCAACTTGCACTTTACCCTAACATGAACGGTAGGTGTCCTCTGCTCGTCTAGGTGCATTCCATATAGCGGGGACAAGCCCAATACGGAGCTTGCCAAAGCTGTGGGCCCCCCTTCTCTGTTCGTATAAGCGCCTAAAACTGAGTTAGCGAACACAACCGCTGAGGATTCTGCCCATGCAACATGTTCTCCCCTGAACCCCTTTCCAGCGGTCTGGTAAGGTATGCAAGTACATGTGGGCCTGATCTTCAGCCTATCGAAACACCGCATCACTTCAAGCTGTTTCTGAGCAAATTCCTCGGGAACCCCCAGCTCGCGCCATCGGACAAGATCCATTCCCGCTGGGTTCAACATGGTCTTAACGGTCGCTAACACTCCGCTTGAACTGAACTCTCTCAGAAAATCAAGGCCCGGCTCTCCAATTGTCTTGTATGAAACTCCAGAGATCTGAGCGCTCTGAACCTTTATCATCCGTCGAGCCTTGTAAGCATCACCGATCGCTACGAGCAACTTCATTGCCAAAGCCTTGGCCTCGCCCTCCTCACCATCGAGGATTCGTTCCTGCTTTCTTGTCAGGAACATACAAGCGTCTCCAGTTACTCGGGAATCCGTGCCCTTTCGAACTTCTCTCTACTCTTCAAGAAGGATACTGTCGCGTCCAATCCCATCTTTGCACCAACTAGCGTTTCTTGATCCGATGAGGGATCCAGTGACGATGAGCGAACATTGTCTACGGTCACAAGGCCCTTGTCCGACCTAAATCTCGTTGCAACCGCCCACTCAACTTCAGTCGGATTGTTCACATCAATATCAGCGTCCACGACGATGACATGCTTCAGCGATGGATGAGCGCCGAAAGCGGCTAGGATCGCGCTCTTTCCGTCTCCCTCCGTCTGTTTGTCTAGTGATAAAACGGCATGGAGCCAGCCACATCCTCCCGGCGTCAGAGACACGGACTTCAACCCAGGGATCGTTGTCCTCACCGCGTTCCATATCCGAGCCTCATAGGGAAGCCCCATCAGCAACTTGTGTTCGGCCCCCGCCGGCAGCAGACCCTGAAAGACAAAGTCTCGTCTATGCATCATGCTTACGATCTCAACAACCGGTTGCTTTCGCACAATATCGTAGGTCCCGGTCAAGTCAACGAAGGGACCCTCGTCGACTTCCCTATCCAGGAGTATTCTTCCTTCAAGAACAACCTCGGCGTCAGCGGGTGCATTGGCCGTCACGTTTCTGCACTCAATGAGTGTCACATGGCCTTCTGTCAAAGCGTTTGCGACTCCGAATTCACTCACGCCAAAAGGAACAGGTGAGGAGGCAGCTGCGAGCAGCGAGGGATGTAGTCCAAGAGAAATAGCCACATCCAACGCCTTCTTACCATTCCGTCTTGCAAGCTCACACAGCCGATACAGATGCCTCGGAACTATCCGTATCGCTAGGTGTCGGTCGTCAAGAACCATCATCCTATGCATCGACACGTTTTCCATTTTCATGTCGGGTGACATTGCCGAAACAATGGCTGAGGTCAGATAGGGGCCGGGATCCCTCTCGTAGTGAGTCAAAACCGGCAATTTGCTGAGTTTCGGCTCGGCTTGAGTTTCGGCGACTGGGCCATCGCTTTTGACCTTTGGAGACTGCGGGAATCCTATTGACTTGGTGATCTTGTCGTAGAGATCTCCCTCGGCGACATCAAGCAATGATGCCAAGCGCTTCTTAGTAGCGCACGTACCGGCTACAACTTTGTTACTGAAGCCATCAACGTTCTCGAACACTAAAGCGGATCCACCGTCAAATCTCTTCATCAAATTGGCGACTCCGTGGACGATTCTGACCGGTTCAGTCACTCTTTTGAGCTCACCGAGCATTCTGAGCTTTTCAAGAGTCTCTCTAAGATCCATTTTTGCTCCTCAATCCTTCCCGTGATCTGTATCTGCACGTGGATGTTTTCAATTACCTATTTGAAAGCGTTCCCCTTTTTACATATAGCAGTCTCAGGAAGAAAGCTCAGGTCCGACCTCGCTAAGCGTTTCGTTAGGCCAGGCATCTGAGCCGCTCTGTCAAGGCGCCTCCTAGGCCCAGCGTATCTCTGGTTTCTTCACGAATCCATAGCCTAGAAGCGTTATTCCTAACGCTGCCGAAGCCAAGCCTGCATAGGTCACAGAGTAATCTGTGAAAGGTTCTCTAAAGATCTTCACATACTGATAACGTACACTCAACATGACGTTCTTCTTGACAGAAGAGTAGTAGTTGTCGAAAACAAAGTAGTAGGTGTCGTTTCTCGGAGTTGTGAAGTTGAAGTTGAACTTCTCCTGCGCTTGAAGCAGCTTGACTATGTACTGCACGCCTGACCGTCGTTGCTTCCAACTTTCGAAATTCACGCTATCCAATACTAGAAAGTCAATGCTGCTTGGTTGACCCGTCACTTGGCCAGAAACCGCGCCGTTGCCCACAACAAGTGTTAATGCTTCAAACCGAAAATCATGCGACCAGAAAGATTCATTCTTCACATCCCTGCCAACTTGGAACGTGTCGCTCACAGTTCTAGGGACCTCTCTGAGATATGTTCGCCCTCCGTACAGCGATGCGACGAAGCCCAAGAGAATCAGAACTAGACCAGCTATCATGGGCTTCATCTGCAACTTACTCACCACGCATCATTGTAGATTGGTCAAGAAGCCTAAAATGTCTTCGCCTGACCGCGGCCCTTCTCTGAGCCGCTGGAACCCGCTTCACTAGTGACTTACAAAGACACCATCCTGAGTATGCGCAAGACATATGCAAAGGAGAATACTCATGAATACCCTTGCACGCATGGGCGTTGCCAGAGTTGAAAGTCTTCGCGGACCTCCATATCCATTCTAGGTTTAGCCGAGCCACGAGCATGAACATGAACATCCGGGAAGTCTCGTCCTACGCACAACTCAAAGGCCTAGACCTGATAGGAACCGGAGATTTCACCCACCCAGACTGGAACGCAGAATTGAAACATGAATTGGAAGAAGTAGAAGACTCGGGGATATTCCGGCCAAAGAACTCAAACTCTAAAGTCCGCTTCGTGATAAGCGGCGAGGTCTGCACAGTGTTCGCCTCTGGCAATAAGTCGAGAAGGATTCATCACGTCATAATGGCTCCAACCTTTGAGGTCGGCGACCAGATCAACGATAGGCTCAGGCACTTTGGTGATCTCAACGTAGATGGGCGGCCAGTACTCTCGATGAGTGCTTCAGAGCTTGTCGAAGAGGCAACATCAGTCTCGAGCAAGGCCTTCATTTTCCCAGCACATGTCTGGACACCTTGGTTTAGCCTATTTGGTGCGATAGGAGGCTTCGATTCTCTTGAAGACTGTTATGAAGATCAATCTGACAGAATTCATGCCATAGAGACAGGATTGTCGTCAGATCCGCCAATGAACTGGCGCCTCAGTGCTCTCGACCGTTTCGCCATAATCTCGAATAGCGATTCACACAGCGCCTGGCCGTGGCGGATCGGTAGAGAAGCCACCGTAGCAAATCTAGGTGAGACGTCATATTCAGGACTAGTATCTGCAATATCGTCACGAGAATCTTCGACGATAGAACTTACGATCGAGACTGACCCTGCTTATGGGAAGTATCATTGGAGCGGGCACCGGAAATGCGGCATCTCTATGCCCGCTCAGGAGGCCAAGAAAGTCCGTAACTTATGCCCGAAATGCGGGCTGAAGTTGACGAAGGGAGTGGACCTGAGAGTTGAAGAACTTGCAGACAGAGAAGTTGGGTTTATGCCTACTGAGGGATGCACAAGATTCGTGCATCTCCTTCCTCTTCATGAAGTGATTGCCGCCGCGACAGGAAAGGAGGGGCCATCATCAAGTTCGGTTTGGCAGGAATACAATAAGCTGCTAGGGAGGTTCGGGACCGAGTTCAACGTGATGCTTGAGGCTGGGCAGAAGGACCTAGCGGATGTAAGCGATCCTACAATCGCAAGTGCGATCATAAGACTACGGAACGATTTGCTCACTGTGACGCCAGGATATGATGGAGTGTATGGCAAAATCGAGCTTATGGCTAACAAGTCAAGCACTTCTGGTACAGTGGCATCTAAGAAGTCCCGCCTTGAGGACTATTTGTAACAGGATTTGAGGCCTCGTCAAAAGCCAAGGCGAAGCCCGTTCAAGTCATACGTTTCTTTGAACTGATGCATCATCGCTCGCTCTCAGCAATACCTGCGGAAGGGTTGGCCTTCGCGAGCGCGAAAGCTTCTTCGCAAAGGGGGCTTCAGTGGCGAAGGGGTCGCCTTAGCCTTCTAGTTGAAGAACTATTGGCTCATCGGTTCTCCGGGGTGCAATAGGGGCCGTCTTCTCAGCAGTCTCAGGTGTAGGCTTCTCTATCCTTTCCATTGCTCTTGCTATGTCCTTCTTTTCTTCGATCAGGGGATTCAGGTTTGGTTCTATTGCCTCACAGGCAATGTTGAGAGCTTTGTCATCGATTATGCCTGCCTTGTACTCCATCTTCACATTGACTAGGAACCTTATCAACTCGTCAACTTGGCGATCAATCTGTCCCATCCTCTTTCTCAGGCCTTCTCCCAGCTCCTCTCTTCTACGTTTCAGCTCGGCCAATGTTGCTCCCTGCTTTCTGCGGAGCTCTTCATAGATGTTTGCAGGTATTTGCTGATCGTTCAGTAGCTCGCCCAACGCCTGGATCCTCCTGGCCACGCGATCAAGTTCCTTTTGGATCATCTCCGAGGACACTTTCCAATCTGGAATGAGTACGACCGCGTCTCTGTCGATTACTATGTGTTCACAAGAGTACTGCCCCAAGTTTCCGCTTCCGTGCTCAACTTGAAGGGCCTTGAGTTCGCCGAAGTCGTCAATGCAGAGGCCTATGATCTTTCCTATCTTTCTGCCATAGGTGTCTTTGAGATCTCTGCCAAGAAAGTTCTTCAGTTCTTCTTCAGAGACATATGACAAACGTTTTCCACCTCCTGTCCATTTGTTGAACTCTCAAAGCGGACGGAAGGTTGTCTCCTCAGTAGTCGTGCTTGGCAGCTCTGGGAACCTCTCCTTGACTTGCTGCTCGGCGAAGGCTGCCGCCTCTTCCAATATCTTCTTAGCCTCTCCTGTAGGCTGATCTCCCGCTGAAACCCCGCCAGTTGCTTCTCCAATGTCAAGAACCATCGAGGACAACGATTCGTCTATGTCAGCGAGCTTCAGCGAAACATCAGGCAGAATTTGGCTTAGCCCCGATCTAACTGTCGCCACAACACGTTTCACAGGAGCCATGTTGTGGGCGATATCCCCGAACTCCCTGACTGCTTCCAACCTTAGGACAACTCTTTCCAACGCGAATTGACTGTTCAGGGAGACCTTGGCGATTTTGCGAATCTGAGCGCATTCCTCAGCATAGATCTTGGCTCGCGAGAAATCTTTGTCCTTAACGGCGGCCACGCACTTGTCGTAGAGGGACTTGTCCCGGGCCTGAAGTTCGGTCGATGCTCTTTCTATTCTGTGCAATTGTACACGTAGCTTGTGCAATGTTTCTGTAAGCCGCTGCCTCATCGGGGTTGGCGACAAGGCTTCTTTCAGCCTGTCCTTCAAAGACGTTCGCTCACGGAACATATCTAAACCTCCTATAACTGGCAAGTCATCAGGATTCTAGGTCTCATGATCGGTATCTCACGGCTTGCTATTCGCGCCAAGGTCAAACTGTTAGTGGCCATCAAGATCGTGCCTTTGTGGAGATAGTGAATACCTCTGAGTAGAGGGGTCAATATGTTGACAGCTGGCGTGTCGAGGCCGCCAGTTGGTTCATCCATCAAGAGAAGCGTCGGCTCCGTTACCAAGGCACGGGCGATCGCGACCTTACGGCGTTCTCCTACACTTAACGTAGCCGGGTAGGCAGAAGACTTCTGCGTAAGCGCAAAGAAGTCGATGATTTCTTGGGTTCTGCGTTTCCGCTCGGATTCATCTGTCCTTTGAATAACTAGTGGAAGCTCTATGTTCTGAAAGACGTTCAGGTTAGCCAATAGCTGTGATCCCTGAAAGACTACGCCCATGTTCCGTCCTCTGAGTTCTGTCAGACTGTCATCATCCATCTTCGTGACATCTTTTCCTAGTACTGTGACACTCCCCTGTGTAGGCTTCTCCAGACCAGCTATTATGTTGACGAGAGTCGTTTTGCCGACTCCAGTCGGCCCCGTGACGGCTGCAAATTCTCCTTCGACAACCTCGGCGCAAAGACTATTGAATAGGCAAATTCTCCCGGAGTCTGTTTCGAATATCTTTGTTAGTCTGTCAAATCTTAGGATTGGTTTGTCATCACTGCTCACTGTCGCAAAACCTCCCCGATTTTGAGGTATGAGACTTTTTTTGCTGCGACTGCGCCTCCGCTGAAGGATGAAATGAATGAGACCATCACGGCAAACCCCACTATTTCGCTCGACAAGAGAGAACACTCGGCTGTCAGCATCGCTGTGCAATACCCAATCGTGACACCTAGTGCGCACCCTCCTATGGCTAGATAGGCTACGCGTAGAAAGAAGGCCTGCAGTAGACTTGATCGCTTAGCGCCTAAAGCCCTCAGAATGGCCACTTCTCTCCTTTTGGAG
>Ga0315306_10000577_pt1 | contig 17787 bp, 16 predicted proteins | sample TDP1_MG_FD_203803 | JGI IMG/M metagenome (GOLD analysis project Ga0315306, IMG submission 203803) | Freshwater sediment microbial communities from Lake Towuti, South Sulawesi, Indonesia - TDP1 | ecosystem: Environmental > Aquatic > Freshwater > Lake > Sediment | place: Indonesia: South Sulawesi... | reverse complement strand
AGAGATTTCCTGACGGCGAGAAATATCTGCGCGTGAAACAAGACGTTTCGGGCCAATGCGTCGTCGTTATACAGTCAACTTTCCATCGTCCGGAAGAATATCTGTTTGAATATCTTATGATCGCAGACTCGATGAGAGATCTTGGCGCCAAGAAGATAATTGCTGTCATCCCTTATCTTGCGTACGCCAGACAAGACGAACGATTCAACCCCGGCGAGGCTGTAACGATCCAGACAGTGGCGAAACTTCTGGAAAGCGTAGGAACAAACGAGCTGTATACAGTGGATGCCCACCTGCACAGAATCAGCGACATATCTAGAATCTTTTCTATACATGCACACAATCTGTCAGCGGTACCTCTACTGGCAGAGTACATATCCAAAAATATTGAACTGCACAATCCAGTAGTCATAGGCCCGGACGAAGAGTCCGAACAGTGGGCTGCTGCGGCGGCTAAGATACTCGGAGTGGACTTTGATATCCTTGAAAAGAGGAGGATAAGCGCTGAGACAGTGGAGATCAAGACGCGTCGACTTGATGTTAAGAACAGAGACGTTGCAGTGGTAGATGATATCATTAGCACTGGAGGAACTATGGTCGAGACGATCAGAGTTCTGCGACAGGAAGATGCTCATAAGATAGTTGTCGGATGCATCCACCCAGTCTTGGTAGGAAACGCCTTAGCAAGATTGTATGACTCGGGAGCAGATGTCGTGTTGGGCACGGATTCGATTCCAAGTCCGATTAGTCGAGTGAGCCTCGCTCCTACCATTGCCTCCGCGTTGAGAAGGGTGAAAGAATGAAGGCCGTGCCGCCGGAGATCAGCCGAATCGCAGACGGTATCCGAACTATGAGAATACGCGGGGCCGGTGAAATAGCGAGATCCGCTGTTCGAGCTCTGATGATTCTGGCTGAAGCGTCGAAGGCTGCGAACGTCGATGACTTCGTTGATGAACTCGAGCTCGGTTCGAAGATTCTTCTTGAAACTAGGCCGACAGCTGTCTCACTCCCGAATGGAATAAGATACGTTATGCACAGAGTGCATGAATCACAAAGAACGTGCAGAAACGTGGAAGGGATACGTTCCGTGGCTATTCGAGCTGGAGAAGAGTTCATAGCTGGCTCAAAGACAGCGATTCAACGCATCGGGAATTTCGGCGCAAATCGTATAAGAAACGGCGACGCGCTAATGACGCACTGCAACAGTTCAACGGCAATCGCGATAATGAAAACTGCTTGGGAACAGGGAAAGCAGATTCAGGTATTTGCGACTGAGACGAGACCTAGATTTCAAGGTAGGATCACTGCTAAAGCTCTAGGCGAAGTCGGGATACCGGTCACATTGATCCCGGACGGAGCAGTGCGGTTCTTCATGGACAAGATAGATAGAGTAATTGTCGGCGCGGACGCCGTTACAGCAAATGGCGCCGTTGTAAACAAGATCGGAACGTCTATGGTTGCTCTGGCCGCCCATGAGGCTAGAGTCAGATTCTTTGTAGCTGCAGAGACGTACAAATTCAGCCCGGAAACGATGATCGGAGAACTTGTCAAGATAGAGGAGCGCAACACGTTGGAAGTGATCCCTCTTGCTGAGTTGAAGAAGATGCCGAATGTTAAAGTGAGGAATCCTTCATTCGACATCACACCGCCCGAGTACATTGATATTATAATAACTGAGAAAGGGATAATCCCTCCTCAAGGTGCAATCCTAGTGCTGCAAGAAATGTTCGGAATACTAACACCTGAGGAATTGAAAGAGTATCAGACCTATCAAATAGGAGAAGAAGCTTGAAATGTAAGGCAATATTCGCCGCATCCATGCCAACAACCTCAACCTCTTGAACTGATACGAAACATACTGATTTAGGCTTTTAAGAGACGGCAACTCATCTCAGCAAGCCGAATCGCAGGTTCAACTGATGGGGAGAGAATCGTTTTCTTCTCCGCTTAGAAAATAAAGGAGAAACCGTGCGACCGTCGAGTGGAATAGTGACTGAGAATTCCTAGATTAGAGTGGTCCCAAATCTATTGCAAAGACGAATTCCAGCCGTGCCAAAACGCCGAAAAGCCGTGTTTCAATTTCTCTTCAATGTCTTCCTCGCCGTTTCTAATCCCAAGCGCCTCAACTTTGCAGGCTTTGGCTTGCCACGGCGATCCCATCCTCTTATGCGGTAGTACTCGCTCAACATTCTCCCCAAGGCGACTACCCTCCCTCTGGAACCTCCTTGAACTAACGGAGATTTCAGAAACCTCGGCGGCAGGCTGTCGTCTTTCATTGAGAAACCCTCCCGGATATTGATGAGTCTTTCAAGATTGTATACGCGCTCACCAACTTCTATCAGGCGCTCGCCGGAAAACGGCATCCCAACAGCTGATGACAAGAGCTCTGCATAATGTTCGGGGTTAAGAGCGAATGAACTGAATACGCAAAGTATCAGCGAATCTATAGTAGCGAAGAGGTTCTGGTACAGCGTAACAAGTTGAGCCTTGCCTTGCCACTTGAAACGATCGATCAGAGCTGGAACACCTAGAACCTCCGGTCCGATCAGGTAAGCGCGAAGGTGACAACCACCCCTGTTTGAAGTTGCGTAAGCAAGAGCGTGACCTTGAGCGCCTCTAGGATCATAAGCTGGCATCTCAAGTCTCTTGACAGACATGGAGAGCTCCGGCGCGCCGTATCTTTCAGCAAGACGGTAGGACCCTTCAGCCAATCGATCACCAATCCCATCTCTATAGGCGATTTTTCTAACAAGGTCGACAACCGCTTGAGCGTCCCCGAAATTTATTTCCTCACGAAGCAGCCGTCTCTCATGCAATTCCATAGCGCATCCTATGGTGCTCCCAGCAGAAATAGTATCAACACCAAGTTCGTTGCAGATGTAATTGGCCTTGGTTACGGCGATCAGGTCGCTTACTCCACATTGGGCACCTAGGGCCCAAACTGTCTCGTATTCCGGCCCCTCACCCTTCTTTCTATCGGCGCGCGTAGCTCTACCACAGGCAATAGGGCAACCCCAGCAAGCTACCTGCCCAGTCAAAATTCTCTCCGCTATTTTTTCCCCAGAAATTCCTTCAGCGTCCTCAAAGTAGCCTTCTTGGAAGTTTTTAGTTGGGAACATCCCGAGTTCGTTAGTCACGTTCACCAAGGCAGCGGTGCCAAGGGTGGGTAGACTTCTATCGGTTATCGGATTCTTTCCAATCGCTCTCAAACTTTTTTCAACAGCGGAATCGAATCTCCTTCTATCCGCTATTTCGACGCTTCGCCTACCTCTAACAACCACAGCCTTCAGTTTCTTCGACCCCATGACAGCACCTAAGCCCCCTCTACCTGCGGCCCTATGTTTGTCGTTTATGATAGCAGCAATCCTAACAAGGTTCTCTCCAGCCGGGCCTATGCAAGCAACCTTAGCTCTAGAATCAGTTGAACGAACCAAAGTGTCAGTGGTCTTATGAGTGTCTAACCCCCACAACTCGATCGCGTCAACAATTCTGACCTCATCATCGTTAATCCAGAGGTAGACAGGCGCACTTGATCTTCCTTGTACAATGATTGCGTCATAGCCAGTGAACTTTAGTTCAGGTCCAAAAGACCCTCCTGATTGTGAATCGAAGATAGTGCCTGTAAGAGGTGACTTAGAAACCACACAATATCTCCCGGATGTTGGGGCGCGCGTTCCGGTTAGAGGACCCGTGCAGAATATCAACTTGTTTTCTATCGAATAAGCATCTGTCGCAGGCGCAAGTTCATTGTAGAGAATCTTCGCTCCAAGTCCTCTACCCCCGATGAAATTCCTTAGATCATCAGTATTGGCCTGTTGGACTGTGACTTTGGAAACGCTGAGATCTACACGGAGGATCTTGCCCATCCAACCCTTCATTCCTGTATCGGCCTCCATTATTTTTCGTAGAAGACGTTGTACTTCCGGTCGGGGCAGGTTCTGCACTTGCTCTTATAGTAACGATACACCTCCTTCGGCTGTTTCGTTAGATTTGAATGTCTGCTAGGGCAGATCTTGCAAGGGATCTCCTCGATAAACCAAGCCTTACTGTACTTTGCCCACTCAAAGCCTTCGATAATCGAAACGCTAGCGCTGGTGCCGAGACGGTTCGCACCAGCTCTGATCAGTCTCAGTGCGTCATTAAAGTCCTTTATTCCTCCAGCGGCTTTGACACCCATCTTCGAGCCCACAACTCTTCGCATCAGTTTAACGTCGGAAGGGAAAGCTCCGAAGGGGCCAAACCCAGTGGATGTTTTGACAAAATGAGCCCGGGCCTCTTTGGCGAGTTGGCATGCTTTAACCTTTTCTTCGTCAGTCAGATAACCTGTCTCAATGATAACCTTGACAACTGAGCCAGAAGCAGCCTCAACCACAGCATCAATATCATTTCTCACACGTACGTAATCTCCAGATCTTAAAGCACCTATGTTGATGACCATATCAACTTCTTCAACGCCGTCCTCAATAACGCATCTAGTCTCAAAGACTTTGACCTTTGTCGGTGTTGCACCAAAGGGGAAACCGATGACTGAGCAAACTTTGACGGCCGTACTCTTCAAAAGTTTTGATGCTAGGCTTACGTGAACTGGGTTTATGCAGACGGCGCCGAAACCATATTTTACCGCCTCATTGCAGAGTCTCTCAAGTTTGCTATATGTTGAACTTGGATCCAGTAAGGTGTGATCTATCATTTTGGCCAGTTTGTCGATCGTGAGACTACTAATTGCGCCCAAGCTAGGACACCGTGACAAGGTTTATGTCGAATCGCCATCCTTTTGAGATTTTCGTCGTACTGCTCTCCCTGCTCGGTGACGGCCGCACTTAGCCGTGACTGTAGAAAGATTGAGCTAGTTTTGTATCGGCGCCACAACGAGCTTTGACTCAAGTGTTGAGTGACATCTGCTGAATTATTGCGCCGCGAAGAATAAATCAAACGAATTCCGAGTGTTTGGCTCCCATATCGAATTCAGTTACACCTTCCGTTTGAGCAACAGCATATATGAAAGTCTCCAGTGCTAGAATCGTTCGAAGCTCGAAAAGAGACTTTCTTGGATCCTTCGGAAAATAACTACTTCTCAACCCCTTTGTTCTCTCAATTGTTCTCCCAGGGATTATTATAGGAACATCCGCCATCTTCGCGAGAGGCGAATCTGCATAGGAAGTAGCCACTGCGAGACGAACATTATTCTTCTTCGCTCTTTCTCCAAGTCGAAGAGGCACGCCATTTCCAGACCCGGAGATTACAAACGCGAGATCGTTTTCCTTGACACGTACGCTCCCTTTGTCTTTGAAGAAGTAACATTCTCTCTCCTCACTTTGTCTAGCACAGTGACGTAGTCTTGTAACAAAGAACTTTCCGACCATACCTGATAGACCTTCACCGATCACTACGGTTTTCCCGGCCGTAGGGTTCATAGCAGATCTGGGTTTCGGCATAAGCTCATAAAGCCGCAGGAGTTCACTTGCCGGGGGCGCATACTCTTCGCATAATCTGCGAAGTTCGTCGTAGCAAGAACAGACATCAGTCCCTCTCACAACACTACCGACAAAAGACAAAGTTAGGAACAATGCTCTCAATTCATACGAGGTTCCGAGCGGTGTTAAGGATGCATAAGGTGCCCCGAGTAATTGCCTAGCATAATAGTCCCCTTCGGTCTTCGTCTTCCCAGGGATATGGATCACATAGTCGGAAAGCTTCTCGAGAGGTGAACTCAAGTTGGAGGTCAGACTCACGAGCTTCGCGTTTGCCTCCTTTGCAATCTTTGCAGTCTCGACGGTGAAAGTCGAGGTGCCACTTCCCGAATATGCGATAACTAGATCACTGGGTTCGAAGATATATGGGATATCCTCGGGCCCATGGACTTCAGTATAGCCAAGATTCCTCAGAAACTTGGCGAAGACGTCGGCGATATCGCCGGATCGTCCGACACCAATGCAAATTCTTCTGGTAGAAAGATCTAGGCCTTCCTTGAAGTTCTTGAAGGTATCCTCCGCCGGAACAGGTAGCTGTCTCAGCAAGTTACATAGTTCGTAATAGTTCTCTGGAATGCTGTTGAAAGCGCTCACAACCTTCACACTCCACGTAATGTCTCATTCACGACAGCGAACTCGAAGCAGAAAATATGAGGCTCGCCCGATAGCCCGAATTCGCGTCTCTGTCTTTCGAGCCTCACGCCTTTGAAAAATTCGAGTTTCAGGAGGACTAGCTTACGATGTTGCGAGAATCCGCTTGAGGACTCTAATGCTGACCCACGTGGTCTCAATCTCTCCACTCTTGTGTCACAATTATTGGAAAAATACATATATATCTTGAATAGATGTCAGTATTTGCGTGAGATGGAGAAGATGGTTGAAGTCGTATTGGACCGTGTGAGCAAGCACTTCGGCGATGTGAAAGCTGTTGATGATGTAAGTCTAGCGGTTGATGATAAGGAGTTCCTAACTTTTCTCGGCCCGTCAGGATCGGGCAAGACAACTGCTCTGCGTCTTATAGCCGGGCTGGAAACACTCACGAGTGGAAACATTCGGATAGGAGACAAGACTGTGAACGATCTTCCTCCTAAGGATAGAGATATTGCGATGGTATTCCAGAGCTACGCGTTGTACCCACATATGTCAGTCTTCGACAACATCGCTTTCCCACTGAAGATTCGGAAGGTCGCGAAGGATGAGATACAGAAAACGGTGAAGCAGACGGCTGAGATGCTAGGAATAGAGAAATTCCTGAAGCGGAAGCCCAAGGAGCTCAGCGGAGGCGAGAGGCAGAGAGTGGCCTTGGGGAGAGCCATCGTCAGAAAACCATCGGTCTTCCTGATGGATGAGCCTCTTTCGAATCTCGATGCAAAACTTAGAGTCTACATGAGGGCTGAGCTTATCAGGCTCCAGAAGAAGCTCGCCACGACACTCATCTACGTAACTCATGATCAAGTTGAAGCGATGACGATGTCAGATCGAATAGCGATCATGAACTATGGAAAAATACTCCAGGTCGAGGCTCCGAAAGGGATATACGACAAACCCGTCGACACGTTCGTCGCAGGATTCATCGGCAGCCCGCCTATGAATTTCATAGACTGCAGTTTCGTCGAGAAGGATGGAACAGCAATCCTCGATGCAGCCACATTCACAGTGGATGTCACAGAGCATAAAGGCCTGATCAAAGAGAGAGCAGCAGGGTCCGAGCTTGTCCTGGGGCTGAGACCAGAGGACGTATCTGTTCAGAAAGAGCGTACGCCCGGAGAGTTGATAGAATCGGAGATCTATGTCATTGAGCCTTTGGGGGCGGAGCTGATCATCGACCTCAAGGTGGGCGACTGGATAGTGAAAGCGAGAAGCGCACCTGACTTCACGGCTAACATCGGCGACACCGCTTGGATATCGTTCAACAAGAACAAGATGCATGTCTTCGACAGGAAGACTCAAAAGACAATAATATAGGAGATGCATGCCTAGGCAACGGAGCCGTATCTCCGCATTCTCGACTGCTTTCTTTGAACTATCAGTTTGCTGGCCTTAATTCCGAATCCTTTTTCGAGTATACCAGCTCACTGTTTCGAAGCGCAGGCGTCGAAGATAGAGCGAAACACTTTCGAGCTCTTTTTCTCCAGATACTTGATTGAAGACTCGTTCAAAGCATTCAACCAAACTCTCGCTACAAGCCAACCCGACTGCTCACTTATTATCTTCGCGTTCATGTCAAGACCCCTTGGCTTGCAAGTATTGAAAGAAATTACTGATAGACCTTATTGAAGTCAAGAGAGGCTCCCTCCTCAGGATGGCTCTTCGCAAATCTGTTAAGAGTCATTGATGTAAACTCTTTAATCAGTCGGAATCGGTGGTGGGCAGAGTGCAGGTCACATGTGCAGGAATATTTGTCGTGGATCTAATAGCAGCTGACCTTCCGAGAGTCTCTAGAGCTGGGGAGCTTACTTTTGCACCCAGGGGGATAGGCACATATATAGGCGGTCATTCAGCGAACGTTTCGATCGACTTGGCAAAGCTGGGGGTAGCTGAAGGCGAAGTGAGTTGCGTTGGAGCGGTGGGTGAGGACCTCTTTGGATCTTTCGTTGAGGAGACTCTGCGAAAGCATCGATTGAAAGTCAATCTACAGCGCACAAAGAAAGCTGGAACATCTGTGGACCTTATCCTCGTTGTTAAAGGAGAAGACCGTCGATATCATGTCGATGTCGGCGCGAACCTTTATCTCAGCCCATCTCATGTTCTGTCAGTCGTCAGAAAGGAAAACCCTGTAGTCTTCTATGTCGGCGCAACAGGACTATTGGGAGAATTCGATACTAATCTCGCGAGGATCCTTAAAGAGGCGAAGAGTCTTGGATGCGTTACTTTTGTAGACCCCGTTGTGCCTTACAAAAAGAGTTGGACGCACATGCTTAGAGCAATGGAATGGATAGATGTCTTCCACTGCAACGACAAGGAAGCTTCAAGCATTACAAATGATACTGATGTTGTAAGTGCAATAGGGTCTTTGGTTAATGCGGGTCCAAGAATTGTAGCGGTGAGCCTTGGTGGGAGGGGCGTAATGGCGGCGACTGGGGATCGGCTCGTGAGAATGAATGCGTTTCGAGTTAGAGTCGTCGACCCGACTGGGGCCGGTGACGCTTTTTGTGCAGGAACCATCTATAGGCTCCTACCACATATCCAGAAGTGTGACGGTCGGAGCTTGGACTTGACAGACGATAACTTGGTTGAGGTTCTGCTTGAAGGGGAGGCTGCCGGGGCTGTATGCGTAACCGCAGTTGGAACAACGTCCGCGGTCACTCGAAAGAATGTTGACGCATTGTTGAGCGCTCAAGGCTCGAAAGTACGCGAGAGCGTAAAGATAGAAAGAATTTAGGAAGGGTGCGTTAAGAAATTAGGGTTTTACCTGAACTTTGATGGCGTTCCCGAGACGCTTTTCGGCTGTTTCAATTGCTACGCCTGTCTTCTCAAGGGGAAAGGTATGTGTGATCAACGGCTTCACCTTGACAAGCCCTCTACTAATAGCTTTCAACGCATCTGGAAAAGTGAACGGTGAAAGCCAAGAGAAAGCCAACTCCTTGTCCGCCAGTGTTCCTTCCCAAAGATTAAGTGAGACGGAGTCCTCAGGACCGTACCCTGCGCCCCCGAAGAAGACTGTTCTGGATCGACTTCCCCCGATCTTCAGGGCTTGCTGACTGGCCTCTTTTTCACCAGTGGCAACTATAACTCCGTCAGCCCCTTTCTTGTCATTCAACTCGAAGATCTTTTCGATAGGGTTTTTTGCATAGAACTCTGATTCTTTCTCTCTCACATTGATCGTATAGTCCGCTCCCAGCTTCATTCCCATCTTCAGCCTATAGTCTCTTGTGCCTACGAGCACGACCCTACCTGCTCCAGAGGCTTTGACGTATTGAACCATCATCAAGCCTATGGGCCCCGGGCCCACTACTACGCAGAAGTCGCCTGGAGCAACCTTCATTTTTCTTACTCCGTACACCGCGCAGGCCAGAGGTTCAGTGAACGCTCCTTCCTCGTGCGTCACATTTTCGGGTAATGGATGTACGTAATTGTAGAATGCTTTGCAATACTCGCTAAAGCCTCCGTCCACATTCACTCCCAGAACGACCATCTTGACACAAAGGTTCGGCATCGCGTTCTTGCATGGGGAGCATACGCCGCATGATTGGACAGGCTCGACCACCACTCGATCGCCTTTATGAAGTAGTCCGAGCCTTTCAGCGAACTCACCTAGCTCAGCTATTTCCGCTGTGAACTCATGTCCAAGCGCCATTGGCGGCGGTACGTCTGCTTTTCCCCGTCGGTAGTAAGCTACGTCAGACCCGCAGACTCCGACCGCTTTGACTCGCAATAGCACTTCGTTTGCAGCGAGTTTGGGAATATCTCTCTCTTCAACCTTTATTGTCCTTGGACCTAAAAGCAGAGCGGCCTTCATTTTCTTGGCCAAATCCGTCGTCCTCCTACCGCTATCCGTACTTCGCAGCTAGGCGATCCATGAATTGCTTGCAAGCACCTGTCTGCTCCCAAGCATTCGGCCAGAAGCATAGGTCAAGTGCAAGCCAGCCGCTGTAGCCAACCTTGTTGAGAGCTTTCATCACTTCGTCGAAGTCTATGATCCCTTTCTTGAAGGGCGCGTGAGTCGACGTTCTGTGAGGGTTGAGAGTGTTATTGCTGTCAATCAGGTGAACATGTCCTATTGTGCCTTTAAGCCGGCTTATGAACTCAGCAGCTATCTTACTTAGGGGCGCATCTATTATGTCCAGTGGAGGCGACTGGTTAAGCCCTATCCCGCAGCAATGTGCATGACAAGTATCAACCATGGCTTTGAAGTTGGGATGGTCGACAGCTTTCAGAAGTCTGATGACTTCAGAAGGCTTATTCAACATAAACCCTGGCTCAAACTCCCAGACGAGCACCACGCCTGCATTCTGAGCCTTCTTCGAATACCTTTTGAAAGCGGTTTCAACTCTGTTCCAAGCCGTGTCGAAGGCGACGCCAGGGACCCCTTCTGGACCGGAGACCGTATCTACCCTCATCGACTTGATGTCCAAGTCTTGGCAAAACTGGAGAAATGTGTCAAAAGTCTTCTCATGGGCTTCCCTTATCTCCGTGTATGGCGATGCTATCGGGTTTCCAGAAAGGTCGGCTGCGATGCCGACAATCTCCAAGCCGTATCCGGCTATCTTCGATCTGAGATCGTGGCGATCTGTCTTCTTCGGGTATAGGTCGGGGTGCGCATGTGGTTTGAAGCCAGAAAGCTCTACGCCATCAAACTTCAGTCGGGAAATCATCTGGAGGCATTCTTCAAGACTATAAGGTCGCGCATCATATGGTGGGAACATATACGGCCAAGTGCCGCAACCAAGCTTGAACTTACCCATGAAATCACCGTCCTACAGTTTAGTTCGAAGTCAAAAAAAGACTTTCGGTGGCTCAGCAGGACTGAATAGTCTTATTAGTTTATTGCAGTTAGTATGATGCAATGAAAATGGTGGTGTCTAGAAGGATGGTCAAGATCGGAGTAACAAGCTGGGTCTGGGTCTACCCGTTTGATCCGAGAGTCATCGGAAAGGCAAAGGAGATAGGTTTCGACGGCATTGAAATTCCGATTGAAAATCCAAAGAAGATCGACGCTAAGAAGACGAAGGACGCGCTCAAATCGCATGAGATCGAGTGTTCCTCCATATGCGTGGTTTTAGGGCCTGATCGCGATGTCATCCACCCCGACAAAGCCGTAAGAGAAAATGCGAAGAAATACGTAAAAACATGTATTGACTTCGCAACCGAGTTCAATTCGGATATCGTCTGCGGTCCCCTCTATTCCTGCGTTGGGAAGACGAAATTCATGCGCGACAAGGAGAGAGAATGGAAGTATGCTGTGATGGGACTGAAAGAGATGGGCAAGTACGCCGAAGATAGAAACGTGTTTCTTGCAGTTGAGCCTCTTAACCGGTACGAGACTCGACTGGTCAACCTCGTGTCGGATTGCATCAGAATGCTCAAGGAGGTCGATAGCCCCGCCGTTAAACTTCATTTTGACACGTACCACGGCAATATAGAAGAGAAATCGTTGGGCCAGGCGATTAGAGAGAGCGGAAGCTTGCTCTATCACGTTCATGCATGCGAGCATGACAGAGGAACACCGGGATCAGGTCACATCGAATGGAAGGAAGTGGCTCAAGCACTGAAAGACGTAGGATACAACCGATATATGGTCATAGAGACTTTTCAACCAGGTACAAAGGAGATAGCCACTGCAGCTTCAATATGGAGAAAGTTGGCTGCGAGTCAAGACGAACTAGCGCGAGAAGGTTTACAGTTTCTCAGAGAATTGATGAAATAGGCTCCAGCCGAACCTTCTTTTTTTGCCTGTAGAGAGAATAGCGCTTCTTCAGCGCTAAAGTACCTCAAATTCAGAAAGAACCGATCAGTTTGGAGAATCTCTATCCTACCAGTATCGGGGTGAGGGCTATACCTAGGAGGAGGAACCCTACCACTACGCCTAATACTGATAGTACTATAACCGTGGCTTTGGGGATAGGCACATCCGCCGGTACGTAGCCTAACGCTATGTACATGAACCCGCCTATGCATAAGATTTGGAACCCGTATTGATAGAGCAACACCGAGAACGGTTGCAGTATCGCGAACAATCCTGCAAAGCAGAGGGCTATACCTATCTTTTCTAGTCTATCTTTCGTATTGTGTGATATCATTTCAACATCTAAACTCCTTTGTCATTTGAATCTATAGTATTACCTCTTCAGTCTTCTTGTTGATCATATGGAAATTCTCTTTAGAGAATGACAGCCAAAGCCTGTTTCCCACATCTGCCTTAAAGTAAGGCGGCACGATAGCCCTGACAATAGAGCTTCCGATCTTGAAATCTAGGATAGCTTGATCTCCTAGAGGCTCTACCACGTATACTTCACCCTGAAAGGCGTAGGCTGCCAAGGGCTTTGATCCGACCGATATGTGCTCAGGTCGAATCCCTAAGATCACCTCTTTGCCCTTCACTTCTCCAAGCACGGGTTCTCCTAACTCTGTCATGTCCAGCCGGAACTCCCCACTATCCAAATAGAGCTTATTGTCCATCTCTTTCAGCGTGCCTTCTATGAAGTTCATCGAGGGGCTTCCTATGAAGCCAGCTACGAAAAGGTTATTCGGATGGTTGTACACCTTTTCGGGCGTATCGTACTTTTGAAGCACGCCTTCATTCATGACTGCAATTTTGTCAGCCATGGTCATAGCCTCCAGTTGGTCATGGGTCACATATATCGCCGTCTGTCCCAGCTCTTTTTGGAGGCGTTTCAGCTCAGCCCTCATTCTCGCCCTCAACTTGGCGTCCAAGTTTGTTAACGGCTCATCCAGCAGGTAGACACGAGGCCTCCTGATTATAGCCCTCCCTATAGCAACTCTCTGAGATTCTCCAGGTGTGAGTTGTTCAGGTCTTAGATTGAGTATTTTAGTTACCCCTAAGATATCCGCTACCTCTCTTACGCGTCTATCAACCTCATCTTTAGGCGTTTTCTGGGTCCTTAATGGGAAGGCCAAGTTATCATTAACTGTAAGTGTTGGGTAAAGCGCATAGAATTGGAATACCATGGCTGTGTCTCTTTCAGCAGGAGTTAAATCGTTTACAAGCTCATCTCCTATGTATATCTCGCCTTCATCAGGCACCTCCAAACCAGCGATCATACGTAGCGTAGTGGTTTTCCCGCATCCGGAGGGGCCTAGAAGACATACAAACTCCTTGTCTTCTACTTCAAGATTCAATCGGTTAACAGCCGTTATCTTTCCGAATTTCTTCGTCAGGTTCTTAACCATTACACGCGCCATCTAGCGTACCACCTATCAGACTACGATTTCTTTCGTCTTCCTACTGAAGACATGCATCTTGCCCCTATCGAAGGTGAGCCATATCTTTGTTCCAAGGTCTAGGGTAACAGATCCCGGAACTTTGACTTTGACAAGCTCTTCTCCAACTTTGACATCTATGACCACCACTGCGCCCATTGGTTCTAGGATGTAGACTTCTCCTTGAATATGATCTTCCCGTGGTTTTTCTGTATGAATCTCTAAGTCGCTCGGTCGTATACCTAGAATGAATTCGCTTCCGCTTGCTCTGTCGCGAATCAGTTCAGCTAACTCAGTGACATTTAGCTTGAATACGTTACTCTCAAGATACGTTTGGCCCGCCTTCTCTGAGAGTACGCATTCAAAAAGGTTGATTGTAGGTGTGCCCACAAAAGTGGCTACGAAAATGCTCTTGGGGTGTTCAAATATCTCCGTAGAGGTCCCGTATTGGAGTATTCTCCCGTTGCCCATTACAGCTATCTTATCTGACATGCTGAGAGCCTCCAACTCGTCATGAGTAGCGTATATCATAGTCTGTCCCAACTCTTTCTGGAGGCGTTTAAGCTCAGCCCTCATGTGAACTCTAAGTTTTGCGTCTAGGTTCGTTAACGGCTCATCCAGCAGGTAGACACGAGGCCTCCTGATTATAGCCCTCCCGATAGCGACCCTCTGCATCTCTCCGCCACTAAGCTGCGTAGGATACTTCTGAAGTAGGTTTGATATGCCAAGAATGTCAGCTACATCTCTAACCCTAGAATCTATTTCATTTTGAGGTGTCTTCCTAGCCTTTAGAGGTGATGCTAAATTATCTTTAACGGTTAGATGAGGATAGAGTGCGTAAGTCTGGAATACCATGGCTGTGTCTCTTTCAGCAGGAGTTAAATCGTTTACAAGCTCATCTCCTATGTATATCTCGCCTTCATCAGGCACCTCCAAACCAGCGATCATACGCAAAATAGTACTCTTACCAGAGCCGCTCGGCGCCAGAAGCGTCAAAAATTCTTTGTCAGCTACTTCTAGGTTCACGTTGAATACCGGACATACGGCCCCTGCTCGCTTGGTTACATCCTTAAGCCTTACCCTAGCCATTTCTTACATCCACCCGTTAATGCGTCGTGATTTCGATCGACACATGTTAGACATCGATTCCGTGATCAGGGTCATTTTCCTTTTACAGTTCCGAAGGTTATACCTCGCAAGAGATACTTTTGGAGGAAGAATGTGAATATTATCACAGGCGTTATGTAGAGCACCTCCGTTGCTGTAATGGTCCCCCAGTTTATCCCCGACTCACCTCTAATTCTCGCCAATGCGACCGGAACAGTTCTGGTGTCAAAGCCCGATAGAATATAGGCAAATAGGAACTCGTTCCAAGCCATTATAAGGCAGAACACGGCTGTCGCAGCAATGCCTGTGAGGGCTTGAGGAAGAACCGCTTTTAGGAAGGCGCCCATTCGGCTGTACCCGTCCACCATGGCAGCCTCATCGAGCTCTCTTGGTATCTCGTCGAAGAATCCCTTCATCATCCAGACAGCGAACGCCATGTTAAACATGATGTAGAGAGCTATCAAGCCTACGTAGTTATTCAACAACCCCAATCTCTGGTACATGAAATAGATTGGTATTATGACGGCTATTGGAGGCAGCATGCGGGTAGACAACACGAAGAATAGCCATGTATCTTTACCTTTCATATTGAACCTCGAAAAACTGTATGAGGCTAGCGTGCCTATGAGTATCACCAAGCCTATGCTAGAGAGGGATATGAAGAAGCTGTTCAGTAGGAATTTTGGGAACTCTGTAGGCCCAGGTGTCAGACCATACCTACGCTCATAGAAGACATCGACAAAATTGTCAAGTATGGGTTGGAAGTCCCATTTAGGTGGGATCGCGAACATGTCGAGCCTTGTCTTGAGGGATGTCACTACCAGCCAATATACCGGTGACAGCCACACTGCTGTTACGATAATGATTAGAACGTACTTCATGTTCTTGACAATCTTGGCTCTTGCTTTGCGGTTCATATGATCAAACCTCCGATTCTCGGGTGATTGCAGCTTGAGCAGGACGCCTAGTGAGGAACCTCAAGTAGATATTGGTCAAAACAATTATCATTACTAGAAATATGTAGGATAGGGCGGTGGCCCGTCCCGTATGAAAGTACTGAAATGCTTCTCGATATACTCTGAAAGATATTAACTCAGACGCGTTTCCAGGCCCTCCATCGGTGAGTATGAAAACTGTGTCGAACACTTTCATGATATCCATCGTCCTGAACAGCACAGCGACCCCTATTAGGGGCTTCATTATTGGGAAGGTGATATACCTGAATTTCATCATCCAACCTGCGCGGTCTATATTCGCAGCCTCATAGAGGTATCGAGGTACAGCTGTTAGACCGGCTAGGAGGATTAGCACCATAAACGGGGTCCACATCCATATATCCACTAAGGCGACGCAGGGGATAACCCACTGGACAGTATACCATCTGAAGCCTTCGATGCCTATGAATGAGAGCAAATATGTGAAAATGCCGAACGTTGAATCGAGGATAAATCTATAGAACACACCTACAGCGATCGGTGCCAGCATCATCGGAATCAGTAGGAGCGTCAGGACTATACGGCGGCCTCTGAATTCCTCGTAGAGCAGAAGTGCTATGCCAAAACCCAAAAGAAACTCCGCAGGAAGGGCTATGGCTAGAAAATATGCTGTTACCTTAAAGTTGTCCCATATGGTAGGATCATTTACGATATCAAAGTAGTTCTTGACTCCTATGAATATTGGAGGACGTTTCAGCATGATAGAATAGTCGAAAAAACTGAGGCCTAGAGACCACATTAACGGATAGATTACAAGGAAGAGAAGTATAACAATCGCAGGAATTATCAAGACCCACTTCAGGGTTTTCTCTCTCACTGTCAACCAACCGCTTAGCGAATTTTAGTGATACCAACTCAGGTTTATATGCCTTTTTTACAGGGCTCGTCCTGCAAACCTGAGGATAGACGAATCGAATTCATGAGTGAGGCGCTATCGAAACGTAGCACAATCGAGAATTTATCGAAAGTCTTAAGAACGCATCGCTCGATACAAATTCGTGGGGAAAATCAAGAATGACTCGTAGGATAAGTTCTCTTCTGACCAACAGATCAGCGATAACAAAGACTCAAGCTGCTATTGTAGTCATAATAGTTGTGATAGCCATAATCGCAGGCGCATACTACCTTACAATGCCCGCAAAGAAAGGGCCGGTGACTCTAGTCTTCACAAGTCCTGAGTGGCTACCGGGCTCACTGACAGGAGACATAGCTAAGGGGTTCACTGCATGGTCGGAGAAGAACCTTGGATATCCAGTTACCGTCAAGATGGACTTAAACCCGTGGGGTACCTACCACGATAGGCTAGCCACGGTGTTCAGTGCGAAAGGGAGCGACTTCGACATCTTGATATCTGATAGCCAATTTGTGGGCGAGTTTGCCGAGGCGGGTCATATAATAAAGTTCAACGACTGGATCAAGGCGCATCAGGGAAAAGACATTGATATGTTCGACTTCCCACCAAACCTAGTGAAATACTTCTGCACTTACCCGGTATGGGACTTCGACATGGACAAGTTCCAGGCCGGAGATCTTCAGTTGGACAAGGTCAGTTACTGGGGCATACCCCATGAGGCAGATGTTATGGCTTTGATGTACAGATCAGACCTGTTCACGAATGCGGATGAACGTGCTGCATTCAAGGCCAAGTACGGTTATGACCTTCCGCAGACCTATGAGGACTGGTATAACTGGGTTACTTGGCTCCAGTTCAAAGATTTCGCTGAGTTCTTCACTAGAAAGGCGGGTGAGAAGCTAGCTGGACAGGTTTTGACCGAAGATGTCTATGGATGTACTACTTGGAACGCTAAATATGACTCCAGCGCCTACCAGTTCCATGCGTATCTATGGGATATGGGCGGCGAAATATGGTCTGGCCCTCCAGGATTCAAGGCAAGCGGCTACATAGACAGCGAATTGGCCGTCGAATCTGCCAAGTGGTACGCTTCACTAAGACCTTTCGAACCTCCGGGAGCGGAAGCCTACTGGTTTGACGAAGCGGTCACGGCGATGGCGCAAGGCAAAGTGGCAATGTCACTAAACGCTGTCGGCTTCATAGGACCATTATGGGATAAGACAAAATCCAAAGTTGCTGACGTCGTCCAATGCACGGTATGGCCAGGCTTGGTTAGAGACCACGGACCCAACGCCGATGGGAAGTACTACAAGTATGCTCAGTTAGTTGGGCAACCGATGTGCGTAAGTGCATATTCCAAGTACAAAGAAGAGGCCTTAGCATTCTTCATCTACTGGTTCACCGAGGAGGCGCAGTGGAAGTGGTCTGACGGCGGCGGAGGCGTCGCTGCTCTAAAAATCCTGAATACAGATCGATTCGT
>Ga0315306_10000575_pt1 | contig 17821 bp, 14 predicted proteins | sample TDP1_MG_FD_203803 | JGI IMG/M metagenome (GOLD analysis project Ga0315306, IMG submission 203803) | Freshwater sediment microbial communities from Lake Towuti, South Sulawesi, Indonesia - TDP1 | ecosystem: Environmental > Aquatic > Freshwater > Lake > Sediment | place: Indonesia: South Sulawesi... | reverse complement strand
CCAAGAAGTGTCAAACATCTTGAAACTCGCGAATGCCAAGAGGGTTCCAGTGTTTCCGGTGGGCGGAAGGACAGGTCTCGTCGGCGGATCAGTGCCAACCGAACCTGGCATCATTCTCTCATTGGAGAGGATGAACAAGATCCAGACAGACCGCGATAACCTCATGGCAATATCTGAAGCAGGAGCAACGTTAGGTGACCTAGTAAAGGCGGCAGAGGCTGCTGACCTTTTCTTTCCTCCCCATCCCGGCGACGAGGGCGCCCAGATCGGCGGTCTCATAGCAACGAACGCGGGAGGAGTAAGAGCCGTCAAATATGGGGTGATGAGGAACTACGTGAAGGGAGTTGAAGCGGTTCTTCCAACTGGCGCGATTGTCAATTTTGGGGGACGGTTGCTCAAGAACAACACAGGCTACGATCTAATGCAGCTGGTCATGGGCAGCGAGGGAACCTTGTGCGTGATTACCAAGGCAGTTATCAAGCTATACCCAAAAAGCCTGTTCGCTGCAACTCTTGTCGCGCCTTTCGAGAGTCGTTTAGACGCGATTGCCTCCGTGCAGGCAATTCTAAAGTCGGGAGCGATGCCCTTAGCCATTGAGTACATTGAAGTAGGAGAGCTGAACCAGGCAGCCGAGCATCTCGGCGAAACATGGCCCGTTCAAGAAGGCAAAGCTCAGCTCATCACAATCCTTATGGAACCAAACGAAAACGAGATGCTCTCTGGTTGCGAGAGGATATCGAACGTATGCGAACAGAATAGCTCTGGCGAGGTCATGCTTGCCGAAACGAAGGAAGAGCAGGAGAAAATCCTCAGGATCAGAAGTAACATCTACACGACTCTGAAACCCCAGATTGTTGATATCCTAGACGTAACTGTTCCACCGAGCAGACTAGGCGACCTGATGAATCTGGTTGATGGGATAGCCCAAAGATACAGCATCTATCTACCAGTGTATGGTCACGCTGGCGACGGGAACCTTCACGTGCACATCATGAAGCAAGAGGGCAGGGAGCTTCCAATCAAGGAGATCAAGAGAGAAATCTACAAAGCCAGCATCGATCTGGGAGGCGTCATAACAGGCGAACATGGAGTAGGCAAGATAAGAAGTGGCGAGCTTGACCTTGTGCTAAGCAAGACACACTTGGCACTGCTGAAGGGGGTCAAAAGGCTCTTCGATCCAAACAACATACTAAACCCCGGAAAGGTCTTGCCACCCAACTAGACGAACCGGTTTTCTCGCTGCTCCTTTCCGATTGTCTTTTTCTCACCGTCTTCAGGGTAGACTGCAGTCACGTTAGGCAGCTTCATTGGCTGGCTTGTGATGGACCGGTGGTCCCTCAAAGGAGGAGCCTCGCAGGCAGTTCTGCCAACGGAGCCAGCAACATTGTGTCTCGTGGGAAAACGACGCCTCCGCTTTCACGCTTGCTTCTTGCATCACCCCGTTCGTACAGCAATCTTAAAGGAAATGTCCTACAATAAATCTGATATGCAAGGCTGCACAATCGGTTGAGAAACGTTTAAAAGACCCGTCATCAAAAAAGATTGCCGAACACGAGATTTTCGAGGGGTTCCGATGGAGTTCTGTCCCAGATGCGGCAGTCGACTCGTTCCGAAGCAGAAGAAAGACACCAAGGAAACCTACTTGGCATGCTCGAAGTGCAGCTACAGGAAGCCAGGGGACGCAACTGCAGCCGCGCCAAAGGTTTCCCCAGTCGAGCCGCAGAACCAGATAATAGTCATCAGTAAGAAGGAACAGAAGCTTCGAACTCTTCCCACAGTAGCGGTTGAGTGCCCAAAATGCAGTAACAACTCGGCATACGTCTGGCAGGTTCAAACAAGAGGAGCCGACGAATCCTCAACCCAATTCTTCAGATGCACAAAGTGCAGCTACACGTTCAGAGAATACTCATAAATCATGTGGATTTGAGGTTGGGGGTAGAATCATCAAAGCCTGCTTACAGCTCGAGAAACATATACTCCAGAGCTTATCTTGAGACGAAGCTGAAGGCTCTTATGTTCCTGGCTACTGGAATGAACTTGGAGTCTCGTGGCATAATAACCTCCCTTGCTCAGCTCAACTCCCACTAATCTCAAGCGGCAGCCAAAGTGGTCACGCTTTCTGACGGAAGATCGACATTGAAGGAGTTGTTTGAGACCGCTATTTCTCCGATGTATGCGCAGTTCTCAGAGACTGATGTGCGGTATTGTTTGAAAGAGGCAGTGGCGACATTCTTTAGGTTGAATGATGTGGTGATGAGAGTTTGACCTTGATTTATTGCCACGATGGTAACATTGCCATTTATCTCATTCATGTAAGCAGAAACCAGAATGCTAGGATTATTGACAACCACTCCGATCCTTTTTGATCCCGGACTTATGAACCTAAAATACTGTTTGGCAGCATAGAACTTAGGAGTAATAGTATATTTGCTACCGTCCCGGTTGATACTAATCAGACCCGTCTCCCTGTACCAGAACAGCTCCCAGACCAAGTATGCTGAACCATTTTCAAAGGTTAGCACGTTGTGGATGTGGTGGGCGGAAAAGAGGGCCTCCCTGAAGGTGCCAGCGTCGGCTGTTTCGAGGTAACTGTACTCTGTTTGCCATATGGGCTTATTATATAGGGTACCGTATCCCGCAACTGCCTGCAAGGACGAGATTCTCTCATCAGGGTTAAAGAAGGAAGTATCATATAGGTGGTTGGCGAAAACTTCAACGTATTTAGCCGCCTCTGGATCAGACATTATTGTCGATATGAATTCAGGAGCGTTGGAAGAGCCTGTCGTTTCAGGTATTACAATCTCTGTGGATATTCCCTCAGCTGAGAACTTTGCACCCACCACCTTAATCACATCTCTCATCTGCAGCGGTGTGTATGTACATGTTTCCCAATCGGCGACCCAGTTGGGCTCATTTTGTATGCTGATCCAACCTATGTTTATGCCATGATGAGTTTGATATCCTATCACGTATGCGGCTAACCACTCCGCAAATTCTCGATACATGCTTGGCAGAAGGTAACCACCGTTCGTTTCCTTGCCAGTGTTTTTCATCCATTCAGGCGGACTCCAAACCGAGGCAATGAACTTCGTGATGCCCCTATTTCTCGCCTGAATTGCATTCCACACTTGGTCTTCGTCGGTGTCAAAGTTGAAGGCTTCCCAGTTGAAGTGATTTGGATCGCCATCATCATTCACGTGCTCGATTTTAGTCCATGTCCGCAACCTGTAAATGCTAAGTCCAAGATCAGAAAGCAGCAAGCTCGCAGCCTCTGTTCTCTTGGGTTCTTGTAGGTTCCTCAATAACCCTTCCCAATAGGCACCAGAGCCGCCAAATCCATCAATCTTTTGATACTTTATTGATCCGTCCACCATTACGGTTAGGGTTGCATTTTTTCTTGGCAGATTCGCGTATAAGAGGGAGAACGCTATTATCGCGGCTATTATTGCCAACCAATATCTGGTCTTCATCTTCTTTCTCTCAACTTTCGTCTATCTCAATTGCTTCACTTGATCCATTCGGGCCTCATGTGAAATGTGGCCCCCCCAGTTTTTGCTTAAGTAGCCGTATATGTAGTTCTGTATGATCTTGTCTTCATTTAAAGGATTTTCTTACGCAAGCAAAGAAGACGAGAGAGTCATGCAGGCCATACTGCCTGACTAACGGACTAGTCTGAAAGATTTAAGTAACTAGTGGACAAAGAAGTATGCAAGTCAGCAGAATCGTGGTGAGAGGTTCGTGTTCAAGGTCAGGATGTCCGATGCGAAGCTTCTAAGAGACGCAGTGACCGCTGTCTCAACGCTTGTCGACGAAGGAACATTCCACACGGATTCAGAAGGCATAAAACTTAGAGCCATGGATCCCTCGCGCGTCGCAATGGTGGATTTTGCGATGCAGAAAACAGTGTTCGACGAGTATGTCTCTGACGAAGGCGCCAAAATCTGTCTAAACCTCAGCGAGTTCCTCAAGCTTATCAAGAGAGCAGGAAAAGATGAAGCTGTCGAGATGCTTATAGACCAAGGCACGGGTCAGTTCGTGATCACGGTTAGGGGGAAATATATGCGAACTTTCAGGATGCCAACCCTAGAGGCAAGCGAAGATGAGGTCCCAACACCGAAGATCACATTCAACGCGAAAGTGACCTTGACAGCTGACGGACTTCGCCAGTCGCTCGAGGACGTAGCCCTAGTAAGTGATCACGTGCGAATGGAGACAGACGGCGAAACCATGGCAATGAGCGCCAAGGGCGACATCATGGGCGCGAACATTGAACTGAAGAAAGGGAGCGACGCCCTCTTGTCCCTTGAAGCGAAGGAACCTTCCAAGTCAACATTCCCGCTTAGCTACTTGTCGGAAATCGTCAAGGCTGCATCCGCCACTTCAGAGATCGTGACTCTCGAGTTTTCAACCGACATGCCCATCCGCCTAGACTTCAAACAATCGTACGATGGCACACTAGTGTACTATCTTGCTCCAAGGATCGAGGTGGAGTAGTAGCACGGGCCAAGACAAGTTCCAAAGGATAGGCTGAATTGGTATTAACAAGAAGCGATCAGGCCAAGTACCCCTTCTTGCTAGGTGCTGCGGAAGAGGTGAAGACACTAGACCTTGGAATTGACAGTCTCGAAAACCCTGAACTCGAACCGATATTAAAGAGAGCAGAAAACCGCATTGAGGAAGCCCTCAAGAGTAGTCCCCCTGAGGTAAGCTACCGTCCGCGTGAAGAAGACATAGAAACGCCATCGTTTCCAGTAGCAGTCATGTTGGCAGCCGCCTCAGCTAATAGCTACATCAAGAACCGTTACGCCCTAGCTGAAGCGAAGCGAGCTTATACGCTATTGCAAGCGGAGGAAAAGGAAAAAATACTGGAGATAGCCCAAGTCTTCGGTTGGAGAGTCAAGCCAGTAAGGGGGAAGGCTAGTTACAGGTGCTATGGCTTCGCTCTTCATTTTGCAGACTTTCTGAGGAACACAAGATCGTTACGCGAGAAAGAATGGAAGCTTGTGAACAAGTCTATTCTGGGCGGCGAGGTCTATCTGACCCAAGGCGAAGCCACTAGGCTTCTACAAGAAGAGATCCGTCGACACATCGAGAGGAAACTCAACATAGACATTAGATCCAAGCTCCCAGAGAGAGTCCTTGAAAGAGTGGACAATCTCAAGCGGAGACATGCAAGACAGATCGGCGAGATCAAGTTTCAGGCTCTGCGAGGAGCGGTAGTCAACGAGGCGTTTCCACCGTGTATTAGGCAACTGTACGAAGCGGCCAAGTCCGGAAGCCACATCTCTCACATCGGACGGTTTACGTTGACTTCGTTTCTGACAAACATCGGGATGAAAACCGAGGAAATAGTGAACCTTTTCAGGTCTTCGTCGGACTTCAACGAAAGGATGACCCGTTACCAAGTCGAGCACATAGCTGGGGATAGGGGTTCCGGAACAAAGTACAAACCCCCCACATGCGAAACCCTAAGGACTCACGGGCTATGCCCAGGAGTTGATGACATGTGCAGGAGGATCCGACACCCTCTGACCTACTACCGAAGCAAGACAAGAATGCTTAAGAAGGAAGTTTCCGTTAGCTAAGTAACGGATGGACACTCAGACTTTTGTCCGAAGCAGATTCGCCGAGTTCTACGAGGAAATGGCAACGAACGTAGAGCCACCTTCCTCACTTGAGCAACGAGAGTTCGGTTTCCTGCTCTTCAAAGAAAACGTCATGATTAGACACAAAGGGTTTGCGAGAGTCGAAGACCTTGCCTCCTTCATTAAGCATAATGTGCCATCTCACGCATACTACTCCACAGCCTACTACGAGATGCCTGAAGAGAAGATGGAGGACAAAGGCTGGTTGGGTGCCGACCTCTACTTTGACATAGACGCAGATCATATCCCAACGAAATGCAGCAAGGTTCACGACACATGGACCTGCAAGAGCTGCGGATTCGCGGGCAAGGGCGTTCCTCCAGAGAAATGCCCTGCATGTGATGGCAGAAGCTTCGAAGACAGAGTATGGCCTTGCGAAGTCTGCCTTGAAACAGCCAAACAGGAGACACAGAGGCTCTCAGACATAATGACCGTCGAGTTCGGCTTCTCTCCAGAAGAGGTGAGCATTTCCTTTAGCGGTCACCGTGGCTACCACCTGCATGTCGAAAGCGAAGCCGTAGGCGAGTTGGACTCTGTTGCACGAAAAGAGATAGTAGACTACGTAACAGGAGTAGGGCTCGAAGCAGCCTTCCATAAGCTTGAGGAAAGCGGACTCGGCAGACCAAAGATAACATCCGGTCCCGATGTGAACGATATAGGATGGCGAGGCCGGATTGCCAGGGGAACGCGTGAGTTCCTGCAGGCTGCCACAGAGGAGGATCTGAAAAGACTAGGTTTCCACAAGAAAGCAGTAGAAGAGATTGTCAAAAGCAAGGACATGATCGCTGAGAGCTGGAAGAGAACAGGACCGTGGGCCATGATAAAGAGCTTGGGGGCAGGAGACTGGAAAGTGATCATCCAACAGGCCGCGGAGAAGCAGTCCGTCAAGGTTGACACTGTGGTCACTACTGATATACATCGGTTGATACGTCTCCCCAACAGCCTTCACGGGAAGACGGGATTGCTGAAGGTTCCAGTCCCAACTGGCCGCCTCGAAGTGTTCGATCCCCTCAGGAGCGCCGTAGCCTTCAAAAGGGGGGAGGCCACATTATATATTGACGAGGCTCCGCAGTTTAGGTTGGGAGAAGAGACTTACGGCCCCTTCAGAGATCGTAAGAGTGAGCTTCCTATGGCCGCAGCTCTCTTCCTTCTGTGCAAGGGCGCTGCAAAGGTGGTGAGCTAGCTCTGTACGACGAGCTATTGGAGGCTTGGAGCAGGGAGAAAGAGAACGCGGAGATCCAACCCCTTCCAAGAGGCTTCTACGCAAGACTGGCAGAGTATGTCAAGAAGCTGCGTGAAGAGAAGAGAATGCTTGACGAGAAGACTATCAGAGGCAGACTTCTGGTTAAGGAAGAAGAGAATGTTAGAGCCATGGTTGAGGAACTGATTCTGACCCGCTATGAGAAGATGATGCGAACGGTGACAAAAGGCCTTATTGTCCCCACGTCAGCGCTGACGGAAGAGGAGGATAACCTCTATAGAGAAGCAACAGCCCAAGTCGACTCTCTCCAGGATTTCATTCGGAGCCTTCTGCTAGGACGACAGCCTAAAGAGAGGAGGACCCGATCGCAAGAAGCAATCGTGATCCGAATCCTCCAAGAGATACCTGAGATAATAGGAGCAGACTTGAAGACTTACGGACCCTTCAAACCTGAAGACATAGCAACCCTGCCAAGAGAAAATGCCAGGACACTTATCAAGCAAGGGGCAGCGGCTGAGATAGAAACCGGATAGCCTCATTGTTAAATCTGTTGGTTGGCACTACAAGTATAAGAGAACATCAGTTTGGTAAGGCGTCACTAATCATGGGTGCGCTGAGAGTCGGCGCCATCGGAGTTGGCGAAAGATCAGAAATACATCTGTCAACAATCCTAAGGCTCAAAGGCAGGTATCAGCTGGTATCCGTCTGCGACGTGGACGAGGCCCGAGCGGGAATAGTGGCGGAAAGAACTGGCACGCGGCCCTTCAACAACGTCGAAGAAATGCTCAGAAAGGAAAAGCTTGACGTATGTTTGATCTGTGTTCAAGCCGAAGGACACCATGTGATTGCGAAAATCCTAGCAGAAAAGGGAATCCACATGCTAACGGAGACTCCGGTGGCCATCACGGTTGCATGCGCCAACCAGATGGTGGACACAGCCAAAGACAACGGCGTCATCTTGGAAGTTTCCGAGAACGTTCCACGCTGGCTGAGAGAGAGGATAAAGCAGAAAATAGTCGCAGCCGGCATGATCGGCAGTGTGAAGAGCTTCTACCTGTCCTATACATCCGGCTCCTACCATGGAATGGCCGCAATCAGAGGCATGCTAAGAGATGAAGCGTCGACAGTATCAGGGAAGTTCCCGTCTGAAGACCAAGTCCTAGAACGGGCAGAGATCATATTCAAAAGCGGAATCACCGGAACTTACGAGTTCAACCGAAACAAGGGCAATTACTGGGAGATCTTGGGCACAGAAGGCGCGATAAAAGGCAGCAAAATATGCTTTTATGAAGACAAATCAGTGCTTGACATCCAGACACTGGAAAGCCAAACTGAAGATGGACAGAGGATCTTGGGAGCCGCGATCGCCACACGCCCCGAGATTGCAGTCGAAAACCCTTTTGAAGAGTATCACCTAAGCAGCCAAGACGAAGTGGCAATAACCGACTCGTGGATAAGCTTGTACAATGCCGTAACTGAAGGAAAACCCCTCACTTATGGGCCTAGGAACGCCAAAAGGGATCTGGAACTTCTAACTGCCGTGAGGGAATCAGAGACACTCGGAGGCGCAACAGTCTGCCTCCCCATAGAAGGGATGACAGCGTATGAGGGGTTAATCCATGAAGAGTTCGCCAGAATCTACGGGGTTGACCCTCTAGACACTAGCCTAAGACATCTGAAGAAGAGATACGTCCTCCCAAGCCGACTGCACGACTTAATGTACTTTGGACGAACCCTCGAAGCAAAAGGCAAGCCTTTCTGAGTCTGCTTCAAGTCTAACCGTAGTCGTACTCGGCTCAATCTAGCCACAAAGCATGAACAATGCTTTGGTCCATACATGCCTAGCTAAAATGGTCACCCATTTCAGCAAAAGCAGCATCAAAAGATGAAGCTGATCAGGAAGTAAGAGCGCCAAGTTGCTGTAAGGAAGGTTGACCACGCACAGGCCTGATATCGTCCAGATGCCAAACCTTTTTGGGCCCGACACCTTGGGTGGTTGGAAACCGCGGGCTGAGCCGGTCGGCCGAAGCCTTCAGGCGTACACCCCGGCTCCATCAAACCCATCTTCTATGGGAACCCTCGTCCTTGGCTGAGGCTCGTCGCCGAGTCTCGTGCCAAGGAACGGCCGCCTCTTCTCGGGAGCGGCTTCGAGCTTAGATGCTTTCAGCCCTTATCCGCGGCAGCGTGGCTGCCCGGCAGTGCCCTGTCGGACAACCGGTAAACTAGTGGCTACAGCGTCCCGTTCCTCTCGTACTGGGAACCCTTTCCCCTCAGGCGACCAGCGCTCCCAGCAGATAAAGTCCGACCTGTCTCACGACGGTCTAAACCCAGCTCACGTTCCCCTTTAATAGGCGAGCAGCCTCACCCTTGGCTTCTAATGCGGAGCCAGGATGGGAAGAGCCGACATCGAGGTACCAAGCTGCGGGGTCGATGGGAACTCTCGCCCGCAACGAGCCTGTTATCCCCGGGGTAACTTTTCTGTCGCCGCCAGCCCCCATCAACGAGGACATGACGGCTCGCTAAGCCCGGCTTTCACCTCTGGATCCCTTACTGTGGAGGATCCAGTCAGGCCAGCTTTTGCCTTTACACTCTACGACGGGTTTCTGTCCCGCCTGAGCTGGCCTTAGGGCCCCCTCGATATCTTTTCAAGGGGGCGCCGCCCCAGGCGAACTGCCCACCTACCGTTGTTCCAACACTTTCGCGCCGGTAAGGGATACGGCTGCAAGAGGGCGGTGTTCCATTGTTGCCTACCTCGACCTCCGGGGAGGTCAAGATCAGCGGCTCCCGCCTACGCTCTGCACCCACAACCATATCTCAGCGATAGGCTGCAGTAAAGCTCCACGGGGTCTTCTTTTCCCGCTGGGAGTTCGTGGACTGTTCGCCCACGTTACGTGGGTTCACCGGGTGCCAAGCGGGGACAGTGGGGCCCTCGTTGTTCCATTCATGCACGTCGGAACTTACCCGACAAGGCATTTGGCTACCTTAAGAGAGTCAGAGTTACTCCCGTCGTTTGCAGGCCCTTAGCCCGGTTGGACCCAGGTTTCAGGTACCTGTACTGGACAGGATTCAGAAGCCGTTCACACCCTTTCGGGCTTGCGGCTTCCTGTGTTTTTATTAAACAGTCGAGACCCCTTTGTCACTGCGACCTGCTGATCCAGCTTGGAGCTGAAACTGCAGGCACCCCTTATCCCGAAGTTACGGGGCTAATTTGCCGAGTTCCCTCGCTTGGCGTGCACCCGACACGCCTTAGGTTCCTAGCCTAGGGACACCTGTGTCGGTTCTGGGTACGGTCGCAGAGGATCCTTCTCGGAGCCTTTTTCATTGGCTCCAAGAATTGGCTGAACCATCCTAAAACGGATGGCCATTCCCGCTTTCGCCTGGTTCTCGCCATTACGGCACTCCCCAGGCTTATACGGTTAGACAGGGCGACGACCCTGCTCAACCTATCTCGAAGCGTCGGGCTCCGAGCCTTGCGTCACCGCAGACGTACCTCTGTGGCACTGGAATCTTAACCAGTTTCCCTTTTTCGATCTACCCGGTTAAGGTCGACCTTAGGACCGGCTTACCCCCGGCTGACGACGCATTGCCGGGGAACCCTTGCCCCTTCGGCGGAGAGGATTCTCACCTCTCTTTGCTGTTACTACCGCCGGGATATGCAATCCTGATCGGTCCACGGGACCTCACGGTCCAGCTTCTGCCCAACCAGGACGCCCTCCTACCAAATCGCAACGTTGAGCTGCGCCCCGAGGTATCGGCAGCTGGCTTAGCCCCGTCCATTTTCGGGGCCATGAGCCTCGGCGGATGAGCTGTTACGCACTCTTTGGAGGATGGCTGCTTCTAAGCCTACCTTCCCGCTGTCTAAGGCTGATGACTCCCTTCAGGTTGACACTTAGCCAGCATTTCGGGGCCTTAACCCCGGTCTGGGTTGTCCCCCTCTCGGTCTAGGAGCTTACCCCCCAGAACCCGTCTCCCGAGGTCTACGGTGCCTACGGATTCGGAGTTTGATAAGAAAGCGAGGCCTTTCGACCCCTTACTTTCCAGTCAGTGCTCTACCCCGTAGGCTACCTCGCTCAGGGCTGGGCTACGACCCACTTCGGAGGGAACTAGCTATCACCGGGCTAGATTGGTCTTTAGCCCCTAACCCCAGGTCAGAGGAACGAATTGCACATCAGTACCCCTTCGGGCCTTCACCAGGCTTTCGCCTGGCTTCGCCCTGCCCAGGGCTAGATCGCCCGGTTTCTAGTGTCACCGCCGTGACTCCGAGCCCTTTCAGACTCAGCGCCTCGTCAGCAAGAACTGACTGCGCGCTTTCGGTTTCCCTGCGCTTGCGGGCTTTAAACCCTTAAGCTTGCCACAGCAGCGAACTCCCCGGCCCGTGTTTCTAGACGGAACGTGCGACCTTGGTCCTCCTCCCTCGTGTCGCCGCGTTGCCACGGCCACTTCAAGAGGAATCTACCCTTTCGGGCCGCACACGTCTGTAACCATCTGGTTTCAAGCTCTTTTCACCCCCCTTCCGGGGCACTTTTCACCTTTCCGTCACCGTACTTGTACGCTATCGGTCTTGAAACGTGTTTAGTCTTGGAAGTTGATGACTCCCAGTTTCCCACACCATATCCAAGGTGCAGTACTCAGGGACTCTGGCTCAGCTCTTCTCGGCTTACACCTACGGGGCTTTCACCCTCTCCGGCAGGCCGTTTCAGGCCACTTTAGCTTAACCAAGGAGGAGGCAGCCAGGCCCACAACACCACATCCCTCGCAGGTTTCCCTGCAAGGTTTGGTTTAGACTGTTCCTCTTTCGCTCGCCGCTACTTAGGGAATCCCGTTTGGTTTCTCTTCCTCCCCCTACTAAGATGTTTCAGTTCGGGGGGTTCCCGCTCCATTTAGGAGCATCGAGAAGACCTTGCGGCCTTCACGGTAGGAAGTCCCATTGAGGCATCCTCGGATCTAAGGCTGCGTGCGCCTACCCGAGGCTTATCGCAGCTTGTCGCGCCCTTCCTCAGCGTTCAAGCCGAGCTATTCACCAGACGGCGTGGCATGTCAGGCTTATTCGGGTCCAGCATCTGTTTGACGTTAGGTCTGTGCATGGTGTTTCATTGTGAGAGGTTATTTGCTTCTCCCACTTTCACCCTTCGCTCCTCAACATTGCCGATGAGGAGGTGCATCTCTATTTTGGCGATCTGCAAAACTGTCGAGTGCAGCTTTTGCGATATAAGCTTTGCTGTGGTCACATATAAACCTAGTGAAGGTTCCATCTCGAGACCTAACATCAGTTGGCAAGCGTTTCGCTAGCCCTAAACGGTCTCAAGCTTATACATGACTTTCAGCCCTTTGAGGGTTTCGTGTAAGGCGTCGCTAAGCTGGAAGATGTCGTCAAGCGTTACCTCCTTCTTCCAATCGTAGACGTGGTCGTAGTGTCCTTTCATTGCCTTGAAACCCATGGCTCTAAGCCTTTCCACAACCTCTGAAGGAGAGGCACCTTCACTGCTGAACCATATCGTCAGGTAGGTCTTCATATTTGTCCCTCTTTCTTTCCCGCTAGACAATGTGGCCTGATGCCCCAGTTTGTTAATCTGTTTCTAGGGAATTAACCTTTCTGAAGAGCGCCAGTCTGCAAGGGTTCTTCACAATGTTAATATCTCGCGTGGATCCATATTCAACATTGATTGCGGGTTTGGAACTAAAGAACGGAAAGGATAAGAACTTCGATGCACATCAAGGCAACTGCGAATAGGATGCTTAAGGGTGTCACACTTCTTCTTGTACTGGCCTTAGTTGCTTCGAACCCTGATATTTTGGTCAGAGATGCTCAGGCTCAGCCGGTTAACTCATTCAGCTACAATTTCACCGTGGATGAAAACGGTTCCGCGACCACAAAGATCACTTTCCGTAGCAGTAGCGGAAGTGGATCCTCTTGGGTCTTTGTGCCCAAGTTTACAGAATGGACCAACCGCACTGTCAAAGGGAAGGTGACGGAATGGTCCCTTGATGAGACAGAGACCTTGGCAAACGTTTCCCACTACTTCTACCAAGTCCTTCGATTCTTCTTCAGATCTGATGATTCTGGCTTTGAGATCAATGTTCACTTCAACGTGTCCACGGCAGCGATGATTATCGAGCCCAATGGAATCTTCTTCTCCCCGCAGATTGGCATTCAGCAGGGCAACAAGCTGGAAGCCAGCGTTGCCTTTCCAAGAGTCTTCACTGTCGACCTGCGCCAGGCGACTGCTGATGGAAGTTCCGGCTCCTATCGACCGAGTTCCACAGGGTCAAACTCAAACTACGTTCTGTTCAACGACATCCCAAGAACGGAGAATCTCTTGCGCATAGAGATCGGGTTCAAAACCGTGAACAACACAGCAGAACTGGTGAAGCTTAGCAACGGAGTATTCACTTTCGAAACCAGTCCAAGATACTCTGAACACGCAAAGAGTATCTTGGACCTTTACAGCCGGACCTATCATGACCTTGTCGAGCTGTTCAATGTTACGCTTCAAAAGGCTCAGGTGCGCTTCTTTCTACCAGAGTTCGGCTCGTTATTGTCTATAGGAGGATATGTTCCTTTTGTTTCTGAAAGAATGGGTGATATCCACATCAACATCATGTACACCCGTTCTATCGAAGGGTACATCGAAACCATCGCAATGCATGAGCTCGTTCATCAATTTCTCTGGAAGGCAAGCATCTCGCCAAGAACAATGCTATGGTTACACGAAGGACTTGCACAGTACGTCAGTATTGAGATTGTCAGTAGACTGGGCTATGAAGGAGCACAGATGATGCGGCAAGAGCAATGGAAGGCATGGGCGCAACTCAAGCAGACTCAAGGAGAGAACGTTGGGTTCCTGAAATTCTGGAATCCTTCACGTCAGCCTCAAGACATATGGGTCTACTACGTTGCTGCGTACTATGTTGTGAGCAGTCTGGCTGAGGCTCGTGGGGGTCTCGACTACTATGCTCGTTTCTTTGCACTGTTGGAGGATGAGAGAATCGACGACACCGCCACGCTTGCATACTACCTCAGTCTCGCAGCCGACGAATCAGTGGTGAGAAAGCTGAACAACTGGGGATTCGGAATCCCGGACCTTTACATATATTCGCCGCTTCTGAGCAATGTTGAGCAGGCGGTCGACGATGTTAGTCCTCTCTACCAACCATACAAGTTTGTGGCTGAATTATTGTACCAGCAAGCACTACTGAACGCCAGAGAAGAGAGCAATGCAAGGATGCAGTTTTACCTGACTCTTGCCATCTTGGTTGCTAGGCTGGCTCCTCTGCTGACTCTAATCACAGTGTCAGGTATTCTCTTCGGAGCCGTCCTGCTCGTTCTCAGAAAGGCAGGGGTATTCTCAAGCTACTGAAACCCAGACTGCTCTAGCATCCTCGCCTTGTTCCGTTCTGCCTTTGCCTGAACCTGCTCGAACAGGCTTTTCCCTTCGGAGTCTATCGCGATCACAAGTGGACCGAAATCCCTAACCACAAAGACCCAGACCGCTTCAGGCGTCCCCAGATCGAGCCATTCGACGCCTTTGACCTCCTCTATGTGTTTAGCTGCTAAGACCGCAGCTCCGCCCGTAAAGACAGCGTAGGCTGCACCGTACTTTTTCATGGCTTGTCTAGTCTTTTCGCCCATTCCGCCTTTGCCAATAACCAGTCTGACTCCATGATTTTTGATCACCTCGTCTTCGTAGGGTTCCATTCGCATGCTGGTGGTCGGACCAGCAGCCAAAACAGACCATTTGCCGCCGACCTTCTTAACTAGTGGGCCGCAGTGAAAAAGGGGCAGACCTTCAAAGGTGACTGGCGACTCCTTTCCTTCCTTGAGGAATTGCAGCATTCTCTTGTGCGCAGCGTCTCTTGCGGTCACCATGGTTCCAGTAACGTAGACTGTGTCGCCAATCCTTAGCTTGTGGATGTCTTTCTCCGCGATGGGAGTCACGAGTTCCACTTTCTTCAATCAAACCGCCTTCAGTGGATTCCTATCACAAGATATGTCAGACCTTGTGGGTCAAGTACTCCACATCTCCGTTCGAGTGGATGCGAGCTGTGGCCCTCCTAGCAGCCCAACAATGGAAAGCTACCGCTACCGGGTACGATGCCGGATGCCTATGCGCGTACTCGATCTTCACCCCTAGGGTAGTTGAGTCTCCGCCTAAGCCCATCGGACCAACTCCTGTTCTGTTCACAGCTTCATAGAGTTCCCTTTCCAGACGGGCAACGGTCTTGTCGGCTTCAGGCTTATCGAGGGGCTTGAGAAGCGCTAACTTTGCCAGGTCCATGGCTATGTTCGGTCCTCCTCCAACGCCCAAACCTATGACCGTGGGAGGACAGGGTAGCCCGCCAGCTTCCACAACGTTCTCAATGACAAATTTCTTCAGCCCGTATGTTCCTTCGTCTGCACTCATCATCTTAAGGGCGCTCATGTTTTCAGAGCCTCCTCCGTTCGGGACTGTAGTGATTTCGAGGAAGTCGCCGTCAACGATCCTCCAGTGCATGTACGGAACTTGCCTTCCTGTGTTATCGTTTGTGTTCTCTTGCGTGAAAGGGTCTACGGCGTTGGGGCGCAGAGGTACTTCAACCGTTGCTCTTCGTATGGCTCTTCGCAGAATCCCTTCAACCCTCTCCAAGCCTTCGAACCTAGAACCAGCTTCTAAGTAGAAGGATGTTAGCCCGGTATCTTGGCACATTGGTGTTCCTGTTTCTTCTGCGATCTTGATGTTGTCCAGAATCGCCTCTAGTTGCGCTTTTCCGATAGGGCTTCTCTCCGCGCGGTACGCTTTTTCTAGGGCTGATTTCACGTCTTCCGGCAACTTCACGACAGCGAGTTTCAGAAGTGTGATGACGGCGTTCTCGAGAACTTCAAGACTCAATTCCCTTTCTCCTCTTCGAAAGAGACTATTGGGGACCGGATTACTATCTCGTTTCGTCTACTTTAAATATCTTCACATCCAAGATCTAGCTGGTAAGAAGGATGACCGGCGAAGAAGATTCGGCCAAGACAATATACAGAAGTATAGAAGAGATTCCTGGCATAGGCTCCTCAACAGCGAGCAAGCTTCATGAACTCGGGTTTAACACTGTTGAGTCGCTAGCCATGGCGACCGTACGGGAGCTTGCCCAAGCGGGGATAGGCGAGAGAAAAGCCTTCGAGATTATCAACGCCGCAAGGGCGTCTAGCTCCCTTTCCTTCATCCGTGTTGATGAGCTGCTCGAGAAGAGGCGTAACGTACAGCGCTTGGCAACTGGGAGCAGAAAACTCGACATTCTTCTGGGTGGAGGTCTAGAGACACAGGCAATAACAGAGTTCTACGGAGAATACGGCTCAGGAAAGAGCCAGCTCGCTCACCAATTATGCGTCAATGTTCAGCTTCCTCGTGAAAGAGGTGGGTTGGCCAGTGAAGCTCTTTACATTGATACTGAGAACACTTTCAGGACAGAACGGATCTTCCAAATGGCGAAGCACTCCGGCTTGAACCCAGATGAGGCGGCTAAAGGAATCATACTGGCTGAGGCTTACACCTCGGACCACCAGATGTTTCTGCTTGAGAACTCTGACAAGGTCATCAAGGAGAACAGCATCGGTCTGATAGTTGTGGATTCTCTGACAGCGCACTTTCGAAGTGAGTACATTGGCCGCGAGAACCTAGCGGAGAGACAGCAGAAACTGAACCAGCACATGCATAAGCTTATTCGTTTGGCTCGCGCCTTCAACGCGGTTGCCTTAGTGACGAACCAAGTCATGAGTAGCCCGAATGTCTTTTTTGATGAGTCCGTACGCCCAGTAGGCGGTCACATTGTAGCCCACACAAGCCATACACGGATATTCCTTAGGAAAGCCGCTAGGAGCCCCGTAAGGATCGCGCGGCTTGTATCAAGCCCTTATCTGCCAGAAGGGGAATGCGTGTTCAGGGTAACCGAGAACGGCATAGAGGACGTAGAGGAAGAATAGGAGAGAGTGTTTCGTTGGCTGTCCCGTTGGCGCATATAACACGTCTGTTCCAGCTCGTTTCAGAAAGGAAGTTTGCGGAAGCCGAACGGGTACTCGAAAGGATCAATGCAAGAATGGAAAAAAGTGGACAGACAGACTTCAACCGCGGCTACATGGAAGCTCTCAACGGGATAGTTTTGACGCAAAGATCGGGAAGCGAGAGCTACGAGTTCTTCAGCAACTTGACCCTTAACGATGTCGACGGCTCAAAAAGACACTATAGGGATTTCGTAAACCAAACCAAGAACAGGTTCCACGCAGATTACGACAGAGGCTACTTCTCCGCATTGGCTGATTACATGCGCGTGGTCCTTAGAACGGTTCAGGCTAACGCCAAAGCAGAACAAGTTCAGAGCTAGGCAAGCGTGAAGGTGTATAGCAGAATCCAAAGGAACAGCCATGTGATGATGTAGATGCCGATACCCGTCCTAGTGATAATTGACAGCTTCTCCACCTTTTCAATGAAGATCTGCTTCAGAATCTTGTCCGAACCCAGATACACAAGCAATCCAAAGGCCACCGCCGTAAAGATGTCGTTGACCCTTAGGAACAGACAGAGAACCGCTGTCAAGGCGCCCAAGCAGATCTTGATTAGGTAGATGCTGTCCAAGGCTTTCAATCCAAGATCAACCTCGGGTGAACCGTATGAAGGAGGAAATGAGCAGTTTCGACATCTCAGTTGTCACTCCAGAACTTGCGCGCATTCTCGAAGACTTCCGGATTAGCAACATTTACCAGCTAAATCCCAAAACCCTACTCTTAAAGCTTCGCGGCCAAGAAGGGACTCAAAGAAACTTAGTGCTTGAGGCGGGCAGAAGGGTTCACGCGACATCCTATCTCTTTGAGAAGCCCGTGAAGCCGCCGGCTTTCTGCATGGCTCTCAGGAAATACTTGAGAGACGGCAGGATAGAGGTGATCCGGCAACACGGGTTCGAAAGAATCATAGAGATGGATGTCGCCGGCAGGGGAGGGAAGTATCGCCTAGTTGCA
>Ga0315306_10000574_pt1 | contig 17823 bp, 13 predicted proteins | sample TDP1_MG_FD_203803 | JGI IMG/M metagenome (GOLD analysis project Ga0315306, IMG submission 203803) | Freshwater sediment microbial communities from Lake Towuti, South Sulawesi, Indonesia - TDP1 | ecosystem: Environmental > Aquatic > Freshwater > Lake > Sediment | place: Indonesia: South Sulawesi... | reverse complement strand
CGCATAGAAGATAGGCGCCTGTGTCCTCGGCAATAGCGCAGATTTCTTTCAAAAGATCAGTCTGAATTAGACTTCCTGTGGGGTTATGCGGATTGTTGACCACAATCAGCTTAGTCTTATTATCGATGAGCTCAGTCAATTCATCTGTGTCAGGTAGCCACTGATTGTCTTCGCGTAGACGAAGCAGTTTGACGTGAGCCCCGAATGACTTGGCCACGCTGTATAATTGCTGATAAGTTGGAAATATCGATATTACAGTGTCTCCAGGTTCAACGAGGCTGTAGAATACAAGGAAGTTCGCGCCAATTGCTCCTCCATTGACCAAGATGTTCTCTGGCTTCATATGATCATAAAGGTTTGCAAGTCCCTCAAGGAGAGCCGGAGACCCTTTGCCGAACCCATAAGTCAATTTCATGTCTTTGAGCTGTTCAAGGGAATTCTCTTCACCCATAAGGGTTAGAAACTCACGCAACGTGAAGGGGTCAACGCAAGTCTCAGCTAGATTCAGTTCTACTTGAAGTTCGCAAGTACTTAGAAATCGTTCAACTAGAAATGGGTCGATTTTCATTGGGCTTTTTCTCCTTGTTGTGAGTGAGCTTTTCCATTTTTACGGGTTTCGTCTTTGCTATAAAAGAACTCTTGACATTTCACGCTATTGGCTTTGGCGCATTTTCTTGCTTGATCCGGAGAAGTCACAATGGCAAGAGAATGGGGCTAAGTTTTTCCGTAGTTGCTCCTGACTATTGTAAGGTCGGTGCGATTGACGGCGTCATCTTTGTTGAGGTCTGCATTTGGGTTGTACGATGGTTGACCGAGTGTACTGCCATAAGCTCTTCCGAGGATTCTTAGATCTTTGACTGCAACTATGCCGTCGCTGTTTATGTCACCTAGTGGTAGTTGGAAGAAACCGTCTCTAGTGTTGTGTTCTATTGGTGTCGGAAGACCGCCGACCTTCGTATTAAGCAGTGACTTGCTGAAGTGTAAAGGGACCGTGCCTTTGGTGCGTACTTTGAAAGTGATCGTTGCAAGAACTCCACTTCCATCGGCTCCGTCTGTGAGTGGGTCCTCGGAAAAGAGGCTGTCTGACATTTCGACCCAGCCAGCCGTGTTGTCGATTATTGGGCCCAGTGGCCAAGTGGTGATTCCCAGGGAGTTTGCGAAGTCGAGGAGGAAAGGCCCTTCAACCATGTTTGTAACGTTTAAGATGGTTGGGTTGAAGGTCATGTTGATCGTCCAGCCATAGAGCTCTTGGACATTTGCCACTGTGATGTTGAGGTCGAAGCTTGTGCCCACTGAGGCATTGCATGGTAAAGGTTGTGTGCCAACCACTGTTGTGGGCGGAGATGAAGCAGGTTTTGGAACAAGCGAGATGTTCAGAACAACTGTTAGCATGAACACTAGGAGGTATTTTCCTCTCAAAGGTTCTCCTCTCTCATACTTATACCTGCGTTGGTGATATTTATCAAGTTTTCCGCTATCTATTTCTAGTGTTTTCTTCGGATGAAGTAGAATGCAAATGCTGCGACGGCGATCATTATGACGGCGACTCCTATATAGAGCCATGTTGTGGTTGGCGGCTCGTGAACAGTGATTGTTTCAGGTATGCTTTCGCTTGGGAAAGTGGTTGCGTCTCCTTGCCAGCTAGCTTTGATTTCATAGGTTCCGGCTTCGGTGGGTGTCCAGTCTAATGTGTATTGGCCTTGTGCATTTGTGGTTGCGGTTCCTATTGTGTTCCATGTTTGTTCGTTGACCAGTTTGTAGTGTAATGTGATGGTTGCGCTTTGGCGGACGGGATCGATTGTTCCGCTGATAGTTGTGGTTGTTCCAAGGGTTAGTGTGTCTGGCGATGCGGATATTGACAATTCGCTTTCCAGTTTTTGAATTGACACGGCGTTCTCAATGATGAGTGTGTTGTCGTTTGTTTCGGTTTCTCCAGTTACAGTGGCTGCGATTGCTTTTAGGTTGTAGGTGTCGGGATTGACTCCTGTGGTATTCCAGAGAATAACTTCCGCGTCAGATGCTTCAGGAGCTACATTTGTAACTGTTATTGATCCAATGGTTGTGTTGTCGTAGTAGACTGCGATGTTGAAGGTTTCGGTGAAATTGCCTTGGTTGATTGCTGTAATGCTTATAGTCACTTGTTGTCCGATTTTGACGGAATACGGAGTAGCCGTCAAAGCTGTGATAGCTACATCATGGATTGCAGTGACAGTGATGGCGTCTTGAGTGGAATTGGTTAGCCCTATATTGTCTTCTACTGTGAGGATAATTGTGTAGTCGCCTGCTGATGCATAAGAGTGCGTTATGATCGGATCATCGATTGTGGTGAGGTTGCCGTCGCCGAAGTTCCAGTGGTAGTATTCTATGTTTCCGTCTGAGTCATAGCTATCAGTGGCGTTAAAGGTTACTGGTATGCCAGCGACTGCGCGTGAAGTTGAGGTTGTGAAGATCGCCACAGGGGGCGTCGCCACGGTTGCGCCATAGATCTCCACGGTGTGAGAGCTATGCATGTAGGTGAAATACAGGAATGCATGAGTTTCATTTGTTGTCTCCTGTGGCGCCGGAACTGCGGGGACACTGTCGAACAAAACGGTGTAAGGACCACCTAGGAGGTTTCTGGGAATAGTAACATTAGTGAAGCCACCAGTGCCAGTTTTTCCTGTAACGTTGAAGCCGATTTTCTTGTCTGTTCGGACAAAATTAAGACTAGAAGTGATGGAAGTGCTTTCCACAACGACGTGAAATGTGAAGCCCCCTACAACAACTGGATAATCGACAATGTTAGTTAGAGAGATGGTAACTACGCCGTCGATGAGTTCATTATTTCTCGGTTCATAATCTTCTTGAACGACTGCAATGGCTTTTATCATGTATTTCCCCAAACTCACGCTTGTCGTATTCCATGTGAAAGTCAGCTTTGTTTGGGTCAGGGGTGCCATGTCAGTTAGCTCTTGCGTTTCAATAGCTGTGTCATTGTAGTAAGCTGTAACCTTGAAGCTTTCAACATAGTCATAGCCCTCGTTTGCCACTATTACGTTGATGGTTACGGGGATTCCGGGCATCACTGCAATATGTGAGGCTTTGACCTCTATTATTGCCACGTCATGACCTATGGGCACGCTGGCTGTTGTTTTGGCTGGTGAACCATCGTTGTCTGTGACTATGAGGGTAACAGTGTAGATTCCAGCCTGAGTGTAGCTGTGGGTCGTTTTGTCTGTTAGGTTTATGTTTCTCAGAGGTTCTCGCATGTAGACTTCGGTTTCGCCGTCTCCATAATCCCAATTGTAGCTGACAAGCCACGCGTCAGGATCGTAGCTGCCGGAAGCGTCGAAGTTTATCGTATCGGCAACGTCGGCAGCAGACGGCTCAGCGAGAAAACTGGCAATCGGAGCCGCGTTTCCTACTCTGTTATCAAAAATGCCATCCTCGGTTGTGTGTTCTATTGGCACCATATTCCCTGCTACATAGGTGTTAAGCTTCGTCGGAAAAGGACCATCTGTAACTAGCCGCAGGAGGGTCGCTCTCTCTACTGCTTTAACCTTGAAGGTAATACTAACTAGGGTTCCATTTCCAGAAGCTCCAACCGGAGGAGGCGGAAGAGCGGATAGAATGTATGCAATTAAAACAGTGCCAACCGTGTTGTTTACTTTCTTCGCCAGTGACCGGGTTGCGCCAGCTTGCTTAAGAAAAGGTCCCTCCACAATAGAGGCAGTCGTAGTGTTCACAACTGCTGGATTGAACGTCATGTTGATTTGCCAGCCGTAAAGGTTCACTACGTTAGAAATATTCACTCTGACTGTGAACGTGCTCCCAACACCCTTGCTAGAATCTATGGTTTTCGGGGGGTCAACGAAGACGTTTGGCATTGTCGGAGCCTTTCCCACGTCAACTCCTTTTATTGCCACAAGGCTGAGAAACAGAATTCCAAGCAGAGCCCATGATAATTTTCTTCTAGACGCCATAATGCTCCCCTCTCTTACCATGAATATAACAGCGTTCATGAACTTTATCAAGCTTGCTCAGCCTATCGATATATTGCACAAAAGATGGAGCTGTTAAAAGAGAAAGCCCACGGGCTACTTATTTGATCTGCGTTTCAAGTAGAAGAACGCTATGGCGACTACGATCACTATAACTATGATTGCTCCAACTACAATTTCCATTGGGAAGGGCTGTGCTACAGAGACAACGGCGCTGTAAACGTTGTCAGCTGTCTGGGTTTCTCCTGAAACAGTACTCGCGGTAGCAGTCACCGTATAGTCTTGCGCGACCAAGTCCTTAGTACTCCAAGTGAAACTCAACGATTTCGAGTCGCCTGCTGCAAGTCCACTCACAGTTCGGATTTCAATGACTGTAGAATCGTAGGAAAGGGTCACATTGAACGTTTCCGGCACACTTCCGTTGTTCTTTACGTTCACAACGATAGACACGCTGTCTCCGATAGTAACCCTTGACTCAGAAACCGTCAGCCCTGTAATGGCTACGTCATGCACCAACGCCACGTTGATCGAGCCGCCGACTGGAGTGAAGCTTATGCGCTCAGGCAGCTGCGTGTCCCGATTCATCGTGTTAAGAAAAGTATCTGTTCCAGGACCATAAAACTGCAAACTACTTGATCCTTCAGCCGTTGCATTAAAGGTCACGTAGGCAAGGACTCCGCTGCCAGTTGCACCATCATCCAATGGAGTGCTGAAGGCACGACCCGCGAACACCCAGCCCGCAGTATTGTTGAAAGTGGTCGGCAAATCATAGGTGTCACCACCCTGCGCCAACGCGGCTTCCTTCAGAAACGGGCCCTCATGAAACTCAAGCGCCTCTAGAACAGCCGAGTTGAAGGTAAGATTGAACTGCCAGCCGTAGAGATCAGAGACATCGGATATGGACACAGTGATGTTGAAAACTGTGCCAGGCAACTTGGTACTTGTCAGCGGTTCCAAATAAACCGTGGTGTCTGGAGATGCTAGCGAAACGCTGCAGACGCTCAACGTAAATGTGAACCCAGCAAGCAAGGAACAAAAAAACAACGTTCGCAGCAGACATTGCTTCACTTTGTTTACCTCATTGCGTGTGTTGGCCGCCCCTCTCTTCTCCTTCTCATTACGAAGAGCATTGAAGCGCCGACTGCCACGACAACAATTACTATGGCTGCTATCCACTCGAACTTGACTGCGAATTGCGTTCCGCCCGCCGCGTTTCTAAAAGACCCCCCAACTGAAGTAAAATCTGTAATAGGGAGAACTGTCTGATAAGGCGGCGGCACAGTGTTCATCTTTGTCCCAGGTACAAAGTTCAAAGACGAAGCTCCTTGACCAACCACACTGAAGGTTACCGTCGCCAGAAGCCCGCTCCCTGTAGCGCCCTCCGTCGGATAAGGAGGCGTAAATGTCGAAGACAGAAGCAGAAATCCACCGTCGTTGTTCGTTCTCTTCATAACTACCGTATTGTTGACCTGTTTGAGAAAAGGGCCCTCCTCGGTGCTAGCTACGTTCAAAATACTAGGATTAAACGTGACGTTCACTTGCCATCCATAAAGATTTGAGACATTAGTTACAGTGATATTAACCTTAAACGTTTCACCAGAAGGCACATCTAGTACCTCTGCAGGATCGATAGCCATTACAGCGGCCGGCGAGGCAACCACTACTTCTACAGCAGTGGCGATGCATCCAAGAGCGCACACCAAAAAGAACAGTTTCAGCTTCTTAATCAAATGTACCACGCTTCTGCGATTCACAGTGTTAAGTATAGTGTTAAGCATAAATTAATGAGATTTTCGCTCATTGACAATCCTCACAATCTGGGCTGATACATCATGTCTCTCCATAATGAATACTCACCGTCATAACATCGTCAATGTCAACAACAGTGTCTTCAGTGATGTCGCAGGCCGGACCCCACACGGGATTCCAAGATGGATCCGCCGTGCCGTAGTTAAACACGACCACCATGAAATCATCAAGGTTAACACGCTTGTCGGGAACAGGCGTCAGGACGCCGCCATGCCAACCGCATACGTCACCTTTGATCTTTACCACAAATGAAGCGCCGATCAAATAGTTATCTGAAGTTTCCGTTTCCCCTTGAACAGCAACTGCGACCGCGCTTGGCACATAAATCCCTGGCTTAATTCTGGTCGTATTCCACTCAAGAACTGAAACGAAAGACTTCCCATGATTCAAAGTCACTGTTGCCTGACCTAGCTGCGTTGAGTTGGCGTAGCATTTGACTTCAAAAGTCTCTTTTCCTTCTCCTTGATTCTCAACTTCCACTTCAAAATAGACCATTTCTCCCCTGTACGCGAAGGTATCATAGATGTGGCTAGGAGTGTAAGACGTGATGCCTCGCACTGCAATATCGTGAAGCTCCATGCCAGTCCTGTAGAAAATGTCGTAAACCAGTTGAGGATATCTAGGAGAACTCCATGCAATCCAAATCACTAGGTCGTTGGTTTGCATGGCACTTGGCCAATCATCATCTTCCAACGATGTCGTTAATCGAATATCATTTGTCCATGACCCATCAAAGATTTTATAGTACACGTCTGTATCGTGGGCGTTTCTATTCGAATCCCAAAAAACCCATATTCTCTCGTTTGCAGTTTGCATTATGAACGGATGCGTGTCGTCCTTTGGGTCAGTTGTCAACCGCACTTCACCCAACCAATGAGTGCCATTATAGGTTTTTGCGTAGATCTCGCGCGCCTCTTTAGCCCAAACGACCCATATGCTGCCGTTTGCGCCTTGCATACATGACGGATACAAATCATTCCAATAGTTGTTCTTGTAATCAGTCACAAGTAATGTGTCATCAGACCATGTCTGACCCGAGTTAGATGAAGACTTGTAGAAAATGTTGGCCGTCAGTACATATGTCGGGTCTGGTGGCGACACCGTTACGTTTCTGCCCGAACTCCAGAAGACCCAAACTCTGCCGTCTGATGTTTGCATGATTGAGGGATAGCTGTCACGAGCGGGGTCCAGTGTCAAGCGGTTATCCTCAGACCATGATGCTCCATTGTCGATGGACGTCTTGTAGTAGATCTCAAAGTCGCCTGTTCTATTAGAGTCCCAAACAATCCATATTTTTCCGTCAGCAGTTTGCAGAATTGATGGATGAGCATCCAGGCTGGTATTGGATGTCAGTCGGACATCGCTAGACCAAGAAATGCCATTATCGGAAGAGATCTTGTAGAAAATCTCATAATTTCCAATTCTGCTTGAATGCCAAGTCACCCAAGTTCTTCCGTCATTTGTCTGGGCGATAGATGGATCCCAGTCATCGCTAGAATCAGTTGTCAACCTTATGTCCGTTGACCAACTGACCGCAAAACTTGGCTGCACAGGAACTGACAAAGCTGCCAAGAAGAGAATTGCGATAACCGTGGAAGATGCAGATTTTTTCTCCATCTGTAGATTGCTCCTGATTGAATGAATAAAAAAGGGGGACGATGACTGTTTCCTTTTTTAGGAAACAGCAGCTACTATGTACATCGAATTGTCGATGATGTCTCTTTCGTATGGGTGTTGGCCTGCTTCGGCAATGATGACGTAATTGCCAGGTTGGAGGTTAGCAGTTATCTCCCAGTAGAAAGTGAATGTTTCACTTTGTCCAATAGTCAAGGTTGTTGTTGCTGTGCCGATTGTGCCAACCTTGAAAACATGTAACGTCAAGAGGATGTCGTGTTCTATCTGTTGGCCTTGATTTTCAAGAGTGATGATTATCTCAACTTTGTCTCCGACGTGGGCTGGATTTGATCCGCTTGCGTTAGCAGACATAGCTATTATGGCGCGATCATGAACGACTGGGTGTATCTTGAACTGGTTGGGTCCTGGAAAGATTCCTGCCTTCCATTCCATGGCAGATTCATCAAAGTAGAAGCACCTTCCAATTGCCCAGTACTTCTTGACCCAATATGGCCAGTTATATGGGCCTGTGGTGGTCTTCCATCTGGAATCGCCTAGGAAGAAGTCAGCCGAAAGATCTTTCTCTTCGTGTGGAAGTATGGTTTCAACTGCGGTGCTAATTGTTCCAAGTTTCAAGCCTTCGTCTTTGCTATATATGTCAAAGGCAACTCGCACTTGGTAAGATTCATCTGTCGGGTTACCAACTTTCGCCCAAAGCGTTTCGTGTTCCCCAAAGTCGGCTTCCTTGAACACAGGATATTCAGGCCAAATCAGCGTTTTTACAAGGTCTGGGTGATCTCCGGCCTGCATCCATGCATAGACCGTTAGAGCATATTGAGCCAAATCACTTACGCCATCGTTATCTGTCACAGTCAGCGTGACAGTGTACGTTCCCTCAGTGCCCGAAGGCCACGTCTTTTCCACTACCTTAGTTGTGGCGTTAGTTCCATCACCGAAGTCCCAGAAGTAACTTGCTATCCAAGCATCGTCATGAGAAGCGCTGGCATCAAACTTGAACAAAGTCCCTACTGTCCCAATTGGCGGAGTCACTGAGAAAACGGCAACTGGCGGCAGATTAGCTACCCTATTGTCAAACAAACCGTCTTCAGCCAAGTGCGGCATAGGAACAGTGTTTCCTGCAATCACAGTGTTCAGTTTAGTTTCTTGAAGATCCAACCTAGTGACACCCACTCCGACTACTTGAAATGAGATAGTTGCCAAGATTCCGCTGCCGCTTGCTCCAGAGGGTGGATACGGGATTCTCAGCACTTCGCTAACGTAAGCGTAGCCTACAGTGTTGTCGTACTTTTTGGAAAGGACCATGGTTGGACCAGCCTGTGTTAGGAAACTGGGCGATGGAAGAACAATCCCAGTGGCGTTAACTATGCTGGGATTGAAGAACAGTCTGAAGCTCCAGCCATAGAGATTGGCTACATCTGCGACTTTGACACTGACAGTGAAGACACTGCCCACAACCTTTGTTGGATCCACGATAGCTGACGGATCAACATACATTCTAGTTGTTGTTGGCGCGGGCGCCATGCCCACTATAGTCGTAGTTAGCAATGAGGCTACCATAGACAACCAAATTATGTTTTTTCCTCTCACTCTATTCCACTCTCCTTCCGAACCTAGGGTATGTAGAACCCTGGGTATCCTTCCTTGTATCCTGTCTGTCCATAGCGAACACCGATTTCCATGACGTCGTCCAATTCTATGACCAAGTCCTTGTTTACGTCAGCCCACGGGTCAATTGCATGCGACCATGGGGATGCTTCGCCGTAGTGAAACACTGCAGCTTGAAAGTCATCTAGGTCAATCTTTCCGTTGTGATATGGAATTGCCTGTCCGCCTGTGTAAAAGTCTGGTCGTACAAGTTTCCTGAAGTAGGTTGGGTTGGCAACCAATGTTATTGATTGACCTTGCGTACGGCTGAAAAACCTGTAGGGGCCAGTGCCGGTGAGGTGACCAGTGGTTTCGTATTCGCCTTGCTCTCGAGATTGTGTTGGAGGAATGTTCTGCCATATGTGCTTGGGAATCATCGGTATTCCTCCAGCCCAGTGAAGAGCCCAGCAACTCAAGACATCCCAATAGATCTCCACAGTGTACGGACCTGTCGCCGTTACATGGTGCAAGTTAACCGTGTAGGGATAGAACAAGGAAGAATAGGCAGCTTTCATGTATGGGAAAGTGAATTCAACATCATATGCAGTGAACGGTTGACCGTCGTGCCACAGGATGTTCTGGAAGAGGTCCATGGTAATCTTTGTGGCAAGTGTGCCTCCTCCCTTGTCCCATGTGCCCACTGTCCAACTCTTCGCCATCCAAGGTATGTCAGCTCCTGTTTCAGGGTTAGCAGTTATTAGAAAATCATAGACTTTGTTTAAGAATTCCCAATCCCAATAGAAATCGGCTTGGACAGGGTTTAAGACGTCAGCGTCGTTCATGAAGCCGTATCTGAATGTGCCTCCTCTTTCAAAGCCTTGAGGATGTACACTGTAGAAGGTCCACAAGCCATTTGCTCCGCCAGTGCCCATTCCGGAGATAACCTTAGTGTTGACAACTCCCCTCCATGGTTTATCCCAGTATGCTTCCTCACCTGAGTGGTGGCCGTAGTTCTTTCTGTAGCCTATAGCGCCTGCAGAGTGCCATCCCGGAATCATAGGAACCTGATCCATTAGTATATCTTGACATTTCTTGGCGGGCACTTCCGCGGCAGCCATGTTTACTGCAAACTTAAGCTGCTCAGACCAGGAGTCAAATGTCGAGTTAGTGAAGAACACATAATTGTTTGCCCAATCTCTTCCTGCAACATAATAGTCGATTCCGAACTGGCTGTGATACATGTCGTACAGATAGTCTGGGTCCGTCCAAGGGCCCCAACCACCTGTGTATATGCTGTAGTCATATGGCATCTTCATTACTTCTGCCCAGCAAACTGTCTTGTCTCTAACAAGGCCCACCACAGGAAGTCCGAGTGCTGCCATTTCGTAAAGCATGTAGTCTCTGCCCCAAGCCAATCTGTCAGGATCGTCAGCCCTTATGTAGAACTTCATCTGTGGCAGTTCATATCTACCTGTAACGTTGTGATATTCTACGATTCCATTGCTGTCGTCATCATAGTAGCCAGCGTTTGTGAGTATCTGTGCCGCCGTAGTTGGGCTGTACGGATATTTTCTCACAGTGGGACTATGCCATTGAGTCCATTCAGTTGCTATCGGTGAATCTAACATAGCACCGCTGAAAGACTTCAGTTGGGTGGTGAAAAACGTTGTTCTGTCAAACAGATGGGCTATGGCTCTTCTCACGTTTACGTCACTTGTTGGCCATTTTATGCAGTTGAATTCCAAGTTGTACATGTCAATCATAGTCAAGGTTTCTACCGCGAAATTGGCTGGGTCGGCTAAGAGCTCGAGGTAGGTGTCATAGTCTAGAGGCCAATCTACGATATCTATCTGCCCCGTTTTCAGAGCTCCAAACTCAGCGTCACGACCGCCGATATATATTTTGATAAGAAGCTCGTCGACCCGTGGTCCAAAGGCTTGATAGGGTTCTGCCTGCGCGCTGACTGGCGTAACAGACATAAAAGACATGGCTAACGTCAGTAGTAACGTTATTGAAAGCAGAATAGCCACTGAATTCTCTGAATTTCGATTCATTTCTTCTCTTCTCCTCTCTATTAAGCAACATAAAATATGGTTGCAGTGGTGTTTAAGGCTTCTGGAAGCTTCTTCTACCTTGCCAGAATCAAATAATAAAGGGGCTAAAACTAAAATACACCACTCGTTGTAGTTCTTATGAGCATCGGCTACGGAGGAGAAAGGCTTTGGGTCTGCGAGGGTACCTATTGAAAAGAGTCCTGTATTCTGTAGCGCTTGTATTTCTGGTCATCACACTAAACTTTGTGATATTCACGATGATGCCAGGAGGTCCCATGGCCCGGTTGGCCGACGTCTCAAGGCTGAAAACAGAGGATCAAATCGAGTACCAACTGAGACGTTTCGGGCTTCTCGATCCACCGCACATCAGATACGTTAAATATGTTCAAAGCATGCTGACTTTTCAATTTGGATACTCCTACTTTACTGGAGAACTCATATACAGCGAGATTGGTTCACGCCTTCTGACAACTTTCACACTGGTAATAACAGCGGAAATCATATCGATTGTGATCGGAGTCGCTTTGGGAGTGTTTGCGGCATATAAACACGGGGGGATTCTTGACACCATGTCATCACTTCTGTCAATAATAGGAAATTCTCTACCTGTTTTCTGGGTAGGAATGCTCCTTATCCTGGTGTTTTCGTACACCTTAGGTTGGTTTCCCATGGGATTCTCCTTTCCCCAGGATTGGAATCTCCCCGGTCGATGGCCTTCTAGCCCGCTGGTAGAGTTCGCCTTCAGGCTTCAGCATCTTGTCTTGCCAGCAACTGCTCTGGTGATTATTCTGGCAGGGAGTTACCTTCTTTTGACCAGAGCCTCCATGGTTGAGGTTCTTTCTGAGGACTATTTGACCACTGCACGAGCAAAGGGTCTAAGGGAGAGAACAGTTTTGTTCAAGCACGCCCTAAAAAACGCTTCACTTCCCCTGATAACTTATATAGCAATTGAGTTTGGATTCATGCTCTCTGGAGCAACGCTTACTGAAACTGTGTTCTCATATCCAGGTCTCGGAGACTGGATTTGGCGATCCATAGACAACATGGATTTTCCAGCATTGCAGGCTATCTTCTTCCTCATAGCTTTGTGCGTAATCGCGGCGAACTTCATAGCTGACATAGTCTACGGGCTTGTCGACCCACGGATAAAATACGGGTGAGAGAAGTGCCGAGTCTGAACTTCTTGAAAGTTTTGATGCACAGCAAAAGAGCCCTTATTGGAATCACAATTCTGGTTTTTTTCACAGTTCTAGGTCTTGCCGCTCCTTTGATAACGCCATTTAGACCAATCTACTCAAAGCAAGTCATAGCAGCCGATCTTGCTTATCCTGTGTGGTTCAAGTATATTCCAGGGTATGAAAAAACTAGCGAGAATCTTTTCCCTATCGACGACCCAGGCTTCCTTTATGACACGTCGGTTGAGCAGTGGGTCTTCAGAACTCTGCCAACTGAAGGAGGCTCTACATTTAGGTACGTTCCCGATGTAGGAAGACCTGAGGGCGATCTGGGAAGTGTCGCAATAGACTTCAACCGTGACAGTATTGGATCAGTTGAAGAGGTTAAAGCCGTTCTAGCCAAAGATTTCTACTATCCTTTCGAAGGCCCTCCAAAAAGATTTCGAGGCGAAATTTTCGCGCTTGTGGTAGGCGTCAGAAACGCTTCGCTATGGGGCGTTGAAATCAAAGTCTTCATTCAGCGAGGTGACGAGGAGCCGAAATACCTGTGGAGCGCGAAACAAGGAGGAATATACCAAAGCGAAGCGTGGATTACCCCAAACGTCTACGGTGATTATATTTACCCACCCTTGATAGATTCCAACATCCTTGATCCACAGAGAACAACATTTTCTGTCCAAGCTAACTACAAGTACGGCGTAGAAATATCGTTTAACTCGGAAGTACAACAAGCATCTGTTTATATTGACGACCTTGATCTAAGACTCTATGGATCTTGCTTTGGTTTGTTTGGTACCGACAACGTTGGGCTCGACGTGTTTACCCAGCTTGTATATGGAACACGAATATCACTTATTGTAGGCGTCGTTGCTTCTCTGATATCTGTGGGTCTCGGACTAGCCGTGGGGTTGTTTGCAGCCTATCTCGGGAGAATAGTCGACGAGGTCATGATGAGATTCACTGATATGTTGCTTGTCATACCTGAACTGCCACTGCTCCTTGTGATCGTAGCAGTGCTAGGTCCTTCAATATGGAACATCATTGGGGTGATTGGTCTCCTTGGATGGATGGGATTCGCGAGAACGGTGAGATCACAAACTCTCAGCCTAAAAGAAAGACCTTTTGTGGAAGCTGCTAGAGCCGTTGGAGCAGGTAAGATACACATCATAGTCCGACACATTCTCCCCAACGTAATGAATCTAGTTTACGTTACGTTAGCCATGAGCGTTCCTGGTGCAATCATGTCAGAAGCATACTTAAGCTTCTTAGGCCTTTACGATCCATTCGTCATGACATGGGGAAGAATGCTGAACGAAGCGTTGGAACTACCAGGAGGCTTTCGAAGATGGTGGTGGATACTCCCCCCAGGTTTATGCATAGCAGCAATCTCAATCTCATTCATACTCATCGGATACGCGCTAGACGAAATACTGAACCCGAAAATGCGCCAGAGACAATAGAAACCACTTTGGAAATCGAAATGGGGCATCAGATTCGGCCGAGTTCGCTTAGCCTTCATTAGAACAATAGTGTTTATATGCGCAACAAACTTTGATTCAGCGTTCTTGCAATCCTAGTTTCAGGATTCTTCTGGCTTCGTCAGGCGGTGCTGCCTCGCGCTGAAGATTCTCAGCCAACCTCCTTGTTCGAGCGACAAATTCCTCATTTGAAGCCAGTTTACCCTTTGCATAGAGTATATTATCCTCCAATCCGACTCTGACGTGCCCTCCCAACATCATTGACATGGCAGTTATGTTCAACTGCGATCTGCCTACTCCTGCTACAGTGAATGTTGAATTCATTGGCAGTTGACGCGTCATATGAAGCAGGTTGTCGAAGCTCGCCGGAATGCCGCCGTCAACTCCCATCACAAGCTGAAAATGCGCTGGTTCGTTCACGAGCCTTTGTTGAACAAGCTTGAGGCCTTGGTGGATGAACCCTACATCAAACGCTTCAATTTCAGGCTTGATGCGATGTTCAAGCATTTTCTTAGCAAGGAACGTAACAGTTTCCCATGCGTTCATATAGACAAATGAGGGCTTACGTCCTGCGAAGTTGAGTGAACCTGTTGTGAGGCTGGCCATTTCCGGCTTCGCTTTCAAGGGCTGAGCTCGTTCCTCGTCCGACTTTCCGGCAACACCGCTTGTTGATGTCATGACAATGAGACGTGTGCGTTTCCGTATCTTGTCAACAGTTTCCTTGAACACTTTGTAATCCGATGTCGGGTCCTCGTTTTGGTCGCGACAATGCACATGTATGATCGAGGCCCCTTCTTGCTCACACAGGTAAGCTGTTTCTGCAATTTCGTCCGGCGTCACAGGCAGATAGGGCGTGTCCTTTTTCCTTGGCACCGAACCTGTGGGAGCCACGGTGATTATCAGCTTTTCCATTTGCTGAACCTCCTTAGTGCATGAACTAAATATTAAGGGCGCTCTTACAGATTCTCCTTGGTTTCTTTAACGGTGACGTATCTGTGCTTCATCATATTTATGAATCTCGCGTAGATTCGCTTATTCATTCCCAGTTTTTCAGGAGGAGTTACACCTTTCTCATCGATTACTCTCTTAGCTACAAGTTGAGCTATGACTGAAGCTGTATATGCCGTGGTTCTAGCCATTGCTGTGATCTTGCGTCTCCTTTCAAAACGATCTAGCATTTGGTATCGGAACCGAATTCTCCTTCCCTTCTTCAGCCCGCTGACTTCAATAAGCATGGCGACGATATCGGGGACATCTGGTCTTTTCAACTTCATCTCAAGGAGTTTTTCAGTAAGATCTCGTGGTGAAACTTTGATGTCGCCAATCTGCAGGGGGTGTTCCTCGAGGAAGCCTAAGGCTCTTAAGAGATTCATTTTCTCTATGTGACCGGGATATCTGAGCGACTTTTCCCACATGTCTTGGCATTTGACGGTTTGAAGTAGTGATCTTAGCCCGTCTGTGTAGAAAGCCTGTAACTTGCCAACGCGTGGAAATACGACTTCCTCAATCCCTGTAGTTGCTGGAACTTGAATTATCTTGCCGCCTCGCACGATGTTCGCTTTGCGAGTGTACAATTCTATCAGGTCTTTCGGCGACCACGTAATCACATAGTCCAATGGGGGCAGAGGCTTTTCTGGAAGGCCTCCATTCAACATGTGAACGCTTTCCACCTTGTCCAGCTGGCTAACCGCTCGCCCCACCAGTATGCTTCCCAGCCCAGGGCTCATTCCACAGTCTGGGACAACACACACACTGGCTTTTAAAGCATGCTTGTGAAGTTTCATGACGTTCTCAGGCATGAACGAAACGTCAACCATGTCCACGCCCGCCAAGATTGAGGCTTTGCAGACCTTGAAACCCAGGAACCCTGGCAAGGCTCCTATAACCAAATCGAACCTTCTGATCATGTTCGCAAGCTCGCTGCGGTTAGACGCGTCTACACGCACACATGAGACATTATCTCGATCAATTTCCGCTGCAACCTTCTCACCACGTTGCCTATTTACATCAGCCACCGCGATTTCAGCCGAGGGCAGACTGTGCGCGAGGTCTGCGGCTGCCACGGATCCTATGTTGCCGCAACCCAACACAATTATCTTCACGTCGGACCCCCCGACACAAATTTGCTAAGTACATGCTTAAAACTTGCTCCCAACAACTACGGGCGCCGTTTTGACAGACGACAGTCTGAAACAGGGTAAAACATGAAGCGAAGAAGCCGGTAGTTCCAAACGCAAGTCACTATTGAGGGCAACACGCAATGTGGCTGTTCAAATCAGACCAGAAAAGATTCAGGATAGGAAAGGTTTCTATCGGTGGGATGCTCGGCGAGACCCCCACAGTCTTGGTTGGATCGATATTCTATCACCAGCAGAGACGCGTGAACTTCCAAGAAGAATCCGGCGAGTTCAATCGTGGCGAAGCTGAAAAACTGATAAAGACAAAGGAGGAATTCTCAGACAAGACTGGACTGCCATGCATGCTCGATGTGGTTTTGCCTTCCCAGAAATGCATAAGCCGAGTGCTCGACTTCATCACTTCAGTCTCAGATGCCCCGATTCTTATTGATGCGCCCTCTGCAGAAGTCAGAGTTGCAGAACTCGAATATGCAAAACAAGTAGGCATCCTGAACAACTGCATTTACAACTCACTCAACCCCGAATCCAAGAAGTTCGAATATGAGAAGTCCAAGGAGACAGGAATCGAATCCGCCGTGCTGCTGGCATTCAACATGAAGAACATGGCTGCCACCTGCAGAGTTGAGGCAGGAAGACAGCTTATCCCAAAAGCCGTAGAAAGCGGCATGAAGAATTTGCTGATTGACACATGCGTCTTGGAGGTGCCGACTCTGGGATCTGCGTTCAGAGCAACTTATGAACTGAAGAACGAATTGGGATATCCAACAGGATGCGGGGCTCACAACGCAATTAAAACATGGAGAGGGCTCAAAGGCAAAATGGGGCTCCAAGCAGTCAAACCTTGTGTTGCAGTTGCGAATGCCTTTACAATTGCGGCAGGAGCAGACTGGATGCTCTAAGGGCCAATAGAAGACGCCCCTTAAGTCTTTCCAGCAGTGGTCATGGTAGACTCAGCCTTCGGACAACTTCTCATAGAAAATGGAAAAATGCTCTCAACAGCTCATCCGATTTTCAAAACTGCTTAAGAAAGGAGTTACTCCCGCTTTTCCTTCAGTTCTTTACGCCCACAAGGTTCTTGGCGACTCTGACAGCTTCCATGGCGTCTTCGCCGTAGCCATCTGCTCCCGCTTCTTCAGCCCACTTCGTCGTGGCAGGTGCGCCTCCGACGAGAACTTTCGTTTTGCTTCTCAGACCTGCTTTCTTCAAGGCTTCGATAACCTCGCGTTGAACTGGAAGAGTTGTTGTCAGTAATGCAGACAAGGCAACGATGTCTGGGGTCAGCTCTTTGGTTTTTTTCACGAATTCCTCAGTCGGGATGTCCTTTCCGATGTCATGTACTTCGAAGCCCGCTGTGAATAGCATCATGGCAACTATGTTCTTGCCAATGTCGTGAATGTCGCCTGCAACGGTTCCGATTAGGATTTTGCCCAGTGCTTGTCTCTTTTCGCTGCTTTTCTTGATGAGTGGTTCTAGGACCTCTGCGGTAGCTCTTCGTGCTGCTTCGCCTGCAGCGACCAGATGAACTAGAAAAATCTCTCCGTTCTCGAATTTCTGGCCGATTTCCTTCAGGACTCCTGTTAGAGCGTTGACGACTTCTAATGGGTTATTGCCTTGATCTACCATTTTCCTAACGGTGACTACGAATTTGTCCGAGTCATAGGTCAGAAGTTGTTCTCTGAGGTTTGAGACAAGCGTACTCATGATAACACCACATTAGTCTGATTCGTTTAGAGCTGTTCTCCCAAATTTAAACCTATGCTTCAAATGCAGTTTCGACCTGCGTGTGGCTTTACTAAGAGCTGCCGAGTAGGAAACCGTTAAAAAGCTTCTGAAACCTCAATTCCATACACACCTTGAGCCGAGGAGTGTCTAGTAGATGTGGCTGAAATTCTTGAATCGGGAAGAGATAGAAATGATACACCGTGCAAGCCTTGACGTTTTAGGGGAAGCTGGTGTCTCGATCCAAGATC
>Ga0315306_10000571_pt1 | contig 17883 bp, 13 predicted proteins | sample TDP1_MG_FD_203803 | JGI IMG/M metagenome (GOLD analysis project Ga0315306, IMG submission 203803) | Freshwater sediment microbial communities from Lake Towuti, South Sulawesi, Indonesia - TDP1 | ecosystem: Environmental > Aquatic > Freshwater > Lake > Sediment | place: Indonesia: South Sulawesi... | reverse complement strand
TTCAGTTGGCAGCCAACACAAGTTTACGACAAAATATACGTGTATAACATAACAATTCCAGAGTTGACAAGCAATCCAGGACACACGGGTGTTTATTATGAAAACGGCAATGAAGTGCCTGTGAACACAGCTTTCAAGGTGTTCGGCTCTTCTTATGGACCTGGAACACGGTATAACTGGGGCGGTGGAGCCTTTATACCGGGGATGGAACATGCACCGTGGGACAGTAGCAGCTCAGGTGTGAGCTACTTTACAACACTAAGTGGAACACGCATTTACAGTTTCCAAAATTTCGGTTGGATGGGCGATCGTTGGGGTAATCCTTCAAGCGGCGAACTCAGGCAATGGAACTACATAAACGGTGACCCTAATGAAGGACGAAAAATAGCCATGGCTGTTGAAGGCGGGTACTGTGTCTATCTCAACGATACTATCAAAGTTACTGTTACAACACCTTGGCCGAACGGTGGAATGCCAGACCAATACTTAATCATGACTAATGGAACCTACTTCTCTACTCATTGGAGAGACTGGCCCATAGGCCTATACTTCACTATGATAAATAGCAAAGAGTACTTCTTCAGAAACGTAGTGACCTACTACAATCTCACCGACTCTGGAACAGTCTACACCATAGCAGATCCAATCAACTCCGATTATCGCCAAATTATGACCCCCTCGACATATCTTGCACCTACTATCTCTAACGACCGCAGCACATGGGTGTGGATGAACGCCACAACCGATTCTATACAGCACGATGGAACAGGATATTATCTGAGGAATGCTTCAGACTCGAGCAGACTGAACTTACAACTTGTCAATGATTGGTGGAATCTTTCTGCTGCAGTCAAGAGACAGATTTTCCCAGATTATGATAATGAGTTACGCAATTACTATCCGAGATTCAATGTGACTCTCAATGGAAGACAATTCTTTGTGATTGATCCGAGTCCAGTTAGGAGTCAATGGGACGGAGAATGGTCTGTTGAACAAGCTATGTATAGATATCCAAGCTCAATTAATGTGGTTCTTGGAGGAACAGTATACAACATTGTTTTGTTCGATCAAGGCGGATACTGGAGAATGGAATCTGGGCGCAGGCTAGTTAGAAGATTTGAAACAATCGTGATAGGTGGAACAAGATATGAAGTTGAGGAACAGCATCAGTGGAAACCCTCATACCAAGTTACCATAAACGGTCATCCAGATGTTCCCATTTCTTTGGATACCATGAACATTTACAAGAGACACACCATGTGGGGTGAAATCTACACATGGATGCTGACAGACCTTAGCATTTCAACTTCAAGGCAAGTCAACGACATAATAGTGGGTATACCAAAGTGGGGATTGTGGGGAATCCGCGCCTTCGATATAGTTGAAGAGACAGGCGCAATCGACTTGGACGGAGACCTCACAACCACGAGCGACCAGTATTTTGTGCGAAGAATACACGGTGGAAGTGACAGACGAAACGAGACCATAAACCGCATGTGGGTCGAACTTATATGGGACCCCAACGCCTCGAGAATAAACGACGAAATGCACATGAGTGCATGGATGGGCAAACTGCACGTAGCTTGGACTTCGGAATGGAACGAGACATACATATGGTACTACGCTTCCAACATGACCACTGTGAGCGACACAGTCATGCAAAAAATAAAATCCACAATGATAGACAACGCAACTGAAATCCCGAACCCAGGTTACTGGGACATAGCGCACATGGTGCAAAACCAAACATGGGCTGATCTGTTAGACAGAGCCAAGAGAGAACACTGGGACTGGATAACGGACAAGACCAACGAGTGGGAGTGGATGTGGTTTGGCACGCAACAAGACTTCGTGACCAGTTGGGTTTCAAGCAACGGCACACAAATGGCAGGCATAGGATTGAGATATGAATTTGCTGGCTTAACCTTGTACAATAACACTGTACAGACGCATTTCTTCATGCCTAGAAGCATCGGTAACATAACTTTTGTAACTCCTGGAGAAGCCTTTGGAGACATGAACGCCACAGGCAGCATGATAGTTCCATTAAACGATACAATAACCTTCGGGGTCACCTTCGACAACGTAAACGGAACTCTATTCCCATACAGCGAACAACGGTCTATGTGGGGTTGGTGGGGCGGCGCAGTTTATGGTGCAGACTTTAATGTACCCAACTTCATGAACAAGCCTACTCCTTCAATGATAGATCAAGTTTCATTTGCCATTCACTTTGCAGCTAATCAAACCTCAAGCGCAGAGTTGAACAACGATGCTTCTATGAAAATCGATCAGCATATTGGGAACTGGGATTTGGAACCCAATGTAATAGATGGCAGAGAACAGAACAGCAGCGGGGTTATGGTTCCGCTAATGGGTAATGATGTGCTTCTTAATAGAAGCCTAGCCTCAAACTACTACGTGACCGCTTTCAGCGGAATAGCTTGGGATGTAATGGACGATAAAGGCACCAGCATTGACAACAACAATGTCACCGAATCTTCACGCTTCGACATCGCATCGAAATTGGCAAATGCCAGCTTCGCCACTGTGAAATTAGGAAGCACCTATGACTGGAGCAAACCTACCACGGCCACGGATATGATAAGGACTTTGAACGTTACCAGTAAGACCTCGCCTATCGGCGCCTTTAGAGCCAGCTATCAGTCAGAGGCAGGAAAGTCTTCAACAGGTTTTGACATATCAGCCATGATGTACTTCTTGTCCGTGGGCTTCAAAAAATGGGATGGATACGCAGTTTACAACGACCCTGAAGTAATGTTCCTTCTAAGCAAAGGCATAACCGCACCAATTGAAGGGCTATCGCCACTGGTGGTCTTCTTCTTGATAGGTTCTGTTGCTGTTGTAGCAGTGGTGCTCGTCGTCTTCCGCACCAAGGTCAGAAAAGGGCTGTCACGCCTAAAAGGGTCAATCAAATCAGTCCTGCACCGTGGCGAAAAGACTCGAAAGCCGGCAGAAATTGAACCTTGGCAGAAATGGACTGGAATGGGCACCTAACTTTTTTCTTTCTTTTTTATGGAGAGAAATATTGACTTTAGAGGCTATTTGATGTAGCCTGTGCTTGACTTGTCAAAATCTTTGATAAGTTCGATTTGTAGGTCTCTTGGAATCAGAATCTTTTGCGAGAAATAGGTTACTTTTGGAAAGTAGAAAGCTATGCCACGTTCAGCCATAACAGTGGCTGGGTTGTCTTTGCCTAAGGCTATGTTACAGACTTCGTGAACCAGGTCTCTCACTTGTTCCTCGTCAACATATCCAAGCGCATGCAAGTATTCGTGGAGAAGCAGATGAAAACAGTAGGCGTTGAACACACTTTTGTCGGTGGTTCGCAAAGCAACATCAAAAGGCGCTCTGTTCATCACGATAATGTTTGAACCCAAGGGGTGAAAGGCACCTACAAAAGAGCCTCGCCTCATTCCCAAGTTTGCCAAGCCCAGCATCAGTCCAGCCCTGTGCTTGTTGAGAACCGATTTGACCGCTTGCTTAACCAACTCGAAGATTTCGGCTAGGCTGTTGCACGAGTCAAGTTTTGTTCGAAGAGATTCCATGAGAGTTCACGAATCCATTCGTTAATGTTGTGAGGCTTTATCTTGACCGTAAACTCGATTTTAAACTTTACTACCATGCTCAGCTATTATAGAGTATAAAGAGGAGCTATTGTGAGAACAAAAATCACGATTAAAGCGATTGCCACTAGTTTTCGGCTCATTGAAAGTTGGGAGACATCGTCTAATGAACCTGGATGCGGATAACCTAACATGAAGAGGACTAGTATTGCCATTAGCCAAGCTCCTATTATCAGTAGGGCGAAGATGGCTATGTATGACAGAACAGTGCGTGCTTTGTCTCCGAGTAAGACTTTTGCGATGTGTCCTCCGTCTAGCATACTTGTGGGTAGTAGGTTGAGCATTGTGACTATCATGCCTATGTAACCTGCGTAAGCTACGGGATGCAACAATATAATAGTGCCTCGGCCAATGGGTGGAAATATTGCCACTATGAAATCAAACAACAGTGGCACTTGAAGGAAAGTCGCGTTCTCGGGTTGGGTGAAGGTTAGTTGCGAGAGTTGGACGCCCACTATTGTGACAAATACTGTTACTATGAAACCCATGACTGGTCCACTCATGCCCAAGTCGAATAGGGCATCCCGATTTGGTGCCAAAGATTTTTGTTGGATTATGGCTCCGAATGTTCCGAGCGGCGGTATTCCCGGTATAAAATATGGGTAAGTTGCTTCAACACTGTGTTTGTTAGCAGCGAGTTTGTGTGCCATTTCATGCGCGCCTAAGATGGCCATCATTGCTGTTGTGAACATAACTGCGCCTATTAATGGGTCTTGTTGAATCCAGCCGAGCGAAAGCAAGTATCCGGATATCGATATAGTTGCTATTGTGGCAAGCAGCAGGGCGATGTTTGTTGTTTTGCGGCTGGGCTTCACTGACGGCTTAGGCACGATTTGTAGCACGTGTTTGTCGTCGCGTTTTCTAAAGAATGGAGCCAACCCCATTGGGTCTAGTTGCTTGTACAGTCTTAGAAAGGCTTGTTTAGAGTTTGGTTGCAAAGTGACAAAGAAGGTTGGCACGTCGTGTTCTATAAAGCCTTCCTCTATAGTGAATTCTGCTTGAACCAAACTATGGATTTGCTGATACTGCGTGGCTTGTGGCGGTGATGGTTCTGCTGTCATTTTTTTTCTTGACCTTTTACGGTAGCAACATTCAAAGTTTGAGTATTAGAACGTTTACTTCGTTCTATTTATTTTATACTGTTTGAACCGACGACGCTTTGAAGGCTAGAAAAACTTTGGAATCAATGTTAAGTTGCATGTCGTTGAAAGACCTTTTGGTTATTTGAACCGTAAAGTCTCTTCCAGCCTTAACCCTCAACTTAACAATTGCTCCCAAATCGAAGATTTCCACTATCCGACCCTCAAATGAGTTTCGAGCACTAGAAACTATGGGATTCAACGAGAGGATTATGTCTTCAGGACGCACAAACACAGTTGTGTTCCCAGTTTTCTCGAAGGCAGTTTCAATTTGCACACCATCGCCGACATCAACAAGCGAAGTGCCTTCACCAGTGACTTTTGAAACGCCCGAAAAAACGTTTTCAAGTCTTGCATAGCTCGCCAAAAGTTTAGACGGCAACGTAAAGATTTCTTGAGGCGCACCCACTTTCACTATTTTTCCTTCAAGCAGCAAGGCTGCCCTCTTAGCCAAAGTTTCCGTCTGAAACACGTTGTGTGTGGCTATGACCATTGTTGTTTTCTTTTCTTTGTTGACCCATGAGAGCGCTTCCTCAACAATAGAAACGTTTCTTGGGTCAAGATTGGCGGTAGGCTCATCTAAGAGTAACACTTCAGGTTCAGTGACCAACGCTTGCGCTAGAGCAACACGCTGAGCCTCGCCGCCTGACAGCTTTAACGCATTTTTACTTTCAAATCCTTCAAGTTGCACGGTTTTTAGTGCTTCTTTGACCCTTTTCTCAATGTCTTTTCTGTTTTCGCCCCTGACCTTTAAACCATAAGCCGCGTTGTTGAAGACGCTTGTGTTGAAGAGCACTGTCTGTTGGAAAACCATTCCTATCCTTCTGCGTAAAGCCTGCCTATTTCTTGCAGAATAGTTCACTGTTGTTCCGTCAAACAGAATCGTTCCACTGGACGGTTCATCAAGCAAATCAAGTATTCGAAGAAGAGTGGTTTTACCAGCACCGTTGGGACCTATGACAACAAAAATCTCTCCATTTTCAACTCTAAAGTTGACATCTTCTAACGCTTTTTTACCAGTATATTCTTTGCATAGATTTTGCGCTTCAATGGTTGGCATATTATCTTCGGACTCCTTTTAACTGTAGATATGTTAGGGCTAAATTCAATGCAAATGCGAGAGACAACAAAATAATACCGAGCGTTATGGCTGTTCCCAAATTTCCGAGTTCTGTCTGATACAGTATTGCGGTTGTTAAGACGCGTGTGCGCCATCGTATGTTTCCACCTACAATCATTATTCCGCCAACCTCGGATATTGCAGCTCCAAACGCTGCCACAATAGCTGTTAAAATGCCCATACGTGCTTCTTTTAACACCACGATTGTTGTTTGCAAATCTGTTGCACCCAAAGACAAAGCCCTCTCTCGAACAGCTTTATCAACACTTGCAACCGCCGACATTGTCACTCCAGTTACAATGGGTATAACCATTATTAGTTGGGCAATAATCATTGCCGTAGGCGAGTAAAGCAGTTGAAGCGGGCTCAGTGGGCCAGAGGCTGAAAACAGCAAGTAAACAACTAGCCCAATTAGTATTGGGGGCAAACCCATGAACGTGTTAACAATGCTTTTGGATAGCACGTTAATGAGGTTAATTAAGGGCTGCTTTCCCCTAAAGCCTCTTAAGCCGAGAAATGCTCCAAGCGGTATTCCAACAAATGAACCCAAAAGAACAGCTGTGCCAGAAACTAAAAGCGACAAGCATGTTATGCTCACAACTTCGGGATCAATAGAGGTTATCAACCCAGCTGCCTCGTGCAAGTAATCAAAAAATGAGCTTGAGAGCATCTTTCTCTTCGAAAGCCATGTTCCTCTGTCAGTAAGCGTGTAAGCTTGTTTCTCGTTAGCCATCCTTAGAACGGTTGCCATACTGGCGCCAGCTTCCAAATACCAAGCATTCGTGTAGTCAGATGGCAGGATGCCCAGTTGAGACCATATTTTGAGCTCCAACAAATGAGTGCCTGATCTGTCTGCTCTGGAAATGAAGAGAGCTTTACCGTCATCTCCCGCATTGGCTATTTTCATAAAAGCTTCAGTAGCATTTTTTGTGTCTTCAATGTTGGCTGAATCATTTCTTGGACCTATTATAACGAAATCATTGTACATCACGCCAACTCTGTGTACGCCGTATCCTTCTTGCACAAAAGATTCTTCTAATTCCTTGGAATGCACTAGGACAACATCTGCATCGCCTCTCTTTGCGATTTCTATTGCTTGGCCTGATCCAACAGAAATGGTGTATACTCTGACATTGTGTTTCTGCTCAAAGAAAGGAATTAAGTAATCTAACAACCCAGACTCATAAGTGCTTGTGGTTGTAGCTAAAAGCAAAGGCGTGGAAAAATTCGCAATAGAAGATGTTGCCTGTGTAGTGTACCATTCAATTTCTTGTTCCTGATTAGGAAAGCCGAGTGAGTGAGCAAGTGTAAAATTTTCGGCGAAAGGAATGAAGACAGTTTCATTTTCTTTCTTAAAATTCGCTATTAGACTTTGTCCTTCTTCTAAAATTAGGAATTTAACGAACGCTACTGCCAGATTAAAATTTCTTTGCGGATATCTCTCAGGGTTAACTGGTATAATCCCGTAAGGGTTTAGCAGAACTTTGTCATTTTCAACTAAAACAGTCAGGTCAGTTCGTTCTGCCGAATATAGAACGTTCGAATACGCAAGCGCTCCGATAAAAGTTGCTGCAGATAACAAGACTAAGGCTGAGGTGATTTTGATTGATTTTTTCATATCGATTTCCCCTGTTGATTAAAAGCCGTTATGTTTGAGTGTATATAACGGATACGTTATAACTTTAAATACATATCGCTTCCCAAAACTACTTACACGTTAAATAGGGTAACGATGCAGATAATTAACCCGTATGTTCACCCGAGATAGGCATAAGCCCATAGCTAAGGTTTGGCTGGAATACAAGGGCACGCCCATATTGGGTAAAGGCGGCGCCGATATCCTAGAAGCGGTCAAAAAAGAGAAGTCAATATCCAAAGCTGCCAAAAAAGTGGGAATGTCCTACCGATACGTTTGGAATTACTTGGCTAAAATGAACAAGGCTTTAGGCGAGCCCATAGTTGAGACGTTCAAGGGCGGAAAAACTGGCGGTGGCGGAGCCAAACTCACTAGGCTTGGAGAAACATTGCTCAAAGAATACAAGAGAGTTGAAGACTACGTGGGCGAAATCTTAGGTGACCAAGAATATTGGGAGGCGGTTGGATTGAAAATAAGCGCAAGAAACAGGTTGAAGGGAATTGTTAAGAGTGTAGAAAAAGGCGACATCATAGCTAAGGTCAAGATGGAAATAAACGCACCAGCAACCATAACTGCACTCATATCCAGAGAAGCCGTTGAAGACCTCAACATCAAAGCTGGAGACAAAGTGGAAGCAGTGATTAAGGCAACTGAAGTCATGGTGGCCAAAGAAAGATAGACTCTAACCCTCAACCACATACCTATACGACACTATCTTACTCTCAATATCCGTCCACAAGTGGACGCTGTCTAATGGCTTGACCTCTCTATTTATTTTAACGTTTCCAACAACCTATCTGGATCCAAATAGACGAGTCTAGACGACCCTCTACCCGTCTCTCTGTCTCCCTATCAAATGATAGATTTCATATTTGGAGCCTAATAGGATCCAAATAGAGGGGGGTCTAGGCTAGTGCGCACACACACAACAAAAAGAAAGTATTAGCCTTCAACCACATACCTATACGACACATATTTCCCAGCACTTGGACTATCACGCGTAACCTTAACTATGTCACCTGGTTTGGCACCTATCGCCTTCACAGCCGGGTCAGAAGCCTTCAACCTTGGCAACTGAAAAGGCTGCACCCGATACTCACTCAAAAGTTTCGCCCTCTCTTCGGAAGTTGCAATCTCATGTTTAGGAACCAACACATGCTCGTAAATGTTGAAAGAAGGAAAGATACGTGGAATCAACTCGATGCCTCGCCTTCTAGAATGAGTCTTAGCAGCCTGAGTGTAACGTCCACCTGTGATTATTATTGCTCTTTCAACATCTGCATCCTTCATAGCCTTCCTCAACTGATTAATGAACTGAACGCCCACAGTTCCCTGCGTAGGCAAACACCAAATCAACTCTTTCTTATCTTCAGCTGTCTTAACCAGAAAACTCGTGGCGCCCTTGTGTTCTCTCCTTTTGACAAGTTTGTAGCCGCGCAACCCCATGAGAATTCGTGCCTTGCGTTCTTCAATTGTTTCTTTGCCGTTCAAGCATGAACACCGTTTAACAATGGTTGTAGAGCAACAATCAACCTTCAAAACCTTAAACTTTACGCTTCACAGCACGTAAATAATCAATTATAAACATGTTTAAAGAATCCATACGAAATTCTTATTTAACATAAGAAAAATCCATGCTGTTAACTCTACGTAGGTGATGGAATGACTGCCAACGAGCATAGAAGATATGTGGGTTTTTTGACGCCTCTTCAGCTTACCATGACTGCCATCAACGCAGCCCTATACCCAGCAGTGGGACTCGTCACATATTTCGGAATCTTTGCCCCTCCACCCTTAGGCGTTGTTAGATTCTGGCCTGCTGTGATTGTTCCTGGAGTTTTTGCCGCTCTTTTTGGACCATGGGTAGGCGGGATAGGTGCAGCCATAGGCATCTTCGCAAGTGACATGGTCATTCATGGGAACGCTTTTTTAAGCGTAGCAGTTGGTGTACCCTCAAACTTCATTGGCTTCTACTTGCTGGGCTATATTGCAAGGAAACAACTAAGCTTAAAGAAGCTTATACCAGTCTTCGCTATAGGCACTCTAATTCTCATCGCAGGTGTTTACTCAATAGTTGCTTTCCCTGAGAGCCACACAATTTTTATTACAGTACTTTCAGTGATTGGAAGCATTGTCTTGTTCCTTGGAGCGGTTGGTGGAAGCTACATATTGATAATTATTGCAGCTGCTAAGTGGCCTGAGTGGAGAAGTTACGGCGTTGGGTCAGTTATAGGCTTAGGTGTGGGAAGCGCAATAATCGGACTGGGGGTCACGGCTTACCTTGGGTCGCCAATTTATTTTATTTTGCTTTGGTTTATTTGGACTTTCACCACTGAGATTCCTTTCTTGTTGTTGCTCGGTCCGCCCATACTTAAAGCGTGTTACAGAGCCTTTCCAAGTTTGAAGCCTCCAAAAGAAGGGAGCAGTTAACGGTGACCAAGACTGCAAGAGCCTTTTCTCCTGCAGGCATCTCTAGCTTCTTCGAGATTTGCGACCGAACACCCGATGGAAAACCTATTGTTGACCTTGAACGAGTGGGAGCAAGGGGCGGAGGCTTCGGTTTTGTCAAAGGAGTCTTGACGGAAGTCTGCGTCACTGAATCAAAGCAAAGCAGTGTTAAGGTTTTCATAAATGGTAAAGACTTCCCCGAGGCTGAGACCACTAAAACCGTGGCTAAGACTCTACTCGAGAAAGTTGACAAAAAATACGCTGCGATTGTTAAGCATCGGGTTAAGGTCCCAATCGGCGCAGGCTTCGGCTCGAGCGCTGGAGGAGCACTGGGCACGGCGTTTGCACTCAGCAAGGCACTTGGAATTCATCTAACTTATAACCAACTGGGTCGAACAGCCCACGTTGCCGAAGTAAAGTGTAAAACTGGATTGGGCACTGTTGGACCGCTTTTGCTCGGCGGATGCATAGTCACTTTGGAGCCTGGTGCTCCTGGCTACGCGTTAATCGACCGCATTCCAATAACAGCCCAACATTGGATTGTTGCGGGTGTTTTCAAGCCTTGGCACACAAAAGAAGTTTTGGCGTCGCCGGAAAAACGAAAAAGAGTGGACAAGTGGGGAAGAAAAACAGTTGATGCAATTCTCGCTGAGCCTTCATTGGAGAATTTTTTGAGAGCCAGCAAAGAATTTGCGGTTAAGACTGGTTTGGCCACAGAGCGAGTTAAGAGACTTATGGCTTTGGCTGAGAAGGCTGGAGCCATAGGCGCCGCCCAGAACATGGTTGGCGAAGCGGTTCACGCATTAACCACTCCTGAAAATGTGGAAAAAGTAACTCAGGCTTTTAAGAAGGTGCTGCCAAATGAAAGGGTTCTATCAGGCAAGGTTGACCTTCAAGGCGTGCGCTTGCTGAGATGAAAAGGGCTTGGGAAATGAGATTCAGGGTTGTGGCTGTGGGAGGAACCTTCGACGAGTTTCACAAGGGTCACAGAGCCTTGCTCACAAAGGCTTTTGAAGTCAGCGAACGAGTTTTGATTGGGCTCTCTACCGACGATTTGGCTCAGAAATTGATGAAGCCTCATAATGTTGCAACTTACGACGTTAGGTTGGAAGAGTTGAAGAGTTATCTTAGAAAACAGGGCTGGATTGACCGAGCAAAAATTCTGCCCCTACACACACCATACGGCGTTACTTTAACAAGCAAACTGATAGAAGGAATTGTGGTCAGCCGCGAAACCGAACCGCGAGCGCACGAAATCAACGAGAAACGCAGAGCTGGAGGGCTTAAACCTCTCAATGTCATAGTCATCGACATGGTGCCTGCATACAACCATACGCCAATCGCAACCACAAGAATTCGACGTATCGAAATAGACCGTGAAGGAAATCAAATCAAACCTAAAAATCACTAGTTACACAAACATGGACTTTTGGAAAAGCAAGAGGCACGCTTAAACGTTCTGAGTTCCGAATATTATGATGTATTATCATTGGTGATGTGTTGCAGAGAACAGGCATGGCGAAGCTTCCGCTACACTACGGGAAAGCGCCCCATTGGCTAATTGTTCGAATGATAGGCTTAGCCCATGAAATAACAACCATTATCATCGACGAGTACGGTCGAGACGAGTTTCTGAAGAGAATCTCCGACCCCTATTGGTTTCAAGCCTTAGGTTGCGTGTTAGGCTACGACTGGCACTCATCAGGCGTCACAACAGTCTTGACAGGCGTTTTGAAAAACGCCATAAAACCAGAAGAACATGGACTCGCCATTTGTGGCGGCAAGGGCAAAGCCTCCATGCAAGCGCCAATTGAAATCAGTCAATTCGGTGATAAGTTCGGGTTTTCCACAAGTCGGATTGACCAGTTGCGTTATGCAAGCCGAATGAGCGCCAAGGTGGACAACACGGCTGTTCAGGCAGGCTATCAATTATATCATCACGCGTTTATCTTGTCCGAAGACGGAAAGTGGGCTGTTGTTCAGCAGGGGATGAGCGTTCAAGACAGAACAGCGCGGCGTTATCACTGGCTTTCAGAACATGTTCAAAACTTTGTGGTCGAGCCGCACGACGCCATTGTAGGTGACGTGAAAAGAAATGTGGCGTTAGACATGACTGCCAAACAAAGCGAAGACTGCCGAAAAGTTTCAACCGACATCGTGAAGGAACAACCCAAAAAACTGATGCAACTGCTCCAGTCTGTTCGACCCACCCATCAGACTTCGTTGCAGAAGTGGATGCCCGAAGCCAAATACAAAGAATACGTTATCGAAGTGCTTTCAATGCCCAACAACCTAAACTGGAAAGCCGCCAAAAGAGCATATGAATTTCAACCAAAAAACTACGAGCAACTATTAGGCATTAGAGGCATTGGACCCGCAACTGTACGCGGCTTAGCTCTTATAGCCGAACTCGTCTACGGAGCGCCGCCAAGCTGGAAAGACCCAGTTAAATACAGTTTTTGCGTAGGGGGAAAGGACGGAGTTCCGTTTCCTGTTAATAGAAGTACCTATGACGAAATAACAGAAATTTTGGAAAGCGCCGTGAGACAAGCTAAAGTGGGTGATAAAGAACGAATTAATGCCATTAAGAGGCTGCGTGAATTCACGAGAAGAGGATGAACTTAAATACAGGATCGGTAATGCGTTTACAGTATGACCACCAACATTACCACGAAAAGCAAAGAACAATTAAAAGAAAGCATACTCGAATACATTAGGTCAGAGGCTGCCAAGAGGCATTATCCAACTTTTATGGAGATAGAGGAAAAGTTTCACACTAATATGAGAACTCATTTTTCAGGGATACAAGAGGCGTATTGGTTAGCGAATGTCCCTTACAAGAGAGAACCTGATCAGTTTCTTAAATATGAAAAAGAGAGAAAACTTACGGATATTTCTGTAAATGTATTCAGAAAAATGGGCTATTCAATTGAAAAGGTGTCGATAGGTCCACGAGGAAGCGGACCAGATGTCATTCTAAGGAATGGAAATGGCGATTTAATTCCTGTAGAGATAAAAGCATACCAAAAATTTGGAAAAATTAAAGATAAAGAAGGCGACGCATTTTCTCATTACTTCAGAAATGAAATTAAACAATTACAAGATTATGAAACGCTATTGAAAAGTCCCTATGGCTATTTGGTTACAAGCACCGATAGAAAATCATTTCAGAGTACAAATCAACGAATCAAAATCCTCTTTTCGAAGGACATTCGGAAATTACTTATAGAATATGGAATGAAAAAAGAGTTAAAAACATTAGACTGGATAAGGGAAACTCCAATTCTGGCAGGGAAGGAAAGAAAAATCAAGGCTATGCGAAAGAGCATTCTTAATTATGTCAAAAAGAAATTGAGTGAAGGAAATTATGTGAGCAAAAGAGAAATTCAAGCAAAGTTCAAGGTTGATTTAAGAAATTACTTCAAGACCATGAAGGATATATATCAGGCTGCTGGCACTGATCCTTACTCTCTATCCCATGCAAGAATGGGCGGGCAAATTGATAAAGAAATTCTTAAGAAAAGAATAGTAAGGTATGTCAGAAGAAAAGCTAGAGAGGGCAATCATCCTACTTATAAAGAAATCCAGAGAAGATTTCAATGTCTACCTAAGCGATTCTTCCCCAGCGGAATAAGAGAAATATACGAACTGGCGGGAATATCTTACTTCAGGAAGTTTGCAACAAAAACTCTCAAAGAAAAGAAAGAAATGCGACAAAAAGTAGTTAATTACATAAAAACTGAAGCAAAAAAAGGACATTTTCTGATGTGGCGAGACATACAAAACAAGTTTAGAATTAATATTTTACACTATTTTAGAGGGATACAAGAAATTTACGCATTATCTGGAGTGAAGTTGTCAAATAGAAAAGGATTAAGAAAATAGTTTCTTTGTGCGCGTGCATGGACAAGATTATAACTTCAAAATTAAATTGTATTAGCAGTGATGGCATGACCAGAATAAATGAGAAGAAAGAAAAAATTGAGAAGGCAGCCGCAATCCTTGAGAATGTCAAACCTTTGAGCTCTTTCGAATATGGAAAGTGGAAAAGGATTCCTAAATCTCATGTAATGAAAATAGCAGTGCTTAGAGTCCTATCGCCACAGACAAGAGTTTCTAGTCTTAGAAGTTTGGAATATTCTACAGACCTCGATGACTTATTAACTGACATTTCTGATGAACGAATTGAAGACATTTTGAGAAGACATAGGATACGATTCCCAAGACAAAAGGTCAAAGCAGTGAAGTTTGTTCGCTCGATTGACTGGGTGAATATGATTCAAGAATTGGAAAAATTCAGCGGAGGCAGCCTCGAAGAAGAGAGGGAAGCGAGACTCAGAGTAATGAATAGAACGCTTGGAATGGGACTCAAAACGGTCAGCGATTTCCTGAAAGATATTGGTTTCAGCAAACACTTGGCTGTGTTGGATAGTAGGAACCTGAATTTTCTGAAATCTTTAGGACTAGCCACTGAAAATTTGAAGGCTAGTATGTTGTCTAATCGGAAAATTTACTACGAATTGGAAGATATAGAAAACGAAATAGCAAATCAATTAGGCATAACAGTATCAGAGCTTGATGAGAGAATAATGACTTATACAAGAATTCCTGGAGAGTTACCTCACAGAATTTAGTTGAGCATCTAGGCAAAAAAGTTACGTGCGCAATTCGATTAATCGAAAAGTAATGAACTATCTACACAAATTTCGGAAGATGCCTCAAAAGCGCAAAAATAGGCGACAAAGAAAGATTAAAGTCACTCCAAAGACTGAGTCAATACGTTACATAAGACCAACCTTCAAACAACCAAAACAAGAACAACACACATCTTCAACAAAACCCATTTTCACAATCCAACCCAAACATTCCAAACCTATTTGGACCCAATAGAGGGGCTAGGTCACTTGTGCGCACACAAAACTAGGCTAGGCAATCTGTTTGTTTCCCTAACTCTATTTGGCGTTCAGCGGCTTTCTACGGGTCATCATGATCCCCCTCCTAGGTGCGCACACACAAACACAAAAAATGAATAGCGCAAATAATTAACAAAAGAAAAAGAAGATGATGACTATCCTTAAATGCCCAAGGCATCTTTTTCAGGTGGAAACGGCTGTATCAAACCCTCCCGCATCAACAATTGTGCACTTTCTCGCGCATTTTTAATAATTTTAACCGCTCTTTCCCACAGTTCTTGTCGGCTTGGTTTGATGCGCGCCACACCTTCCTTAATGCTTTCCAACGCACAAGCAACCGCCACATGTGGATAGACCTCCCACTCTTCCATACGAGGAACTATGTCGCCCTCGTGGATGCCGCGTTCCTCGGCAAATCGAGCCAGTTCCTCAGCCGCCGCCACACACATGTCGTCTGTGACAGTCTTCGCTTTGACATCCAAGACACCGCGGAAAATTGCTGGAAAACCCAGGCTGTTGTTTATCTGGTTTTCAAAGTCGCTGCGACCCGTGCCTACTATTTTTGCGCCTGCTTCTTTTGCTTCCCAAGGCCAGATTTCTGGAATGGGATTAGCGCATGCAAAGACTATGGCATCTGTAGCCATTGTTTTTATCCACTCAGGCTTTATAACGCCAGGACCGGGTTTACTGGCTGCCACCACAGCGTCGACTCCTTTAAACGCAGACGCTGCGTCTCCTCTTCTACCCTCAGCGTTTGTTCTTTGTGACAACTCGTATTTCCAAGGGTCTCTTTCCTTGTATTTTTCAACGTCTGGGCGGTCGGCTGTAAGGATGCCTTTTGAATCTACCATCAAAATGTTGCCCGGCTTGAAGCCAGCTCGGAAGAGGACAAAGGCTGTGCGCATGTTTGCTGAGCCGCTGCCGAAAAGAGTAATTAGTGCATCTTGCCTTTTCTTACCCACTATTTTCAACGCGTTTATCAAACCAGCCAAAATAACGGTGGCTGTGCCCTGCTGGTCATCATGCCATACAGGAATCTGACACTTTTCGCGGGCTTTCTCCAGAACGTAGAAGCATTTAGGTTTCTCTATGTCTTCAAGATTTATGCCGCCGAAGGTTGGCTCAATCAGCTCGCAAGCTCTCACAATTTCATCTGGATCTTTGGTTTTGAGACAGACTGGGAAAGCGTCGACGCCGCCTAAGTATTTGAACAGCAAGGCTTTTCCTTCCATAACGGGTAAGCTTGCTTCTGGACCTATGTCGCCCAAGCCGAGAACCCTTGTACCGTCACTCACAACAGCCACATAGTTGCCTCGGTTGGTTTGCTCCCAAACTTGGTTGGGTTCTTCTTGAATTTTTTTGCAACTGACAGCCACGCCTGGAGTGTACCATATTGCAAAGTCAGCTGGGCTTCTTATGGGGCATTTTGGCATTATTTGGACCTTTCCTTCATAGAAGGGATGGTATGCAAGAGCAAGCTTGCTGGGTTTTTTTGCTTTTTCAAGCAGTTCTTCAGCTGTAACTTTTTTGGTCACGATTATTCCTCTTAATATATGAATCCAGAGTTTTCTATGCGGTATAAGAAAATTAAATATTATGGAAGAGTTTGGTGTGTAGTTGTATGGGACTTTGCGCGTTTATAATTTTTCATTCTTTTTTATTTGTGCCTTGTGTTTGTGTGCGCACACATAAACAAAAATTGCTTTCTAGCCCAAAAGCTATGATATACAAATAAACTAGACTTCAACCAAAGACTTGCAAAAGAAAGAAGGAGAATGTTAAGTTACTTGTATGGTATGAATTCTTTTCCAAGCAGTTCTCTGGCTATGACTATGCGCTGAATGTTTAAGGCGCCTTCTGCTCCAATGCAGTAGGACATGATTCCACGCCAAGCCATTTCTATGGAGCATTCTTGTGAGTAACCGTAGGCCCCCATCCAAATCATAGCATGCTCAGCAGCGTGCATGGCAAACGGTGGTATCTTCAACTTTACAGCTGCAATATACTTGGTTACTTCCAATGGCGTGAACTTGCCATGTTTGTATTTTTGGTCAGTCATCCAAGCTGTGCGATAGAGCAGTGACCGCATAGCTTCCAGTTCAGCCCAGTCATCGGCTAACTCAAACTGTATGCCTTCAAACTTGCCTATTGGACGCCCGAACGCCTTACGCTGTTTGATGTAATCCATGCCAATTTCTAACACTCTCTGAGTGGCGCCGATGCATGTTGCGCCTATGAGTAGGCGTGCATTGTCGAATCCTTCCATTGTGGGATAGAATCCTTCGCCTTCTTTGCCCAGTCTGTAGCTGTCTGGCAGTCTCACGTTTTTCATGCTGAATCCGCCTGTGGATATGCCCATTCTGCCCACATCGTCGAAGCGTTTGGTAACCTCAACACCAGGCGCATTGATTGGCAGATAGAAGCCTGTCATGCCTTTGTGTGGCGCTTCAGGCGGTGGTGGTGCTGTTCGGGCGGTTATCCAGTAGCCTCCGCCCATTTTTTGGGCTTCTTCTGTGCCGCTTATGTACATTTTTTCGCCGTTTATTATCCATTCGTTGTCTTCTTTTTTGGCTGTGGATTTGAAGGCTGCGACGTCTGAGCCTCCGCCTGATTCGGTTGTGGCTATGCCTATGAAGGCGTCTCCCTTGATAGCTGGTCGAATGACAGCGTTTCTGACTTCTTCTGTGGCGTATTTGTCGACCACGAAGCCCCAGCTTGATTGTACTAGGAAGAAGACGGGTATGGCGCAGCTTATGTCGGCGTAGCCTAATTCTTCGGCTGCTATGCAGGCTGTTATCCAGTCGGCTCCTGTTCCTCCGTGTTCTTCAGGTGCGGTCATGATGAGTAAGCCTAGGTCTGCCATTTCTTTAACTATGCCATCTGGTATTTTGCCTGTTTTGTCCATTTGTCTTACAACTTCTAAGGGTAAGCGTTTTTGACACCATTCGTGTAGTGCCTTTCTGAATAATTGTTGTTCTTC
>Ga0315306_10000568_pt1 | contig 17942 bp, 18 predicted proteins | sample TDP1_MG_FD_203803 | JGI IMG/M metagenome (GOLD analysis project Ga0315306, IMG submission 203803) | Freshwater sediment microbial communities from Lake Towuti, South Sulawesi, Indonesia - TDP1 | ecosystem: Environmental > Aquatic > Freshwater > Lake > Sediment | place: Indonesia: South Sulawesi... | reverse complement strand
GCGCAGGTCCTTCATGGGCGCCGACGGACCGAAGGGCTGAACCTCGTCGTCTAGGACCAGGTAGCGTCTGGGCTGTTTTGTCAGGGCTAGCTCCACGTCCACTGAACCAACGGACAAGGCGAGTTCTCGGGTCTTGTCCATGATCTTTCCAGCCTCCTCAAACCGCCTCACGTGAACGCGCTGCTTGCCCCTGATCAGCAGCGACCTGAAGTTCACGATTTCATCCATGGATTTTCCGAACCACAGCTCTGGCAGGTCGTAGAGGCTCGTGTCCTCGTGGAGTGGGGGAACCAGTGGACCCGCGAACACGTAAGGATACCCGATTCTGCCCACAAAGACGCCTGGCGGAGAAGCCCCGTCTATGTCTGTGCCTCTAATCAATGGCATGGTTTTCAGGTAGAAGTTTGCCCTGACGAGGAGGGAGCAGCGAGTCTTTCCGCACAGGAACTTGCCGCCCTTGCAGAGGACGCAGAGGCTTTTTCCAGATGCCCTTGTTAGCAGGTCTTCGGGGCGGTAGTTCAGTTCCGCCTTCAGGCTGGCGTTGTCGAGCAACTGCAGTATCCACAGGTTGTCTTGTCCCGTAGCTCTAGGCTTGGGCTTCTTCTCTTCAGCCAGCCTCTTCACGCGCTCGCGCCACATGCGAGTCCCAAGTCAAAAATAACGACGAGAACGGCTTAAAAACAAGTCGATTGCGCGTGTGTGAGACCCCTACCAACGGAGGAGGGCTATTGGAGATCTACCCCTGTTCTTTCATTCGACTAATACTCGTTTCCAAAAACCATCGGTTCCCCTGTATAGCTCGTAGAGCAGAACGCCCAGAGACAAGGTGACAAAAATTACATGCAGGATGGAGCTGGCTTCATCTGGATTGCTGAAGAGAACGAGTGCATCGAACGAGCTATTTGAGAACGGGAAAAGAAATGGATTGTACGGATGGTGCAGCGTGTCAACCAACACGTGAGTTACAAGCCCAATAAAACAAGACACAACCAGACCTGAAGAAAAACGACACTTTTTGGCGATAATTTTTCTGTCTACCCTAAAAACATGCGACACAACGTGGGGATAAAGATAACCAGTCAACGCCACAGCCACAACCAGTCCAACAGTGACCGCTCCGAACAAGCTGTGAAGAACAAGACCTCGCTGAAAGCCTCCTCCCACAGTGAACGATAATCCAGTTTCTAAGATGGTCTCCAAATCTGGTACCATAGAACTCACTATGAGAGCTGGAAAACTCAGCTTATCACTCACTTTATGAAACAGATAAGCTAGGGAGTAGTGAAGAGGCGTCAGGACCATGGTTTCCACATCAACAAAGCGGTTTAGATTCATAAGAGCACTAAACCAAGTTAAAATCCTTGTCGTGCGAAAAAGAAAATCATTTTTCTAACAAAGGCATAAACTTCAGCCTTGAGTTGAGAAAAAATGGACCCGATTCAGATTCTTGAAGCATTGATTTTGACACTCGTGCTCGTGGAACTAATGGTGCTGCTCTACCACATATTCAAAATGAGAACGTACGAGAGAAAGATAGAAGCCCACATCCTGACGATGGAAGAACACATGACGAAAATGGACAGTCACATAGACGCGTTGGACAAGCATTTAACAAAACTGGACGAGCTCCTGAAAGAGGGCAGAAAATGACAGACATCTGAGTTAGGCGGCTACAATCCTAACAGAATCTTTCTGACAGCCACGATCAGGGTGCCAAACACCGAAGCCACGAGAGACATAACCGTAATCATAGTGTTCAGAGAAGGACCAGCTGTGTCCTTGAACGGGTCACCCACCGTGTCGCCCACAACCGCCGCCTTGTGAGCGTCTGAGCCCTCCCCCCCAAAACCTCCAGCCTCGATGTATTTTTTGGCGTTGTCCCAAGTGCCGCCCGCGTTAGCCATCAGCAGAGCAAAGATTATTCCCGTGACTATGCTGCCAGCTAAGAAGCCGCCTAAGGCGGTTTCGCCGAGGAAGAGACCAACCAGCACTGGAACGATTATCGCCAGGGCGCTGGGGAGAACGAGCTCCTTGAGCGCGCCTTTAGCCGCTATGTCGACGCACTTGGTGTAGTCGGGCTTCGCCTTTCCCTCCAACAGCCCTGGAATCTCTCTAAACTGTCTCCTAACCTCCTCAACCATTCTGAAGGCGTTCTTTCCCACGCCCAGTATCAACATGGCGGAAATCAGAGGAGGCATCATAGCGCCCAGAAAAACTCCAGCGATAACCGAAGGATCAACGAGATTTATCTTGTAAAAGCCTGTCACAGGGTCTGGCGGAATCCCCACGAGTTCAGCGTAAGCCACAAATAATGCTAGAACGGTTAGGGCAGCCGCGGCTATTGCAAAACCTTTGGTTATGGCTTTTGCGGTGTTGCCGGCCGCGTCTAATCTGTCAGCGACTTCAATCATCTCTTTCCCTGAGCCGGCTTGTTCTGCTATGCCCTTAGCGTTATCCACTATAGGTCCATAGGCATCGGCGGAAACTATCATCCCCACTATAGACAGCATTCCCACAGCCGAAACGGCAACGCCGTACACTTGGAATCCCTCTCCAGCCAGATACCAAGCGGCTATGGTAGCGACGCTTATACCAATCAACGGAGGCACAATGCTCATAACGCCGTAAGAGAAACCAGACAGAATATTTATGGCTGCACCTGTTTTTGCAGCCTCCGCGGTCCTCTTAACTGGACCACGATCTATCGACGTGAAGAAGTCACTCGTCATGCCAATTACGACTCCAGCTATGAGCCCAGCTAAGGTGGCGTAAAAGATGCCCATGTTGAGTTTGAGGAAATAGATCACCAAAAAGGCGAAGACGGCGAAGAAGATTGTTGTTGAGAAGGTTCCCCTGTTGAGAGAGGCGCCGGGATTGCCTCTTCCGCTGACTCTCACAAAGAGCATTCCCATCACGGTCGCGAATATGCCAACCGCTGACAGAATAAGCGGCAGAACTGCGTAGGCTGGATTGTAAGCAGGATTTTTCTCAGGGTTTGTTAAGGTCACGCCGATTATCATCGCAGCAACTATACTGGCGACATAGGAGTCGAATAGGTCTGCGCCCATTCCAGCCACATCGCCCACGTTGTCGCCGACGTTGTCCGCGATCACTGCTGGATTTCGCGGGTCGTCTTCTGGGATTCCTAACTCCACTTTTCCAACTAAATCGGCGCCTATGTCAGCCGTCTTTGTGTAGATGCCTCCGCCAGCCTTCGCGAACAATGCCAACGAGCTTGCTCCGAAACTGTAGCCCAAAACGATTTCTGGGTCTCGGAAAACGTAGTAGAGGGCGCTGATTCCGAGTAGGGCGAGTCCAACCACAGAGAGACCCATAACGGCGCCGCCGTAGAACGCTATCGGAAAAGCCTTGTCCAATCCCTTTCCAGCGGCGTTAGAGGTCCTCACGTTCGCTCTGACCGCGACGTTCATCCCGAAGAAGCCTGCTAAAGCGGAAAAGATCGCGCCGATAATGTATGCTAATGCTGTCTTGTAGCCCAAGGGAGGGGGAGCCACTGCCAAAACAATTGCTATTATGACAACGAAAACCGCCAGGGTTTTGTTCTGTCTCTTGAGGTAGGCATTAGCGCCCTCTCTTATGGCCACTGAAATCTCTTGCATCCTCGGAGAGCCACTGTCTTGCTTAGTCACGTAGAAATACAGGTAGAAGGCGAAAGCAATGGAAGTCAAGCCTGCTATGGGTGCAATGATCAACCATTCCATCTCTGCGTGCTCCATTGCCCAAGTTTCTTCTCTGTAAGGAAGAGATGAAACTTTTTAACCTTTTCCTCGTCGCGCTAGCCTTATCTACTATCATATCTTAGAAATACTCTCCAAGGTGAAAATGTGTTGGAGCGGTCGTCTCTTCCCTTTGAGCAGAGGCTCTCTCCCACGACAAAGAAGTACCTCGAGTTTTATGAGGAGTCAATCAAAGACCCGGAGAAGTTCTGGGACAGCGAAGCGAGAAAACTGGAATGGTTCAGGATGTGGGACAAAGTGTTGGAGTGGGACCCGCCCTTCGCCCGCTGGTTCGTCGGCGGTCTTCTAAACGCTTCCTATCTTTGTTTAGACAGGCACGTCAAGACTTGGCGGAGAAGCAAAGTTGCCATGTATTGGGAGGACGAGTTCGGCAACGCCAAGACCTTGAGTTATTCTCAACTCTACGGTGAGGTGAATCGCTTCGCCTCTGTGCTTCAAAAGTTTAGAGTTGAGAAGGGAACCAGAGTGGCAGTTTACCTGCCCCTAATACCAGAACTGCCCATAACCATGCTCGCGACGGCGCGGATAGGCGCGATCCACACGGTTGTGTTCTCTGGTTTCAGCGCTCAATCCCTAGCCGACAGAGTCGACGACACCCAGGCGAGAGTTCTAGTAACAGCGGACGGAAGTTTTAGAAGAGGCAGCCTCATACCATTGAAGAAAACCGTGGACACAGCCCTGGAGAAATGCCCGTCCATAGAAAGTGTTGTCGTTGTGAAGAGGGCTAACATAGAAGTCCCAATGAAGAGGGGAAGAGACTTCTGGTATCATGAACTGATTAGAGACGCCAAAGACTACGTTGACCCCATCCCCGTTGAGGCAAACGACCCCCTCTACATTCTCTACACTTCTGGAACCACGGGCAAGCCCAAGGGCATAGTACATAATACAGGGGGCTACATGGTCTTCAACCACTCAGCCTACAAGTGGGCATTCGACATAAGAGACGAATCCGTGTACTGGTGCACAGCAGACATCGGCTGGGTGACTGGGCACAGCTCCATAGTCTATGCGCCACTAAGCCACGCAGCCACAATTGTCCTCTACGAGGGCGCACCCGACTATCCCAAACCAGACAGATGGTGGGAAATAATAGAGAAATACGGCGTCACAATCTTCTACACCTCGCCCACGGCTATCAGAATGCTAATGAGATACGGAGAAGAATGGCCTAAGAGGCATGACCTATCCAGCCTAGAGATTTTAGGCTCGGTTGGTGAGCCCATCAACCCGGAGGCTTGGATGTGGTACTACAAGAACATAGGCGGTGAAAGATGCCCCATAGTGGACACCTGGTGGCAGACCGAGACAGGCGGGTTCATGATATCCCCCGCGCCTGGAATAGTGCTCGTGCCGCTCAAGCCTGGCTCCGCAACCTTCCCATTGCCCGGCATCGAAGCGGAAGTTGTTGACGAAAGCGGTAAACCAGCTCCCTCCGGCGTTAAGGGCTATCTGGTGCTGAAGAAGCCTTGGCCTGGCATGCTCATGACCCTCTATCGAGACCCGGACAGGTATAAGCAGGTGTATTGGTCGAGGTTTCCGGGTTCGTATTACACGGGAGACTACGCCATAAGAGACGAGGACGGCTACTTCTGGCTGCTGGGAAGAGCAGACGAGGTGCTCAAGATTGCGGGTCACAGGATAGGCACGATGGAGTTGGAGAGCGCGGTAATCGAGCACCCAGCCGTGAGTGAGGCAGCCGCCATAGGAAAACCCCACGAAATCAAGGGTGAAAGCGTGGCCATATTCGTCATATTAAAGCAGGGTTACAAGCCGTCGGAGAAACTGAAGAAGGAATTGAAGGAGCACGTCCGCGAAACCATCGGACCTGTGGCCACACCAGACGAGATATACTTTGTTCAGAGCCTCCCGAAAACCAGGAGCGGCAAGATAATGAGGAGGGTGTTGAAGGCGGTTTCGATGGGCATGCCCATAGGCGACGTCTCCACACTCGAGGATGAAGCCTCAGTGGACGAGGTCAAGAGAGCCTACGAAGAGCTAAAGAAGCTGCTTGAAGCCGGCGCAAAGGGGTAGGAGAAATCACCAAGCGGAGTCTCAACTCCAAGACGAGGTACTCTGTCGGACAACACATATGGGATTTCGTTTAGGTTCGACGACTTTAGAACCCACGCTTGAAGTCTGCTGTTTTTTCAAGAGGCGGAAAACTATAAGAACCACATAGGGATTATTGCTACTGCAAAATTTGGTGTATCCATGAAAACCCTCCAGCATCCTTGGCACTCAAGGAGTAAGGAAGAGGTTGTTCAAGACTTAGCCACCAGCCTGAACGGCTTGAGTGAGGAGGAGGCCAAGAAGCGACTGAGCCAATACGGATACAACGAGTTGCTGGAGAGGAAGCGAAGAACCGCTCTACAGATGTTTATGGAAGAGTTTAAGGACGTTTTCATTCTACTACTTCTCGTCGCCACCATATTTTCAGTCATAATCGGATACTACGATTTACTGAGAGGCGAAGCAAGGGGCTTTTTAGACGCTTACACAGACGCCATCACAATTGGAATAATAGTCCTACTGGTTGCTGTCGCTGGTTTCATCCAAGAGTACCGAGCAGAAAAAGCCTTAGAAGCCTTGAAAAAGCTCACTGCACCTAAAGCACGACTGATGCGCAACGGAAAAGAGGTAATCGTGCCCGCGAGGGAAATAGTGCCAGGCGACCTATTGATGCTTGAGTCTGGTGACACTGTTCCCGCCGACGCAAGGATTGTAGAGTCTGTTGAGTTGAAGGCGGATGAGGCTGTTCTAACGGGTGAATCAACTCCAGTAGGGAAGGGGGTAGAGCCCCTCAAACCAGAGACGGCTGTGGCCGACAGGATGAACATGCTCTTCATGGCTACTCACACGATTTATGGTAGAGGGAAAGCCGTCGTAACCTCTACTGGCATGAGCACGGAGTTTGGAAGAATCGCGGAACTCGTGCAGGTCGCTGAAGAAGAGGAGACTCCCCTGCAAAAGAGACTTGACAGATTCGCTAAAAAAATTGCCAAGGTTGTTTTGGTTCTCTCTCTGATCATTTTTGTACTCGAAGTGTTTGCTGAAGAGGCATTAATTAAAGGCATCGCTTCACTCATTTCAGCAACCATCGACGCGTTTATGACGTCGATAGCATTGGCAATCTCAGTTGTTCCCGAAGGATTGCCCGCCATAGTAACGATTAGTTTAGCCTTGGGTGCTCGAGAGTTCGCAAAACGCAACGCCATAATCAGAAGGCTATCTTCAGCCGAAAGCTTGGGAGCCACCACAGTCATTTGTTCGGACAAGACGGGCACGTTGACCAAGGGTGAGATGACAGTTCGCCGAATATACAACAGCGGCAAGATCATCGAAGTGGCGGGCGTCGGCTATGAGCCAACGGGCGAATTCCGTGGAAGCAGTAATTCTCTCAATCCCCGAGACGACAAGGACCTGTCATTCTTGTTGACTATAGGAGCGCTCTGCAACAACGCAAGTCTGCAAAACGATAACGGCACTTGGCGCATCATGGGCGACCCAACTGAAGGTGCACTGATTGTCGCAGCCGCAAAAGCCGGATTAGAGCGTGCTGAACTAGAGCAGCAGTACCCACGAGTGGGAGAGGTCCCATTTACCTCTGAAAGAAAACGCATGACCACGGTTCATGGGACGCCCGAGGGAAAACAACGTGCTTTCATGAAGGGCGCCCCCGAAATCGTTCTCGAACGCTGCACTCACGTACTGGAGAACGGCAGAGAAAAGAAACTGACAGGTGTCAAAAGGAGGGAAATCCTGGAAACAAACGAGAGACTCGCCGGCGAAGCCTTGCGTCTACTCGGGATCGCTTACAAAGAGTTGCCCCGCACATCGAAAGAGTTTGACGAGGAAACGGTTGAGAACGACCTTGTCTTTGTGGGACTAGAGGGCATGATTGACCCGCCCCGTCAAGAGGCGGTTGAAGCCAACAAAAAGTGTCTAGACGCTGGAATAGAGGCCGTCATGATCACCGGAGATCACAAACTCACAGCCATTGCGGTGGCGAAAGAAATTGGAATGATGAAAGAAGACAGCCTCGTCTTGACTGGCGCTGAGTTAGATAAGACAAGCGATGAAGAGTTCGAGAAAATCGTGGAGAATGTAGCCGTCTATGCCCGTGTGTCGCCGGAGCACAAGTTGCGCATAGTCAAAGCGTTAAAGAAGAGAGGTCACATCGTAGCCATGACCGGCGATGGAGTCAACGACGCTCCAGCCATCAAAAGCGCCGACGTAGGCGTTTCAATGGGCATCTCTGGCACAGATGTGACACGAGAAGCCTCGGACATGATTCTCACAGACGACAACTTTGCGACCATTGTCAAAGCAGTGGAAGAGGGCAGAGTCATCTATGACAACGTTCGCAAATACGCCCGGTTCCTGATCTCCTGCAACTTCGACGAGGTTTTAGTCATAGGAACCTTCGCCATACTGGCTGGACTGGGTGGAATAAACGGAGAGGTACTGTTCCCGCTGCCACTGCTTCCAGCCATGCTGTTGTGGATAAACTTGGTCACAGACGGCGCTCCAGCAGTGTCACTGGCTACGGACCTACCCGACGAAGACGTGATGAAACGCCCTCCGCGCAAACCGGGCGAAGGCATACTGCACGGAATGGGGGCGTTCATAATAACCTCGTTCATTTTGCAGTCTACTGGTACTATACTCCTTTTCGTTTTGAACTATTACGTTTTCCCAACTCATCCTTGGGGCTGGCCAAATGGACCTATTATTGAGGCAAACAGATTGCTGACCTTAGATGAAGCGAGGACCACAGCCTTCGTCCAAGCAACCTTCTTTGAACTGTTCGTTGTCTGGAACTGTCGGTCTGAGAAGCGTAGTGCTTGGAGGATGGGACGTAGTGCCTTCAAAAACAAATTCTTCATCATAGCTGAAACAAGTTCGATAGTGCTCACGCTCGCTATACCGTACATACCGATTACTCAAGCCATGTTCCATCTGGTTCCGCTGACCTTATTAGATCTAGTACAGGTTATAGGGGTGGCCAGCTGGGGCTTGTTCTTTGTACTTCCAGAATTCCTCATGGGAAGAAAAATTTGGCGCTGGCAATAGAGAGGCAAGGTGAAACCAAGATGAAGAAATCTGATACAGTTTGGCTTGCTGGAATGGCGTTGTTCAGTTTGTCATTTTTCGTTACACTTCTTGTTGATATCTTAGGCATTGTTGAACCTAGTAATCTAGGTTTCGTTGAGACTCTCTGGATTTCTTGGATTCTCTGGACTGTAGGTTTAGGACTCACCCTAGCGATTCTCACACGTTTCATCATAAAAGAATGAAGCCACCAAATTTCGTCGTAAGAAATATAACAGTTGCGCCTTAGGGATAGGACCTTCTGATCGTGCGTGGAAAAGGAATTGTGTCCATTATGCTTTCTAGATTCAGCATCCAGGCGAGCAGTCGCTCCACCCCTATCCCGAAGCCCGTGTGCGGGACAGTCCCATACCTACGCAGGTCGATGTACCAGCCGTAGTCCTCCTTGGGCAGTCCGAAATACTTTAGGTTCCTGAGTAGTTCTTCCTTGTCGTCGACTCTGGCTCCGCCAGTTGCCACCTCTCCCAAGTTCGGAACGAGCATGTCGGCTGACATGACGAGTTCAGGATTATCCCTGTAAGCCTTTGCGTAGAAAGCCCTAATCTTCTTTGGATAGGCGTAGATGAAGAGGGGCTTGCCGAACTCCGCCGCCAACGCTTTCTCCTCGTCGAAGCCCAGGTCCTCGCCCCATTGAATCTGAAAACCTTTCTTGTGCAACTTATCTATGGCTTCAGTGTAGGTGATTTTTGGGAAAGGCGCCTTGACCTTGCTCAGTTTTGCGGCGTCCACCGAGAGCAACTCAAGTTCTGGCTTGCAGTGCTTCGCAACTTTTTGGCACACATAGGCGACTAGGTTTTCTTCTAGGCGCATGAGGTCGTCTATGGTTGTCCACGCCTCTTCGGCTTCGACGTGCCAGTACTCGGTGAGGTGCCTTATGGTTCGGCTCCTCTCAGCCCTGAAGGAGGGCGCCACACAGTAGACTTTCTCGAGTGAGTAAATCAAGACTTCGAGGTGCAGCTGAGCGCTCTGTGTGAGATACATGCTCTCGTCGAAATACTTCAGTCCGAACAGGGTGGCGCCGCCCTCGACAGCGCTGGATATGAACATGGGGGGCGAGACCTCGATGAACCCATCCTTTCTGAAGAACTCGTGGACGAACCGCAGCAGCTCGCTTCTCACCTTCATAATCGTGTTCATTCTTCGGCTTCTGAGCCAGAGGTGGCGGACGTCTCGCAGAAACTCCTCGCTCTTGTCCTTGGCTATTGGAAAAACCTCTGACAGCCCAACTATCTTCAGCCTGTCGGTTGAGATTTCGAAGCCTCCAGGTGCCCGTTTGTCCTCTCTAACTGTCCCACTCAACATGACTGAAGATTCGATTGTAACTTCTTGGGCGTCTCTCCAAGCCCGAATATCAGGTATATTCTTGACAGTGCATTGAATGACGCCGCTGGAATCTCGGATAAGAAGAAAAATTGTTTCTTTGCTTTCTCGCTTCCGATAGACCCATCCTCTAATGTTCACTTTCTTGCTTGTGAATCGCCCAGTGAGGATGTTGTCTATGGCTGTGAAGGGCATGGGATACGCTCAACCTTCATAATGCTACAACACTATGGCTTTTAAACACTTACGTCATTTCTAGTCTAAATTGTTCAGAAGTGTCCATGTTTAAAGTTTCATCGTGAAACCCTAACCCTTAAATCTCCCTTGAAAAGGTTTGTATCAATGATTGGGTATGGCTTTCGGAAAAAGCGCCACGAAAGTGATGGCGCTCCGGCTTTCTTTGATAGCGATATTAAGTGTCGTTTTTGTTGAGGGCATACTAGGCATTGTCACAAACAGCCTCGCCATTTTGAGTGACGCTGCTCACGCTCTTTTTGATTCAACAACCTCGCTCATCTTGCTCGTGACAACTCAGCTCTCGCTAAAACCGCCCGATGCAGAACACTTGTATGGGCATGGCAAGATTGAGCCAATAGGCGGCCTCGTGGGAGGAATAGCTCTCATAGGTCTAGCGGTCTTTCTGGTGTTTGAAGCGGTGATGCGGCTGGTCAGCGGAGTTGCACAAGTTCATCATGACGTAGTTGGCTTTTTTGCGATTGGTTTCACTTTGGGCGTCGATTTTTTTAGAATGGGAATCCTATGGGGTAAGGTTCAGGGTGGGAGCCCTACCATGAAAGCAGGTTTCTATCACGCGGTCTCAGACTTTGCCTCCACGCTCATAGCCTTGGTCGGTTTTGGACTCGTTTTCATCAACATCGACTTTGGGGACCCCGTAGCTTCCATGGTTCTCGGTAGCCTATTGGCTTACCTGAGCATTGGGCTGATACGCAGTAGCAGCTCAGAACTTAGCGACGCCATCTCAACCAGCGTTGTGCAGGATATCAGAAAACAAATCTTGAGCACCAAAGGGGTTTCAGTCTGCAGGGACCTAAAGGTAAGACGAGTGGGCGCAAAAGTCTACGTGGAAACTACGATATGCGTGCCGAGTTCGATGGAACTGGCAGAAGCGCATGACGTAGCCTCACAAATCGAGGCCGACATCGTCAGGTCGCACGGTGACTCTACAGTGACTGTTCACATCGAGCCGATAGGAGAAGAGAAGCCGATAGAAAAGGAGATAGAAACTCTCGCAATGAGCGTCGAAGGCGTCCGAGAAGCCCACAGCATGAGCAGCGTATACTCAAAGGGCAAGCTCTATATCACTCTGCACGCTCTAGTAGACCCTCAACTCTCCGTCGAAAAAGCCCACGACATAGCGGAAAAAATCGAGAATAATCTGAAGCAGCAGATAGGCGACATAGAAAACGTGACGGTTCACATCGAACCCTATTTGCCCAAGGTGCCCCGAGAGTTCATAATCGAGGATGCAGAGGTGCGAAGAATGATTAGGCAGATAGTGGAGGCGCATCCAAACATTCGCAGAGTGAACAGGGTGGTAACCTATGTGAGCGAGAAACGCCACTACGTCAATATAGATTGCTCCTTCGACAAGAGCGTCTCAGTCGAAGCCATGCACGACACGGTTTCGCATGTTGAAAGGGAGATAAAGAGAAGGTTTAAAGAAGCTGTGGTTACGATTCACGCAGAGCCCTCGCCATAAAACCATGTTGCAAACTGCAGAGGTGGTCGAGTGCTGCATATTAAAGAGGTGAAGCTGAAGCCTATAGGTTACGTGAAGAGAGCATCAAAACAAGAGGGCGTGAAAGATAGAAGTCTCATCTCAAAAATAGTCGTCGACAGAAAGTTGACGAAAGCCCTCGACGGCATAGAGGACTTTTCTCACATATTCGTGGTCTTTTGGATGCACCAGGTTCCCAAAGAGGAGACAAAAATCTTGAAAGTTCACCCGAGAGGCAGAAGGGACCTTCCTCTCCTAGGCGTTTTTGCGACCCGAACCGCCTTCCGCCCCAACCCGATAGGCTTGACTCTGGTGGAGTTGCTGAAGCGCAGAGGAAACGTGTTGACGGTCAAAGGCTTAGATGCTTATGACGGCACTCCGGTGTTGGACCTGAAACCGTTCAACCACCGCGACATGGCGGTTGACGCAAGGGTTCCAGAGTGGCACAAGAGATTGGAGGAGAAACAGTGAGGACGAAGAAGCCTATCTCCTTGGCAGTTATGGTGAGTTGACAAGCATGAGCGAGAGAAAACTCAGCGAGGACGAAGCAGTTCGGCTAATCCTATCCATTCTGAAATCTGCTGCAAAGCCGATGACTACAAGGGAGATTGAGGAGGAGACGAGAAAGCGGTTGGTTCAGTGTCCTGACAAGACTCCAGTATTTCTAAACAGGCTTCGTTTGAAGGGAGTAATTGAGGGTCGGTTGTCCGCTGAGCACAGAGCCTGGATATGGTGGGTTAAGCGGACCTGGAAGGGTTAGGTCCAAGAAACTATAGTGCTGTGTGTGTTCATCAAGAGCTTAACCCATTCTCTGTAGTTGATGATTTTGACGCCTCTTCCCACTTTTTCTAGCAGTCCCCGTGCCTCGCAGTCGGCTCTTAGGACGTAGGCGTCTATTCTATTCTCGGCGAGTTCCTCACAGTATTCATCAAATGTTGTGGCTATACAAGCGTCTTGCATGTGCAGTATGGCTACTCTTTCTCCCTTCTCAACAGCCTTCTTGGCTATTTCTATTATCGAGTTGTAGTCGCTAACCCTTGGAGATTTGCTTAAGATTATGAGCATTCTACATTTCTCCTAGACGTCGTTATGTAGTTAGGTTTTGTTTTTTGTTTGTTGAAGACAAGAGCCATCACCAACTGGTCCACTTCTTTAAACCCCACATTTTTGTAGAGTTCTATAGCTGCTTTGTTGTCGTGGTGTGTCCAGACGAAAGCCACTTCAACTTGTTCCTCGATGAAGAGTTGCTTGGCAGCGGTTATCAGTTCTCTTCCCACGCCTTTGCCTCTGTACCCGCTTTCAACGTAGAATTCGGCTATCTCGCCTTGTTTGTCCACTCCTCGGTCGACTACACTGCACCAGCATAAGCCTACAATGGCGCCGTCTTCTTCTGCAACAAAGATGACGCTCTTGCCCTTGATTTCTTCGCTTACGGGTATTCTGCTACTCTCCGCAAGACACTCTTCCAACGTTTTGGTCTGTTTTCGCCAGTAAACTTGGTCTTCGTAATCGAGCTTCGCCATAAGCGCTCTAACCTTGTCTTCCTCTCCACGTTTCATTCGACGAATCATTGTCCGGTCTTCTCCTAAAACGCGATTATCGTTTCGTTTTGTAGAATCAGCTGAACAGTCTCTTTCAGCGACAGGGTTTTCACCTTGTAGTTTTCGTCAAGGTCTTCGGGTCGGAGGTTTCGCTTGACCATGGATAAGGACAAAACGTGTAACCCAACCAAGTCGGATATGGCTCTCAAATGCTCGTGGTGAGGGCTTAGCCCAGCCGCCTCAGGCTTCTGACCCTTCAGCAGGCAGTAGACCCCGTCGTCCACAAACAAGATTTGGGGAAGAACGTCCATGGCTATCATGGCGGTTGCCATTCGGAAGCACTCAGCCGCCCTCAAGCTTCCGTAAGGCGGGCTCTTCACAACCAGAAGAATCTTTTTCGTCATGCACAGGCCTCCAACTTCAGGCTCCAAAGGCGACAACGCGGTCAGATTCATCCATTAGTTCTGTCAGTTTGCCTAGACTACTCTCGACCACGCCTTGGATTAACGCCTTTTTGGTGTCGATGCCCCTGAGCCTCGCGCTCTCTCTGCAAGCCAAGACGCGCACCCCTCTGCCGACGAGTTCTCCTATCTTGCTGGCTGGCGTCTTCTGGTCTGGCAAGGCCTGACTCGCGAGTAGGTTGTAGACGGCATCTACATCGCAGAAAACCGTTACCTCGTGTCCCTCTTCAACCGCCGCTTTGGCAAACTCAAAAACGGTGTCAGTGTTCTGAACCTGCACCGGCGGGGAGAACAGAACTATGAGCAGTTTTCCCAATGCGCTCACCTAGCTACTGATGTCTCAGAAAGCCACTAGTTTTTATACTTAACCGTGGGAAAACGTTACCGTTCCCCTTTTATCTGGCGTCAACATTAAAGTTGAAACTCTGGAAGACACTTAACAAAGGAGAATGTGACAAGATGAAGTTGACTGGAGTCCATTTTCTCCTCACCTACCAGTGCACACAGGAGTGCGACCACTGCTTCGTCTGGAGCAGCCCGAAATATATGGAAACCTTCACGCTCAAACAGATTCGCGAACTGCTCCAAGAAGCAAAAAAACTCGGGACAGTCGAGTGGGTCTGGTTCGAGGGCGGCGAACCCTTCCTCTACTACCCCATAATGGTGAAGGGCTTGAGAGAGGCAAAAGCCATGGGCTTCAAGGTCGGAGCCCTCTCAAACTCCTACTGGGCAACAAGCCTAGAAGACGCAATTGAATGGTTGCGCCCACTCGCCGAAATAGGCGTCGCCGACATAGGGTTGAGCAGCGACCTCTACCACGGAGAAGACAGAGAGGCGGAGAGAGTGAAAAACGGTGTGGAAGCAGCCATGCAGCTGAAAATCCCAGTAAGCATAATGGCGACGACGAAATTGCCTGAAAAACTGGTCGGGCTGCCAGGAGGAGCTGTCGAGGTTATGTGCAGGGGAAGAGCCGCGGTGAAACTGTTGGAAGGCGCGACGCGAAAGTCTTGGACAGAGTTTAAGGAGTGCCCTCACGAAAAGCTTGCCTCACCCGACAGAGTGCACGTTGACGCATTAGGGTATATTCACCCTTGTCAGGGGCTCTCCATCGGAAACGCTTGGCAACGTCCGTTCTCAGAAATAATTCAGACGTATGACCCGTCTTCTCATCCAATAATGAAGCCGTTGGTGGAAGGCGGTCCAGTCGCCCTAGTTAAGGAGTTCAATCTGCCTCATGAGGAGACTTACGTTGACGCCTGCCACTTGTGTTATTTGGCTCGTGTTCAGCTGAGAAGGCGGTTTCCAGAGTTTCTGGCGCCTGGGCAAATGTACGGGGAAGGATTAGAATAGTGGCTGAAAATGCGGTTTCGCTGCTTAAAGTGCGGTCATGAATTCGAAGTCTCCCTCTTGAGGCTGGTTTTCACTCGCCGCTTTTCTGGCAGAAGAGACCCTGTTCCCACTCCTACAACCGCTTATTACCTTAAGTGTCCTAAGTGCGACGAAAAATCTTGGCTGACGTCTGCCTAGTCTGAGGCGCTTGCGTTAAAAGAAAATAGAGAAAAGAAGTGTCTTCATTTGGGTCGTTTCTTGAGCACTGTCTCCCACTTGTCGGCGTGCTCTTCCTCGGTGGTCAAGATTTTCTCAAGCATGAGCCTCGTGGTTGTGTCGCCAATCTCCTTCGCGATCTCGATCTGTCCCTTGTACAGTCTTATGGCTTGATACTCCAGTTCCAGGTCGTCTTGAACCATCTTCTTGAGCGCGCCGCCAACCTTGATGGGATTTGGTTTGGTTGTTGGAACCCCTCCGAGATAGTTGATTCTGTCAGAGAACTGCTCTAGATGCTCCATCTCTTCAAGCGCCACCTTCTCGAACATCTCAGAGAGCGCTGGGCTCTCCATTCCCTCAGCCATCACGTGATGGTATGAGTACTGTATGATGGCGGTTATCTCTCGAGCTACGCCCTTGTTCAGCTCGTCGATGAGCCTCTTCCTCTGCTCCTTGGTCAACAGAAAACTCATTTCTCTTCACTCCACTTTCTTCTCGGTTAGGCTGAATGTGAATAAAAGTTTTAGCATTGACTCCTCCTTGTTGTTAAACCTTTCTTTTTTAATGGTAATGTGCGAAACCTATAACCAAATTAAAGCGATGCGCAACTTCATCTTTTGAGGACGCTTTGAAAAAAATGGCAGCCGCCTCGCCCTCGGACAAAAGGAGAATTATATTTCACGTTGATATGGACCAGTTCTTCGCCGCGGTGGAGGAGCGGGAGCGCCCAGAGATAAGGGGCAAACCTGTTGTGGTGGGCGCTGACCCGAAGGGAGGGAAGGGTCGCGGTGTGGTGAGCACCTGCAACTACGAAGCCAGAAAGTACGGCGTAAGGTCCGGCATGCCCATCTCCAAGGCTTGGAAGCGCTGTCCAGACGCGGTCTACCTGCCCGTCAACTACCCCCTCTATGTGGAGGTCTCCAAGAAAATAATGAACATTCTGAGAGCCCACGCGGACAAGTTTGAGTCGTGGGGTATAGACGAAGCCTATCTCGACGTCAGCGGTAGGGCGAGGGACTTCGAGGACGCAAAGAGGTTAGCGCAGGCAATAAAACAGGAGATTTTCGAGAAAGAGAAGCTCACGTGTTCCGTCGGCGTCGGACCCAACAAACTGGTGGCGAAGATAGCCAGCGACTTCCAGAAGCCAAACGGACTCACAGTGGTTGAGGAGAAAGACGTGAAATCCTTTCTCTGGCCACTGCCAGTGGGCAAGCTCCTGTGGGTTGGCAAGAAAACCGAGCAAAAACTCAAAGACTTGGGAATCAAAACAATTGGGGATTTAGCCAACTATGACCCTTCGGTGCTGACTGAGAAATTCGGTGTCATGGGCACTCAGCTGTATCTGTCGGCACAGGGAATCGATAGGAGCGAGGTTCAGGAGCGCTGGGAGATAAAATCCATGAGTCGAGACACAACCTTCGAGGAAGACACCTCCGACCCCGAGGTCATATACGAGACTCTAGACGCCCTCTCCGAGGACGTGCACAAACAACTTACAGAGTCCAACTTCAACTTCAAGACGGTCACGATAAGAGTTCGATACGAAAACTTTGAGACGCACACGCACGGCAAGACACTGCCCTTCTTAACGAATAGACTTAGTGACGTTCAAAAAACGGCTAGAGAACTCCTTCAAGCCTACCTCAGACCTGAGAGAAAGATAAGGCTGATTGGGGTGCGGCTCTCAAACCTCGTGTCAAGTGAAAAACAGAAAAAATTGGTCTAAGTCGAATTTAGGCGCCAACTGGGGGCTAGACAAGGCTACAACCGTCTGTCCTTCTCTCTGCTACAGAAGTATGGTGGTAGCCCGGGATACGTGACTTATCTCGTTTAAATTTCTCAAATTGGGATTTTGGGTCTGTTAGAGGAAAATATCGACTTAAATTATCGAACAGAAAAAGAGGGGGGAAGCTGAAACCAGAAAACGGTCGGTGGAGGTTATTTTCCTTTCTCCGGCGTCGGTACAATGCCGAGTTGCTGCATCGAGCCCAAGGTGTCATGCCTTGCCCATATTTCCACGAATTTGCCTCCGGCAACGCGGTCAATCTGGATCGACCACATCGTCACCTTCTTATTTGTAGGGGGGATACCCTTAATTTCACCCTTGTGTGTGCCAGTCCATGTATAGCGGATCGCTACCTTGTCCCCTTCCACGACCATGTCATCAATCGTGAATTGAAAATCGGGAAACGCGCTGAACAACTCCATCAAATGGAGTTTCAACTCCTTGAGGCCGCGTGTTTCCTCGCCGCCGCTACCATGACCAACGATGTCAGTGGCGTATAACTCGTCTATTGCGGCCATGAAGGCCTCCTTCCCCTTGTTCGCCTCCTCAAACCAACGACGCGCGAGCGCCTTAATCTCTTTTACCGACATGACAAATCACCCGCTAATTACTAACTACCCCTTTATCTATTATATATGATTTTGAGCGCGCGCATTCTTGCGTTTTATGGGAATTAAA
>Ga0315306_10000566_pt1 | contig 17975 bp, 40 predicted proteins | sample TDP1_MG_FD_203803 | JGI IMG/M metagenome (GOLD analysis project Ga0315306, IMG submission 203803) | Freshwater sediment microbial communities from Lake Towuti, South Sulawesi, Indonesia - TDP1 | ecosystem: Environmental > Aquatic > Freshwater > Lake > Sediment | place: Indonesia: South Sulawesi... | reverse complement strand
TATATAAGAGCACCCCCACCCCTATATAACTCTACCTATATATAAACCTATTGGAATTGATTCCCGCAAAATAACCAGCGATTGGCTCAATGCTCGTGTTTTCCTCGCATAAAGCACGGATTGGCGGGATTTGGGCGCGTTCGTAAAGTGTAAGTTATACTGTAAGGTTATACTGTAGTGGGTATAAAATAGGAATTGTAATGGGAATAAAATGGGATGTAGCTAGCTCTATTTGATGGGAATAAAATGGGATGTAGCTAGCTTCATGTAATGGGAATAAAATGGAAATTGTAATTGTATAGAAATTCTATGAGAATAAAAAAGATAGTAGATAGAATTTAGATTCTATGTTAAACATAACCAAAAATATGACAAAAAGATTATGCTAACATAGGTTTATCCTTCTATCTACTTTTCTGTCTTAGCTCCGTTCATAATAAATACTCTAAGAACTCCTTCGACTGTTCTTTGAATCACTTTGAAATCTTTAGGTAATAGTCCACCTTTGACGTATCTCTGAACAGAAATACGCATTGAACTTACTGTTATACCAAGTTCATCTTCTGTGGTATTCCATGCTTGACCACGCGGAATACGCTTTAAGACTTCTAGCCATTCTCTGGTTTTGGCAAACTGTTTTTGTGGAACTTCTACGATAGGTGTTAGATTTAACTTAGCAAACTTCTCGGCTGGTGTTTTTGTTTCAGCCTTCTTTTCTTTCTCACTCATTTGGTTTATCACCACCTGTTACCGCAATAGGATAACTTGAATATTTAAAACTTTGTATGTTGAATTTGGGATGTGGAATAATACCGTAACCTTCGCAATTATTACATTTGCTATTATCTATATGTCCTTTTCCGTTACATATGTTGCATAATCTTGATTTATCTTTTCTATTGGAGTTTTGTCTTTGACTTTGCGGTATTTCTGAAATATCAATAAGGTTAAGTTTTTCCATTTTTAGATTTCTCCTTAAACATATCTATTCCTTCTATTTTCCATTTGTTAGCTTCTATTATATCTAGTCTTTTTAATATTTTAAAGCATAATTCTAAATCTTCTGACATATATTCTAATTGGTGTTTACACCGAAATATAGAACCGTATTCTAAATGTAAGTCTGTAGCAGTTTTTATGTGATATATCATACAATTTAAATGCTTAATTAATGCTTTGCTTCTAGTTCTATTTTTAAAAAATGTTGGTTTCATACAGTATTTTGTTTTTCCAAATTTTTTGTGAACTTCTTTTTGTATCTCAGCTCTATATCTTTTCATCATTACATCCCATTGTTCTTTTGGCATTATACTCATTTTTTAACAATCCTTATTTATTTCATACACCATATGTAATATACCAAAAATAAATGTTATCATAAGAATTGTAATTATATAGAAACTATAAGTTGTAAAATCTAAATAATATAATGATATTGGTAAAAATAATAAAATAACGAAACTAATAAGAATGAGAATAAGTCCTAAACTTAATTTCAAAGTATCGTAGGTATGTATTAGAGTTTGTTTTAATGAATCATAGAGCCATTGCCAAAATCCCATTTTCTAAATCTCCTTTACGTGCTCATAATCTTCTATGCTTTCTTTTTGAACTAATGGCACAAATGCGAAACCGCACATTTTAACTCTCCTATTAAATATAGCGCAATTATACTCTAAACATTCGACTTGAGATTTTTGCGTGCTCAATAGTGGACATATGGCTTTTGTCATTTTCTTTTTAACTCCTTAATATGTGTATGAATAGTGTTTATCAGATATCCTTCTAAAATATCTAAATTATAATTTATATCATAGATAATTACTTTCATTATTATTCTTGCAATCATATAATTTATCCATGATTCTAGGGCTTTATTCATTTTTTTACACAACTCTCTATATCTTCATACATTTTTATTATCATATCTATAATATTGCTTACGTCGGCAAATGCCTTTTTTAAATTAAAATAATTATAAATAAAATCTATTCTATTTATTGTAAGCATATTATGTAGATTAATATAATCATTTTCTCTATGCCAATGAATATGATGTAATTTTCCTATTTCAGCGAATAGATGTGAAAATAAAGATTCCATATCCCAATTATCTATTATAGCTGGCCCATATTCTTTAAATTTCTCTTTTATTCTTTCAGTTTTTATATCTTCTAGTTTCATTTTTACATAACTCCTTTATTTTGTAATTCTCTTCTTAGCTTTGCTATTTCACTTCTCATAATATTAATTTCCTGTTCTAAATCTCTGATTCTCAGCATAACTTTAAGCTCAAGTTTATTGTAAAATAAATCTATAGATTCTTTAAGGGATTTTTGTATTTCTAGTATTTGCTCTTGAGTTAAGTTACTCATTTATCATATCTCCTTTTGGAATTTTCTTATATCTTCTACTGTAGGATTTATAGGGGAAGTTTCTTTAATTTTTCTATATACTTGAGTTAGTCCTTTCGGTAGATAATAATCTTTTGATATAAAATTAGCATATCTTAATTTGTTTACTTTTTGCATTATATGATAAGGTGTTTTATCAGGTAAAGAATAAATAAATTCTTCTATGTTAGCTCTAGTATTTATAAGGTTAGTTAAAACTCTAATTTCGTCTTCTGTCCATTTCGCTCTTATTTTTTTAGGTTTACCTTCTGAATGAATTTGTGGTAATATACTTTGTCTTAATCTGGTTTCTACATTATCTATTGTTTCTCTTTTTAAATTTTCCTGTTTTGCTTTATAATCTATAATAGCCTGTTCTATTATTTTATCTACTAGACTTTGTATGTTTTTTCTTATTTCATTTTCTAGGTTATCATTACTCATTTGTCTGTCCTTCTCCTCTCTTTATCAAAAAGCCACTCAAGATATGCTAGAAATAACCAAATTGGAAGTGATACAAGAAAGAACATATTAGCAAAAAATATACGTAAACTCATTTGCTTATCACCATTAAGGACGTATTCTTTAATGCTTTTAAAACTTCTTTTTGAGAGATAAATATACATAGTGAATCTTTATGTATTGAACACATAGTATTAATTTCATTACAATTATTATATTCATGTGGATAACCATGAGAGCAATTATAGCATTTATAATTACAAATTAATAGACCTAAGTCTTTCAAGTCAAAATCACTTTTATAACTTTTTTATCTTCTATGTCTATGTAACTTATTTCTATAATTAGTTTATTTATCATTTTATTATCCACCTAGTAATCTCTTTAGAATTTTCTTCTATGATAAGTATATGCTTAGTTGTTATAGAATGATAACTTTTATGTGCATTAGCTATTTTTAAAACTTGCTTTTTAGTATAATATGAACTATTAAAATAGGATTCCCATCCACATATACATTTAATTATGTATATCATGTCAATACCACTTTTATAGCTTTTATGTTCTCTACATCTATACATTCTATTTTCATCGGGAAACAATACTTTTTATCTATATTATGCTTTTTGCATAAGTATTCTGAGTGTTCTTTTTGATGGATACAGTTCCAACATATACCAGCATTACCTTTAGGGCAGATTTTTACTTTAGGTTTGGGTTTGAAAAAGTTTATCATTACTAATCTACTCCTAATACTTGCTTTAAGTAAACTATTTCTTTTTCTAATTGTTCTATTCTTTCTTTAATTTGTTTTTGTAAAATCCCTATAGGTTTATAAATGCGTAAGTGTTGTTCTAATTGTAATTTTTCTACTCTTCTATCTAATAGCATACTTGAGAAATATAATTCATCTAGGCGTTTCATTTTCTATTCATCAACCCTTAAGGAAGGATATTTATCCTTCATTTGTTCGATAGTATTTTTTACGTTATCTAAAATAGAATCACACAAGTCGTCAAGTTCTTTATCTGTATAGTTATAATTTGTTGTATCAAGATAGATTCTTATTTGCATAAGTTCCATTTTTTTATTCACCTTTTTAATATGTCCTCAATTGCTTTAGCAATTGTATAATCTTGAAAATAAGCTCTTATCATGGGCATATCTTGTATTACGAATAATTCAGTAACTAAATCATCAAAGGCATTTTCAAATTCTGTTATTTGATTTTGCCTATCTTCCATTTTTATTCACCTAAATCTTTTACGTTGTAATATTCGTCTATTAAAGATAATATGACTGTTTCTAATGACTTAGGTGCTCTATTTGCTCTTATATAAACTTCTCTATCTTTAGTATAAACCATTACTTTAACTTTCTTTGGTAAGTCTCTGCGTTTATCCATTTTTGTTCATTCCTATATGGGTATTAACTACTATATAAACACTAGTTCCGAATAGATGTTACAGTCCGTATGTCTGAAAATATGGTATATAATACTTTGTATGTTTTTAATGTTACATACAGATTCATAATCTATATTTAAGGGTTTTGGAATAAAAATAGTAATAAGAATACCTATTAAGAGAAAAGCTATAAGCAAAATAAGATGTAAACTAAAAGATAAAGTTTTTAATTCGTATCTTAGAGAAAGATGGATACAATTTGTTTTATCTTGATTTGAACATATTTTATAATGCTTACAGTCCATGCATTTATATTGAATGAATCTTTCTAAAGGTCTTTTACTGTAGAATTTTTCTTTGAGATATTGTCTTAGGTTCATTTTTTATTTACTCTCCTTTTTGTGAATAGTTTTACAATTTCTTTTCTGCCCTTCTTAGAACTTAAACTATGAAAATTATCTAAAGATTCTTTAAAAGAACGTAAACGTCTTTGATTCTCAATAAAGTTTATTATTGCTAATTTTTGTTTTTTATTAAATTTAGCAGTTTTTAGAAACCTTTCAATAGCTATTAGATTTATCATAGGCCATAAGTTCCAAGTTGATATAAGAAAAGCCCCATATAAAGACAATTCGAATAATTTTCTAGTGTTATCTAATAGATGTCTATCTCTCATTTTAGCGTTATCACTTCTCCGTCTATTTTAATTCTCTGCATACTTAATGCAATATTTAAAATTTTCCTAATGTATGCTTTATCTAAAACCCATAACTTCATTAAATCGTTTATGGTTAATGTTTTTTGTATTGTTAATAATTGGCATAAACTTTCGATTCTATCTAAATATGAAACTCGGTTTGAACCTTTCATATGCACGTAACTAAGGAGAAAGAAAAAGATATAAAGTTTGTGGTCAAAGTGGGGAGATAAGGGGTTCAGGAAAGGCTTTTGACGTTAAACTCCTTAATCTCCCTTTCACTTTGCATGAGTAAATCAGTAATTTTAAAAGCTACATATTGAGCTAAACCCATACTCAAACTAAATGCAATAAAGAATGTTCCTAAGACGTAAGAAGGAACCATATAATAAACTATATACCAAACGTAAATATCTAGTATTCCACATATAAAAATAACTATGCACATATAGATTAAAAATTTGTGCAATTTTCTAATTTGTTTTATCGTTAATGGTTTCATATGTTACCATCTTTAGGGTGTGGTAATGTTATACAAATGATAACAAAAATAAAAACGATAATCATAATAGGAACATCGTAAGTTAATTTCCATTCTAAAGTATTAAAGTGTATTAGGAATGAAAATAAGAACACATATATAGCAATAATTGAAGCTATAATAGTTGAAATATGATTTTTTATATGTTCTTTTATTTTCGTTTTTCTTCACCTTTAAATTTGTTAAAATGCAAACATAAAATGAAAATAAGACTACATATAATTACTACAGTCGGCCATAAATCTATCAAATCAGTTATCATTTTTATTTCACCGTAAATATCCTTTCACTTAATCTTTTCTTTTCGGCTTCTAAATATTCCCTTTCGACTTTGAACAGCTCTACAATTTCTTTTCTACCTTTACCGTCCAACGAAACTACTTGCTGTTTCCATAGTTTAGCGTATCTTTTTAACGGTTTTAATAACGTGCTTTGCTTACCTAGTAATGGTATTAGTAAAGTCTGTTCAAAAATATCTATGCCTGTTTCAAGCGTTACTAGAATATTAATTTCATTTTTCGTTAATCTTGAATATTTATTAAGATATTGGTCTTTCGATAAAGTATCAGCCGCAACTTTTTCTTTCTCTGTCATAGTTGTTATGGGTTGTTTAGTTATTTGTTGTAAAGTAGATTGAGACATTTTTTATCACGTTGGCGGTGGTGGTATGTATTGAGGAATTTGTCCGGCTTGTATGTAATACATATTTAATGCTAAAGATATGCATAAAGCTATAGCCATAAATATAATAAGTATCATATAGCTTTTAGTTGTCTGAGCTTTTAAGAAATTTCTGAATATGTCATTCCTCATACCAGCCCCATAAATTTCTGCCGGAATAACTATTCCTTTTCTCCATGTCAGAGGATTAGATTCTCCAACTTTAAAATTAATCTCAGGATATACATGAAAACCCCATTTGCGGTTTTTAAATAGATAACATTCGGGTTCCACATTGTATCTATGATTTTTGTAATTTACCTTTTTAGATTCCGCAGGAATCCATGCGGATTTTATTATCCAAAATCCTGTTCCTATTTCCTGCCAGAAATTAACTCGAATGTGTTTTAACTTAAATCTCCATGTAAACATTAAAGTTAATAATTCATTAATGTTCAAGTTATGCCACCCATATCTAAGTAGCCAAAGATTATAAAGGTTATGGCTAAAATAATCAGTCCTATGTTAGAATAAGGATAAAACGGAAAAGTTATACTCGAAGTTACCCATTCACTACCTGTATAATTTCTAGCAATTATTAAAGTAGGATTATAACCTATCCATGCTGAAAATAAAATTAGCATAATTCCACTCAGCACCCCTATAAACGGAATTTTAAGTATTCCTATTATTCCGCATATAATAAATATCGTAAATAAAAGAAAAATTAGATTTGCATCATTAGGAGTAGTTATATCGGGCACATCTAGGAATTTAATTAAAAGTTCTATCATATTTTTTATGACTCCATATCATCTAACCCAATATCTGCACCACTACCCGCAATTCTGAAACCAATATGTATTTTCATAATTATACCAGCTATAAATAGTATAATTAAAAATAAGTTCGGAATTAAAAGATAAGGAAACTTTTGAGATACGGATAAAGGTATGACTATTAGATTAAGGAAAAATGGAATTAAATATAACAATTCTTTTATCAGCCATGATAACATTCGCAAAAGATAACCTAAGTTCCCCCATAAATCATTTGGCTCTATTGGCCTAGACTCATTGCTTACATTGCCTGTCCAACTTTCAGGATAAAGATGTGTGGAACCTATAGGTGGATATTCGTATTTTGGTGGTGGAGTTAAAAGTAGATTTATCCATACCATTACACCACTAGGCATAACTTGAGCGAATATCATACCTTCTGTTATAAATATAGTCAGTGGCACAAATACTAAAATATTACTATTTAATACTAAAGCCATTATATCTTTACCTTTTTTATTTTCTTTTCCTTTTACGCCTTTTACATGGCATTACGCATTTTCACCCTCTTTATTTCCGCTAATATGTCCTATGATTTTAGTAGATAACATAACAATACCAATCAAGACAAATATCATTAATATCCACATATCCCAAATGCCCGCCATAGTGTTAAACACTGTTACTCCTAAAGATACTAAAATGTAAGCTCCAGACGGTGCTAAACCTTTACTTGCTAATGCTGTTCCGATTATCCCAACGATTACAAACACTAAACCCAATAAGAAAGAACTTAAACCTATAGGCATACCAGATAGTTCGCTAAAAGCTGTAAATGCGTCTTTAACTGCACCTGAACCTAAACCCGTTACTTGAATCAAATCTCCTATATTAATCAAAGTTAAATTAGTTCCAGCTATAGGAGTAATTGGAGTTATTTCATCTGTTCTACCTGTTCCACCTGTTATATCTCTGGTAACATAAATTATAACAGATTTACTAACATAATTACTTGCGTTATAAGTATAAGCCGTAAATTGAATTTGATATGAACCATTTTTAATGTTATCAGAAGCTATAACATGAATGTCAAAAACCAATTCTGAATTTTTACCAACAAACCACGGTTTAGAACTTGTGCCACCTATTGATATAACTAAAGCTGTTATATTCCATTTAGCATTTAAGAAATAACTATCTATCTCTCCATAATTATTTGTGATAGTAGCTCTAAAAATAAACTTTTGATTTAATGCATCTAAATAACCTTCTAATGGAATTATGCTGAATGAAAAATCTGCACCTGTAGGTATTCCGTTTACAGTTAAAATTGATTGATTAGTTAATAATGGATTATAAACTTCGAATACTCTCATAGTTACTGTTCTGGACACTTCGCAACTTTGAGGGATTCGCACGCTTAAGATAACGCTATAATTAGTGTATTTATAATTATCACCTGTAACAAAAACATATTCAGGTCTTATTGAATCATAACTCTGTGAAGGAGTCCAATAGACAAATTTTATTTTATTACTGAATACACTTAACGTTACCTGTTTTATTTCTCCAGCTTTTCCTGTTACACTAGAAGTTGAAAGAGTTATCCATAATTTATCGCTACTATACAGCGAAGATTTTATTTGCACATTTATCGTTAAAGTTAAAATTGTATAAATTTCAGGATTATTTTTAGAACAAATTCTTACGTAATGATAGATTGTTAAATTACCATAATTAAGTATTCTGTTATCAACTGCGTAATTTATTTTAAAATATTGATTTCCTAAACTATCTCTTAGATTTTCTACATAATCGTTTTCGTCAAAAATACTTTTATAACTATCCCATTTAGGAACAGACATATCTATATATTCACTTGAATAATCGCAAAGCATAGAGCTTTGATTCGTAAAAATATATATCTGTCCTGTTTTAATATCGTCCCACCTCAAAGTTAATGGAGAATTTTTAACTATTAATGTAATTGGAAAAGTCTTATTTATAAATTCTCCGGTTCTACTTACAACTAAAGTAAAACCGAAAAATTGACTGTTAGGAACTCCTTCGCTATTTGTAACATTAACTTGACCAAAATAAGTTCCACTAGGAGTATTATTTTTCATAGTAAAACTAATCGTTTTATAATAAACTGCCGCTGGTAAACTCCATTCAGTAGCATTAAAACCAGAAATATCAAATGCTTTATACAAATCTTCATATCCTTTTCTCATTCTAATTGTAAATTGTCCACTTGAATTAAGCATTAAAGTTCCTGTTCCCGTCGGGTTAGTTGGCGTTAAATAATATATACTAGGCTCAAGATTGCCTTTCAACCATTGGTTTTGTATGTAAGGTGTAACAACTGTTATTTCTTGCGGAGTTCCGAAAGCTGTAGCGTTCATTTGCCACGGCCCTAATACTTGGGTAGTTAATTTAAATTCGTCATAATATTCCGTTATACCGCCTGCCCAAACGCTTCTAAATCCAAAACCCCAATATTGACTAGAAGTTCCTTTTGCTGTATTTTGTGTAACTGTTCCAGAGCAAGTAACACTACTGTTCCAAAACGTTGTCATATTGTTTACAACTGTAAGGCTAGCTCTAAATTCATTACCGTTGTAGCGTATAAAAACATACAGCCATTTGTTGTTCAAATCCGGCTGTCTCAAAGTCGAAGATGTTAAAGTTCTTTCTGTTCCGCCTATCGTTGATTTGAAAATAAGGTTTGCAGTTGTGCCACTACTATACCATGAACCAGAACGTTGAACTTTAAAAGGTTTTAGATATACGTCATCGGGAACTGTTTCCACAACTGAGCTACTACCTGACCATTTTAGATAATAAGAAGCTGTATATCTTTCTAAAATGTCTGGCATACTTGTAACATTAACAGCAAAATAATTTGCTTTGTGGTTTATTGGGCCTGAAATAGAATAACCGAATGTTTCAGATACACCATCTACTCCACCAATCCAATTTTGCGTTTGTAAAATCCCATTAAGATTATTTCCACTTGAGTCGCTAACAATCGCACCTGTTCCATCGTCGAAGTGATACCATAAAATAATTTGCGTGGCTGTATATGAAGATGTAAAACTACTAGCCCACTTGATATAATCTATTCCACCGCAGAACCAATTACTATAAAATCCATTAAGCCATGCCCCCACATCAATTTCCAAAATATAATTTGAGGGAAATATCCAACTACCTGTTCTACTTAAAATTTCACTACTCCAATAGTTACCGTCAAGAAAAACATAAACTTTTTGATTTGGGAAACAATAAGTAATTATTAAAATATGCCAAACGTCATTTGAAATACCCCCAGCCAAACTTACTTCTTTATATTCAGTATATGCCCCACTCTTAGGTTGCATAGTTTCCATTTTCATTTGTAAGTAAGGGTTGTCTGTATCAGCATCCCCAACTATAATAGTTAAAAATTCCTCATTAGGTGTAAGCAAAATAGGATTATAAGTTCCTAATCTAAACAGACATTGATATTTATCTCCTAATTGCGTTTGCGCATTGTCCTTATATTTTGAATGATAAAAACGAATAGAAAATGTATAATTAATAATATTATCTATAGGTTTAAAATAACCTTTCATTCTACAATTACTTTCATTAAAAACATAATAACCTGTAGTCTTCCAATGCGCATTGGTTACAGAAAAAGTTTGAGCATTTGGTAAAATATAAGTTTGAATATTACTATTAAAATCTAAATTCCAATAATTATTATCAATAGCTTTAACTTCTAGTGGAACAAAAAATAAAAGATTAACTGCTAAGACAATTAAAAAAAGTAGTGAGCCTTTCCTTTTTGTCAGCATTTGATTTAACCCTTAAGTCTTAGACTTCTTATTAGTTTAGATATTGCTGTAACTTCTGTTCCTTTGCCTATAGCCATGTAGATAACGCTAATCATTGCACCAATTACAGAGATAGTAGGTATTAGTTTCGCCAATGCAATAACAGTTGCACCGTAAGGAGTAGCAAGCCATGAAGTTCTATTACTAGCGAAGTTTTGAAATATCAGTCCAAAAGCAACCGGAACCACGACCGCAAAGACAATAAAGAATATAGCCATGCTAATTATACCACCGCCTTTTCTATTGAGCCTTAGACTTCTAGTTACTTTAAGTATTGCAGTTACTCCACCGCTAGAGCTCGTAATTAAGTCAATCGCACCAATTACGACTCCCACTGTTCCGACTAGAGGCAAAAGCCACCATACAGTTTTAAGAACACTTGTCCAACCTGTAGTAGATGTGTTATAGATTAGGTCAAAGCTGATTGGATACATTATAGCGAACATTAGTAGTCCGACAAACAGCGATATTGCACCTTTTACGCTAGCCATATTTAACTGTTCAACTTAATACGCAATATAAGCATTTAGGGAAAAAGAAAAATAAAAAAGCAGTAAAAGCTATAAGTAATTCAACTTGTAATGTTACAAATGTCTCCGTCTTGGCACATAATCGGAGAAAGGGGTTCAGGAAAAACAGTTTTTATTATGTTATGTGCAGAGGACGCATTTTTTGGGCATAGGGAAATTTATCTTAATTTTGACTGTAAGTTGCATCATAAAGAAATAATATTAGAACAATTAGTAAGACTAGAATTAAAAAATGCTTTAATAGGAATAGATGAAGCGCACATTATAGCAGATAGTAGGCAATCAGGTTCTACACTTAATAGGTTACTTAGTTATGTTATCTATCAATCTAGAAAAATAGATGTGGATGTTTTGCTAGTATCTCAATTTTCTACGGGAGTAGATATCAGATTAAGAGATACCGCAGACTATCATGTGATATGTGAAAAATTACCTAATGAGATAGGATTTTTATACAGTATTTGTAAAAGAGATTATGCTTTTATACCTTCTCCATATGGTTATAATTTTGGGAATTTAAAATTGATTAATAGATTTTACGTTTTGAAAAAGCAGTTAAAAAGAATTTTTAGTTTATATGATACTTACGCATTATTTGATATTACAAAAACTGAACGATTAAAGAAAGAGAGTAAAGATATTCTAAAAGATATAAAAGAAAAATCTGATTTATCAGACAGTGAGAAAGGAATATTAGAAGTGTTAAAGAAAAAATGAATAACGTAATTCCATTGTATAAAGACAAATCTTTCATTATTGTATTTACTATTTGTTTCTCTAGCGTTATTTCATTGTATCATTTTATTATGTGTTATGATAATTTTATTATTCCCAAAGATAGATATTATAAAGATTATAGAACGGGAATACAAGTTCTTGACCAATTTCAAAGACAAATAGTTAATGAAGCTATTATATTAAAAAATACTTATTTTGGAATATCAATCATAAACCTTATAATTTTTATAGTATCATTAATACTTAGTATTACTATGATAATAGGATATTTAGATTATTATAGAGGATTAATTATAGAAGTCGTTGAATATGAAACCAAACCCATAATTAAAAAAGTAATAAAAAACAAACCTAAAGAAAAGATAGAAAAGAAACTCTATACAGAGAGTTTAATAAATCTTAAAGATAAAACTGTAACAATTACTTAATATATTCTAAACTTTTAAAAGGAATACTGTTACCATCCTCTAATAACTGTCTTTTATTATCCCAATCTCTACAAAAACTTAATACCTTCTCATAATTTGAAGCGTATAACGAATTATTAATTATACTTTGCCTTAAAGTAATTTGCTTTTTAGTTTTATACTTTTCATAATCCGAATATATTAATTGTTCTGCTAACCAATATGGTAAATGTATTGCGTGATGAGCAACCTTAACGTTTTTCAAAACGTAAACTCTAGTCCTTAATATTTTTAATTCGTTGCTTTGGCCTTCTATCTGTAAAGGTATTTTAATTTTATTATCAACATTATTATAATCTTTTCTTTTACATATTACTGAATCTGTAGAAGATAAATAAGCATTAGTATTTCTTATCAATCTACTAATCATAGCTCTAGCATAACCTAATATAAGATTATTCCATTCAGGAAGCCATCCACTACCTATTCTAAATTGCGTATTAATTCCTAATTCCTCTCTTATTTTTGGAGACATAGTTAAAGTTAAACAATCTGTTAAAGGTATATCTAATTTCTTAGATAATTGTTTAAATGTTTCTAAATCAAATCCTTTTTTATGTTGCATAAATTTTCCTACCAAACTATTCATCATTAGTTTAGTCATTGCTCGCCTAGAACTATCGTTATTTTTTTCTGCATATTCTTTCTGCCTGAAAAAATATTCCATAAAATCTTTTAATGCTGTAGTTCCTTCGTTATATCCTATAGCTTCTAATATTTTTATATTTGCACCTAATTCTATAGCAAATTTAATTTCTTCTAATGAACAATAACTTTTACCTTTCAATACATAATACAATTTATCTTGATATGAAGGCAGACATGGATATAATTCATCTTTTGGAAATTCAAATTCTACTTTAGCAAAACCGCCAACACATTCTAAAAATTCATCCAGATTATAATACAATTCATAATCTTTATTATTTCTAGGTAATTTGTTCAAATTAATTACTGAATTAGGATAACAACTTTTCATATCTACTTGAATAAAATCGTCTTTAAAAGTTCCTCGGTAGTAGGCTTCACTCCTACCACCCCATGCAGATAATAAAGATAATGTCCTAGAATTTGTATTTGAATTATTACATTCAATATCTAAAAACTTACATCTAAAAATTGATAATGCTGTATGTGCTGGTGTAAGAGTAATAGCAATATCTACGTTAAAATTCTCTAAGAAATATTTTCTAAGCTCATAAAAAATATGATAACATAACTTAGCATCATTAATAGCATAATCAATAAAAAGTTTATCTTTAAGATTTTCTTTAGAAAGATTTTTCACATTATATTCTAGTTTCTGTAAACCAAACATGGGAGCTATAGCTTTTAAACTATGCTTTGGCATATCTTTAAACCAAGTTGCGATATCAAATATCATCAATCTTTTTCTTTTAGAAACTTTCATAGAATAATTATAAACGTTTGCTGTAATAGGAATTACTTGACCATATTCCCAAAATTTTTCTATGATATGCAACTCTGCCGGAGAATAAAAACTTACTAAATAAACTTGATTATAATTATCAAGATTATATTTTTGATTAATCAAATCGTAAAGATACATAGGATTTAAATTATCTACAGAAATTAATATTCCTTTTTCATTATCTGCTAATTGAACAGATATTAATTTATCTTCCTGAGTATATTCTACATCAAAGCCTAAAACTTTTATTTTGTTTAAAACCCTAGGTGCTATTATTTGAGTTAGAGATTGAGTATAAGCTAATCTACCTAGTTTATTTATTTTACGTATGTCCACCTTTAATTATCACTTCCCATATATTATTTAGACTAATAAAATGAATATTTCTCAAATGATTATCTAAATTTTTAGAATACACAAAACACCTTAAACAATATACGCAAGTATGTTTTACTTTTTCATTATTTCCAAAAACATAATTCCTATTATACATTTTATATTATCACTTTTTTCTCTTGTATATATTTAACGGGCTTACCCACAAAATAAAATCCCTCTAGTATTTCATATTCTCGCAAAAGATAATGCTCTATATAATCTGAATCTATTTTCTCACTCAAAAATTCGTTTTTAGTTCTATGCAAAGTAACAATAGCTAATCTATCATATATTATTTTTGTTTTTTCATTATAAATTGTCATTAAAACATACCAATCATATTCTTCCGTATCACTTGTATCTTCTATGTATGTCCACCAATGTTTAGGTTTAGCTTTTTCACCTGTTATTAATTCTATTAATCTTTCAATAGCGGATTCTTCTTCCCTCTTTTCTAATTCTTCAATTTTCCTTTTCTCTAAAAGTTCTTTAATAATTTCTTTTTGAGATTTCTCCCATAAATATCTTTCATACATATCCCTCTTATCAATAATGTTTATACGTTGTCTTAATAATTCGATTCTATTTAAAATTTTATTAGAAGGTTCTTTTTCAAATTGTAAATTTGTTCTTCTTAATTCTTGATTTAATCTTCTAATCTCTTTTTCCTTTCTTAATTCTATAGTCGGAATTTTAACAAATCTACCGTTACGTTTATAATTATAAAAATATCGAATTTTATTTTGAATTTGATACTGATAAAACTCTTTGGTAGTTTTTTTAGTTCCTTCTGCTATTCCTTTCGATATTAATTCTTTTTTAATTCGAGTCGAATCTTCAGACATAGGGCCTTAATCTACGTAAGTTAGGCTTATAAAGTTAATCTAAGCCAAATCTTCATTCTTTTTAATACTGTCTGAAAGTTCTTTTAAATTCCTAAGTAACTCAATGTATAAATATCCTAGAACTATTGACATAACAATAAAAAATAACATATCTCTATGTTCCATTATCTGAACAAAAGATAAAGTAAAGAACATAAAAACTACAGTAATTAAAATAAAAACAATAAATGCTAACCTAAAATCTTTTCTTATTTCAGAACTCATTTCGAAAATTCCTTTAACTTCCGTTGTTTTTCAACTTTAGGTAAACGATAATATCTGGTGTTAATTAAAAACTCGTGATTACAAAAAGGGCATAGTATCTTAGCTACACCATTACGATAGTAAGCTAAGATACTACCCCATGACGACATTATTGTTACACCTATGGTTTAGCAAACGTAAGATATTGCTTAACTTTGACCAACTTTGTCTTTACCGGAGAATCCTCTCTAGGATTTAATTGATTTATTTCCTTCAACTGCTTAAGCAAAACTTTACTACTAGTTCTATAGACCTTCCCACCAACTGTAACTAAAGCATATTCTCCGAAACCAGCTGTATCAAAAGTTATCTTTGAAATAGCGATAACAGTATTGATTAAATCGTTAAGCAAAGGTTCAGTAAACCCTTTAGGTTCATATACTCTTTCACTCATTTTTTCACCACCTTTTGAATATTGTTATCTTTCAAGATAACTTCAACACATCTATATTTCTTTTGACAGAAGTATGTGCAACCATCAGCTTTAATATGTATAGTCCTATGATAACAACTTCTAGGTAACGGATGTCCATATAATATAAAACCATCAATAATATTACATTCTTTTGCATTTTCACATATTCGATATTCTTTATTTTCCATTTGCTCTATCCCTCAAGTTTAACTTTTAAAGACTCATTGCGTTTCAATAAAGCTCTAATACATCTATCACAATAAAACTTACTTATAGTAAAAACACTCTTAGAATCTTTAAAGTGATATATTACTATACCCCAAAAACTAGGATTTAAAACTTCTTTATTACAAATTTCACAATTCATTTTAAAACCCCAAACCTATATATAAAATACCTAAACCAATAATAGCAGATAACATATTAGCTATAATTACACCTAAATATAATCTCCCATAAGTATCCTTATCTTTATCAAAAAATAAAATTATTACAAATAATTCTACTATAATCGTTACAGATTCATATAGAATTAGCATCAAAAAATTAGGAAATAAGTAAGGCCCTACAGTATTGTAAAATAATTTATTCATTTTTATCTACCTGTTCACAAGCTAAAGATATATGCAATCTTCCTAATTTATCCATGTGTATTTTAACAATATCCATTTGTGAATAATATAAAATAACTTGCTTACACTTTTCTGTTATTTCATCGAAAGTAATAATCGCCTGATATTTTGATTTTTCAAAATCCATTATTCATATCACTTTTCCATGTAAGAGTCCTCTCTTTAAATTCTCTTTATTTTTTATAATAATAGCTTCCTCTAACTGATTAGATATTTCATATTCAAAATTTAATCTGGTTGCTATATTCATAGTTCTTATTATAACATCTGCTAATTCTTCAAAAAGCTCATCATAAGTAAATTTATCCCTTATATTTTCTATAGCTTCCGCAATTTCAGTATTAATTAACCCTAATTCTGCTATAAGACCTATTCGATGAGGTTTTACATGAGACCACATTTCATAATACCCATTTCTTATATATTCATCATAACATAACTTTTGAATTTTTTTAAAATCCATTTTACAAAGCACCCTTACAAATTCCTGAAACATAGCTCACTAAATTGTTATATTTCTTCTTTATCTTTTCTAATTCTATTTTATCTAAATCATCACCAATAACAATATGAAAATATTGTTTATGCTCACTCAATAATAATTCAGGCATATCTATCATAGTAATATAAGTTAAAATATACCTAAGAGCCTGTTCAGGTTGCATTTTTATCTTTCCTTTGACAAAGTATAAAATGTAAATTAACAATCCAACATATTAGAAAAACAGAAAAACAAGCTAAATATATATAATCATTGGTAATAGAGACCATTAAAATCATAGATTGAACAATTATAAGAACATCATATATAAAACCTATCCATTTATGTTGCATTTTTTACCCCCTCAATATCTTTAGAACCATATATTTTCTCAATAAAATCCGCATTAACTTTTCTTTCATCAATAAGACCTGATTCATAACACATAACAATTAAAGTATCTATAACTCGCTCAAATGTCTCTCTTTCTGTTTCTTTTAATGTTACCAATTGATTATAAGTTATACCATTAACTTGAATTTGAATTTTAGCATTAGGATTTATCAATTCCCTTTTGCCCATAATTCCACTAGAGCATACTAGAGTATTTAACCTTTAAGCATACGAAAATTATTTAAAATCATAACACAATATATCCTTATGCAAATATATCTAACAAAGTGTTACATTTGTAATGAGCAAACAACTATAGAATATATACACGAACATTTTAATCTAACAATATGTCTAATGTGCTGGTGGCATTTAGTATTAAGAAAATACTTGTGTAAAAATAAAGCAAACATTAAATCTATATCTTAAAGATTCTAGGAAACTTTCTCTAAGACTACAATTCCTATTTTATACCCACTACAGTATAACCTTACAGTATAACTTACACTTTACGAACGCGCCCAAATCCCGCCAATCCGTGC
>Ga0315306_10000565_pt1 | contig 18001 bp, 16 predicted proteins | sample TDP1_MG_FD_203803 | JGI IMG/M metagenome (GOLD analysis project Ga0315306, IMG submission 203803) | Freshwater sediment microbial communities from Lake Towuti, South Sulawesi, Indonesia - TDP1 | ecosystem: Environmental > Aquatic > Freshwater > Lake > Sediment | place: Indonesia: South Sulawesi... | reverse complement strand
CGACTCCGAGGTGAGGGCCGTGCTGTTCGACGGAGCCGGTTGGGACGATGGCGAGTCGAGTCTTCTTGAACTTCTCCTCAGCCTCAATCCAACTCATGTTTGAGAGCTCATACATCATTCTGATTCAACCTCTAACTGACCATCTTCTCAGTATTGAAAAGGGTGTCGCCGACGCTGTGTTGGCGTTGCGGTTCCTGTGAATTCGACACGGTCATCTGGACCGAATATGGTCAGACTATTTCCTTATAGGAGAAGTAGTAACGTATCAGCTGTTCTGTTATAGGTTGCAACACAGAGACGGTGATGCAAGATGGCCTACGGGTACAATGGTAAGATTGCGAGGATCGACCTTGAAAAAAGATCGACCAAGATCGAGGAACCGAATGTGTCAATATACAAGAAGTACTTGGGAGGCAGGGGGCTTGGCGTTTACTATCTTTTCCGCGACCTTCTCCCAGGAATTGATCCCCTTGGGCCCAGGAATGAGTTGATTCTCGCAACGAGTGTGATTACAGGGATCCCCATCGCTGGAATGTCAAGGTTCAGCATAGTGGCGAAATCTCCTCTTACGGGAAGTTTTGCTGAAGCCGAGGCAGGTGGATTCTTTGGATCGGAACTCAAGGCCGCAGGCTATGACGCACTAATCATTCAGGGCGTGTCCGAGACTCCGGTCTACATACTCGTGCAAGACAGCGAGATTGAGTTTAAGGACGCCTCTGCTCTCTGGGGCAAGGTCACCAAGGAGGCGCAGAACGAGATACGTAAGGATCTCGACGACCCGCTTCTGCGAATCGCCCTGATTGGGCCCGCAGGAGAAAACCTCGTTCGCTACGCCAACATCCTCAACGAACTGAAATATGCACATGGACGGGGAGGGCTGGGCGCGGTGATGGGGTCAAAGAGACTGAAAGCTATCGCGGTGCGGGGACACGGAAGACCTGAGTTGAAATCCCCTGAGAAGGTTCAGGAAATCGCGAAGTGGATGGCTGCTCACTGGAGAGAGTTTCCTGGAGCTGTCACTCGAAGCACTTATGGAACCGCCGATACGGTGATGCCGATGAACGCCTCGGGAATATTGCCTACGAGAAACTTTCAGGGCGGATCGTTTGCCATGGCGGAAAACATCTCTGGGGAGACTATGAAGGCTAAGATACTCTCCGGAACTGATGGCTGCTACGCCTGCCCGTTGAGGTGCAAGAGAGAAGTTACTGCACCCGAGCCCTACGAAACTGATCCGGCGTATGGTGGCCCTGAGTATGAAACGATTGCAGCCTTCGGCTCTCTTTGCGACATAGGCGACCTTGGTGCAATATCTAAGGCGAATCAGCTCTGCAATGCGCACTCGTTGGATACGATAAGCACTGGGAGTGTGATCGCTTTCGCGATGGAATGCTATGAGAACGGCATTCTAGCGAAGCAAGACACGGATGGCCTTGAACTCCATTTCGGAAACGTAGGCGCCATGCTCCAACTCGTAGAGATGATCGCGCATCGCCGAGGAATAGGCAACTTGCTCGCGGAAGGCGTCAAGAGAGCAGCAGAGAAAATCGGCAAAGGCTCAGATTGCTTCGCACTTCATGTGAAGGGCAAGGAGTTCCCGATGCATGACCCTCGCGGAAAGACAGGACTGGCTTTAGCGTATGCTGTCTCTCCCACGGGTGCAGATCACCTGCAACATACACATGACCCTACCTTCGAAAAACCGTCCAAATGGGTTGAGGCGCTCGGGATAACCGAGGGCGTTAGTGTAGACAGCCTGGGCCCAGAGAAGGTTAGACTATTCATGTACGTCCAGCTATGGTGGGGTCTTCTCGACTGCCTTGGAGCCTGCAAGTTCATATTCATTCCTCACAACGCTGGACTGCTGAATGCGAGTCATCTTGTTGAGCTGGTGAATGCCTCAGCCGGATGGGAGACAAGCCTCTGGAGCTTGATGAAAGCCAGCGAGAGAGCGCTAACACTGGCGCGTTGCTTCAACGTTAGGGAGGGCTTCAGAGCTGCAGATGACACATTGCCCAGCCGACTCTTCGAAGAGCTCTTGTTTGGACAACGAAAAGGATTGAAGATTGATCGGCAACAGTTCGACGCAGCCTTGCGGCTCTACTATGAGATGATGGGTTGGAATCGAGATACGGGCATCCCTGATTCTGCAAAGCTTCATGAACTTGACCTGGGATGGGCCGCAAAGCAGATCGATATTGCCTAGCAGAGATCTTTCCTGAGACTTGGTTTCTGCACAGCTAAATCGATTCCACATGATGCGCATATAGCGGAGAGATCGGTAGCAATCAAACTTTGAAGCTTTTAAGGGAGCATCGTCTCGGTACCCTTTCCGTGAGGATACTTGGCCTGCACGGTCGTAGTAGGAGGTTTCTTCGGCAGTGAAGGCAAGGGGAAGGTATTGGCGTACTTAGCGCTTCGGAACCGGCCCTCAGTAGTGGCCCGTGGGGGAGTTGGACCGAACGCTGGTCATACGATTGTTTATTCCGGACGTGAGTACAAGCTTCGTCAGATACCAAGCGGCTTCACAAATAGAGACTCTCGTCTGCTTGTTGGCGCCGGTGTTCTGATTGACCCTGATGTTTTCTTCCGTGAGATGGAGACCACGGATACTCGCGCAAGGATAGGAGTTGATAATCAGTGCGCCTTGGTTGAGCCGAAGCATATACAACGAGAGTTGAAGGATCCTTACCTAAGCCAAGTCGTCAAGAGCTCTGGCACGGGCGTAGGGCCTTGCATGGAGGACCGTGTTAGGCGAGTCGCCAAGCTTGCGAGGGACCATCCTGATCTGGCCCCATACCTGACAGACGTGGCTGGAGACATACATGCTACTTTGGATGAGGATAAGCCTGTCCTTGTGGAGGGCACGCAAGGAACCTTTCTCTCCCTCTATCATGGAACGTATCCCCACTGCACAGTAAAGGACGTAACTGCCTCTAGCATATGCGCCGATGTAGGTATCGGTCCAACGAAGGTTGATGATGTGATCGTTGTTTTCAAGTCAATCGTCACGAGGTCAAGCCCAGCTGGCCTCTTGCCAGAAGAGTTGTCGGAAGAAGATGCGCAGAAGAAAGGCTGGCAGGAAAGAACTACTGTAACCGGAAGGATTAGGAGGGTTGCGCCCTTCAATTTGGAGATGGCAAAGCGAGCCGTGAAGCTGAACAGTGCGACGGAAATAGCCTTAACAAAGCTGGATGCGGCCTACCCGGGCTGCTTCGGACTCCGCTCATACGAGAAGCTTCCGCACGAGGCAAGACAATTCATCGAAAATCTTGAGGCTGAGATGAAAATTCCGATCACACTCATCGGAACGGGACCTGATACGTTTGATATAATTGATCGCGCATCTCGATATTGACGTGTGAAGCGAGCTGAGCCTTTGATGTTTGAATAGGTCCTAAGGTTCGAAAAAGTAGAAGTAAACGGATCGCCATATCCCCACTTTGCACATTGAATCCATGTGTGTTTCTGGTTGCGGTTTGCGCCTCTCGGACTTGCATGGGGCACGTTCAAGGTGGTCTCCGCGAATTCGCTACTACCTTCAGGTCGCCGCTCTCGCTTTAGCCATCTTCTGAATCTCGTCTCGACTAATCGTGAAGATCGGTTTCTCTGGAAGAAGACCTTGAGGCCTGTACATGAGAACCAATATCAGGACGATGCCAAGTAGTATCAGGTCCAGCCAGACCACATCAAATGGCAGGTATGGTGTCAACACGCCCTTGTAAAAGGTTATCAGCTTTCGGAACGTGACGAAGACCAAAGTTCCCATAGCTACACCGATGTTATTGGCTGCGCCTCCAAGCACGACCATGACCCAAGGCCAAAATGTCCAGCTGACCCTATCATATGCCGTGGCTATCACGCCCCCTGCATACAGTCCGTAGAGAGCCCCTCCCAGTGCACCTAGGGCCGAGCCGATTACAAGCACCTGCATCCTCATTCGAACGATGTCCTTACCTAGAGTCGCAGCTGCGATCTCCGAGTCCCTTATGGCTCTTAGGGTTCTCCCTAACGGAGAGTTAACCGTAAGGTGCATGTAGATCAACACTATGGTCGCGATCGCGAAAAGCAAGACGCTGGCCACAGGGTATCGAAACTCAGGAATCACCCATGCAAGCATATCAGCAACTTGGACGCCTAGCGTACCACCTACTAGCGGAGGATAGTTGTAGCCAATAACTCGGATTCCCTCCGCCATGGCAAGCAGTGTGATGGCAAGATAGTCTTCTCTGAGACGGCGGGCCGGGTAGGACGCTACGAAGCCCAGCGCCCCTCCGACGCCTGCTGCGGCCACTAGAGTGGCCAAAGAAATCAACATGGCCAGAGAGGCATTATTTCTGAGACCGACGTTCACTTGTGTCACAATGATGACGTTGTCTCTGACATAGTCTTCTACCGGGATCCCAAGGGAGTAAGCCGCCAATCTTCCAGGAAGAGATCCCGCAACGAAGGCACCTCCGGCGACAGCGAGCATCTTACCGAAGTTCGGGATACCTGCATACCCATATTCCAAGTTCAGGCTAATTGAAATGATAAGGTAGACGGCGTAGAGCGCGATCAAATCTATTATGAATATGAGTTCACTTGGAAGCGACAAGTCGTCTCACCAATCTTGCCAGAGAGTGCTTACCGATCGCTGTTAGCCCAGCAGGCGCTAGGAGCAACGTAATCCCAATAATGAATAATGGGATAAGCGGTCTGTATGCAATCACGAAGGACCCTACCCAATGAGCAAAGTAACTTGTTCCTAAGATCTCGGCGATTCCCACTAAGTATCCGCCTAGCACGGCGCCGTAGATATTGAGGAAACCCCCCACTATACTGGAGGCGAAGATGCTTGGGAGCATGCTTGGGCCCACATCCGGGTTTCCAGCAATCCACAAGGTTAAGAGTGACCCGGACACCCCTCCAAGGCCACCTGCGATGAACCACGAAACCGCATAGACCAGATTGACATTTATCCCGACGACGCCTGAAAGGGCTGGATTCTCGACGGTTGCTCTCATAGCTACGCCGAACTTGGTCCTAGTCAGCGCAATGTGAATGGCGACAATCGTGGCAAGAACAGCAATCGGCGTGACATAGAAGAGCCCTGGCTGATCTGCAAACCGAAAATCTTCGAATCGAAGCACGAAGTAGCGGGAAGTCACCTTGAAGGCCCTTGAAAGCAAATCAGCATAGACATTCAACATCCCCAACAACAGCAGATCGAAGGCCAATGTCGCTACCATAAGGAAAGCGAAGCTAGATCGTCTTCTTATCAGAGGCCTCAAGATGATGATATACAGAGCTAGGGCTATCAATGCGGATAAAAAAAAAGACAGCGGAAGGAGAAGGTAAGGGCTCTGATTCCAGACCCTTGCAGCAGTGAGCGATACATAGGTCCCCACAGTTGCAAACGTTCCGTGAGCAAAATTGGGAACCTTGGTTGTCATGTAGGTGAGGGTTAGACCTGTACTCAGCAGCGTTAACAAACCCCCATAGATGATCGCATCTCTGAAAAGCGGGTCTAGCAGTTCAACAACTCCTCCAAAGGTTGGACAGTAAAGTGCGTCAGTAGGAGATATAAATGGTGGCAAGAGCGACCGCTAGTGCTAAGTACTCTAGGATGAATAATCATTAGTAGAAATAGCAACAGACATTATACCAAACTAGAGGTAAGCCAGAAAGTTGACAACAGAAAAGAAAGTTCTGAATAGGACAGCGGCAATAGCAGGAATACTCATCGCGCTCGTCATAGGCGTGGGAATCGGCGTTGGAGTGGCGCCATCCATCACAGCGCCGCGAATAGTTGAGAAGATCGTAGAGAAACCTGTTGGGCTTATTGGAGAAGTTCAGATAGGTGCGCTGCTTCCTCTGACTGGTGACTTGGCCTCATATGGAGAGAACAGTAAGGTTGCAATAGAGATCGCTGTCACAGAAGCAAATGCATTCCTTAAGAAGTCTGGAGCCGGCTTTACAATCAAGCTCGTGGTTGAAGATACAGAAACCAAACCAGCTCCGGCCTTGGACAAGCTTACGAGCATGAACGCAAAAGGGATCAAGCTGGTCATCGGTCCTCAAACCAGTGCTGAGGTTCGAAACATAAAGGGCTACGCCGACGCGAACAAGATACTTCTTATCAGCCAGTCCTCGACTGCGCCGGACCTCGCGATAGCTGGGGACTTCGTCTACAGGTTTTGCCCGGCGGATGACATACAAGCTCCAGCCGTAGCCAGAGTGATGATTGGCCTCGGCATAAGGCATGTTGTTGGAGCGTGGCGAGGAGATGCTTGGGGTGACGGATTGAATAGAGAAACCAAGAAGGCTGTCGAGAAGCTGGGAGGCAAGTACTACGAAGGACCTAGATACGCACCAGAGGCCAAGGAGTTTTCCTCCGAGGTTAGGGCGTTGGCGGACCAAGTCCAGAAACTGGTAACACAGTTCGGAGAGGGCGCCGTGGGCGTGTACTACCCGGCATTCGCTGAAGCAGTGACCTTTCTCACACAAGCAGCGGACTACCCTGTCTTGGCAAAGGTGAAATGGTTCGGAAGCGATGGAACAGCATTGCTGGATGAGCTGGCCAAGAGTCCACCCGCGGCAGAGTTCGGCCAGAAGACAAAGATGATCCACCCGATATTCTGGGGCCCGTTGACAGAGAGACTCGACAAGCTACTTGCTGCTCTCAAAGCCAAACTCGGAAGGCAGCCGGACTCCTATTCTTTCGCTGCGTACGACGCGGTGTGGGCTCTAACGCACGCACTGCTGGCAACAGGTAAGTATGATGCGGACGCGGTCAGAGCAGTACTTCCAGAGGTAGCAGAATCCTACTATGGTGCACTGGGCGGAGTGAAGCTCAACGCAGCAGGAGATCTAGCAACTGCAAACTACGCCCTTTGGATGCTACTGGTCAAGGCTGGAAAGTACGAGTGGATACAGGCCGGTGTCTGGAACTACGCAAGCGATTCTGTATCGTGGGTCCCAGGCTTTCCTTAACCCTCTACTCCTGCACACCTAAACGCCCCTAATCACCCCCTTTTTGTTTCTGTGAGCCAAATGTTGTCGGTGGAACGCCTAACCAAGACATTCGGCGGACTAGTTGCATTAGACAATGTGTTCATTTCGATCGACAAAGGCACCAGCCTGCTGATAGGTCCAAACGGAAGCGGTAAAACCACACTCATCAACGTGGTGACAGGCATCTATAGACCAGACATGGGACGAATCACGTTTAACGGCCAGAGCATACAGGGATGGCCGCCACATCGGGTTTATGGAACTGGACTGGTACGAACCTTTCAGATCCCCCTTCCGTTCCTCAAATTGACTGTGCTTGAGAACGTTCTGACAGCCCACCGCGACAACCCCGGCGAGAGTTTCCTTAGGGCGCCACTTCGAAGTGCTTGGTTCAAGAAGGAGATGGAGATCGTTGACCGCGCCTTCGAGCTTCTTCAACTCTTAAGCCTAGATCATTTATGGAACGAGCCAGCCTCGAATCTCAGCGGGGGCCAAATGAAACTTTTGGAGATAGCTAGGGCCCTCATGAGCGGCGCCAAGATGATAATGATGGATGAGCCGATCGCTGGAGTCAACCCGGTCCTAGCCCATCAAATATTATCCCATACACTCGAGTTAAGAGATAGGTTTGGCGGGATCTTCATGTCCGTGGAACATAGGTTGGATATCGCATTGCAGTACGTGGACTATGTCTATGCAATGGACAAGGGACGAGTGGTCTCGCAGGGTGCTCCGGACCAAGTGATGAATGATCCAAGAGTAATTGAATCCTATCTGGGTGGATAGAATTGTTGGAAGTGGCTGACCTCGACGCCGGGTATGGACGCCTTCAAATCATTTCGGGCCTCAAAGTGACTGCGAAAGAGGGAGAGATAACGGTAGTCGTTGGCCCGAATGGTAGCGGAAAGAGTACCCTCCTAAAGAGTATCTTCGGCCTAGCCGATGTTATGTCTGGCACGATAAGGTTCAACGGCACGGAGCTGACTGGGTTACCAACGTACGAAATAGCTCGGCGAGGAGTCGCCTATCTACCGCAACTTGATAACATCTTCTCGAACCTTACTGTCAAAGAGAATCTCGTCATGGCGGGCTACACTGTCGACAACTCAGAATTCGGAAAGCGAGTTGCAGAAGTGCAAGAGATGTTTCCGTTCCTCAGAGAATATGCTAGGAGGAAGGCGGGCACGCTCAGCGGAGGGGAGAGGCAGATGCTGGCCATGGCTATGGCTCTCTTGCGGCAACCCCGACTCATCATGTTCGATGAGCCGACTGGAAATCTTGCGCCCAAGATTGCGATGCAAGTACTCAATAAGATCATCGAATTTAGAGAACGGCTGGGGATCGCTATCATACTCGTCGAGCAGAGCGCGAAGAGAGCCCTGGAGGTCGGGCAGAGATGCTATTTGCTCGTTGGCGGTCGCTCGGTTTTTTCGGGCGAGCCCAAGGACCTTCTCAGCCACCCCGAGCTGAGCAAGCTTTATCTTGGGATAAAGGTTGAGGCCACTCGCTTGACGCCTTCCGCAGGCTAGTGCGCAAGTTCATTCTGATTGCGATGAAGCAGAAGCTTTTCTGGTCTTTGGGATCTGGATCGAGATTATGGCGGGCTCGGAGGGATCTTGACCTGCGATAACGCATAGGTTAGGAGATCTCTGGTTGTGAGCTTTTTGTTCAGGAGGTTCTTCTTATCGCCCGGATCAAGACCTTGTGTCATACCTCACTTGATACTCACCCTTTAGGTCAGCTGCCGCATACCATTAAGAGTATTGTACGCAGACCTTATCGCATCGTCTTTGCTCATATCTCTTTTAGGGCGAAAGACCAATCTGTAGGTAAACTTCTTGTTGTGAGTTCTTACTGTTGCAGTTGGCGGCAAGAATCTGGGCTTTTCCAACTCTACGCTCAATATCTCATGGCAAGGTATTTCAAGCTCCGGCTCAAAGCTCAATTCCTTCAACCGTTGAATCAATTCCGAGGCGAAAGTCTGAGCCTTCCTGACATCCGAGAGCTGCTTTATGGCCCGTTCTAGCTCAGCCTTAACTGGTCCAGAGGAATGAGCATAATCTCGCCAAGACAGCTTGGCTAGCTCATACTCGTATATGGTCAGGAGGACCCGGGCTCAGGCTTGAGCATCCGTGCGAATTCCTTGGATCTGCCTGTTACTCGTCTATTTGCTTATGCTTCTAACTTCTCCGTTTGTCAGTCTTTTTACCTCGGTGGGACTAATTTCTAGAAGTGCGTTGATTTCCCCTCCGCCTCCTATGACCTTGTCATGGGCGATGACCTTCTCGTCAATGAAGGTTCTTATCTCGGTCTTGTGTCCGACGGGCGGAACAGCGCCGACATCGTAGCCAGTAAACTGTTTCACTTCGGCCGAATTCGCCCTTCTAACCCTTTTGGCTCCACAAGCCAACGCTAGCTTCTTCTCATCTATTCTTCTGTCTCCTGTGAGTATGCCTAGAACAGGCAAACCAGAATCATCAATGAAAAGCATGCTTTTAACAATCTTTTCGCGACTCACGCCCAAACGGCCAACAGCAGCGTCAATGGTCATTGTATGTTCCGCAAACTTGAAGAACTTGGCATCAATTTCCATTTCCTTGAGATATTCTTCTAAGTTCTTGGAAGACACTCCTCACACAACCGTTGCCACATTTCCATGCAGACTGCACCCTGGTTCCTTATTATTCCTGTGCCGCCTTCTCCTCTTGCTGGAGTTGTTGGCGCTCTTTCATCCAAGCTTCTGGGTCGGCACGATCGCAGCTCTGCGGTCCTCTTTGCGGGTTCAGAGAGAACCGGAACAACGCCTGTCATACAGAGGCCTAGTTCAGACTATTGGTTGAAGCTCCACCCAGTGCAAAAATACACGGATGAGGTAGCGGGCCCTGCGGGATTTGAATCCCCGACCACTGACTTAGAAGGCACTCTATCGAATCGCAAAGCGGTGCGTCGACAGAACCAATGCCCGAGTTCAGAGATTTCTGTAGAACCGATCGTCAACTCTAGGAGAGAACGGGCGAAGATTACTGCATACTTCGATTCAATCACTATCTTCAGTCAATGGGTCGAACACCTAGCATAGCAAGCTTGCCCTAGGACGTTGCCTTTCTCTGTCTGGCGCGCAAAGATTTCCAGAGACGAACGGCAACTAAGGCTTCTATGATGACTATTAGGCATCCGGCTCCCATCAGAACCAATTCAGTTCGCGACTCCGCGAGAACCAGCTCATTCAACTTGAGATCTATGAATTCGCTAGGAAGTCTGACTGAGAACTGTCGTGTGATGGTTGAACCTTCGATGGCCATCTCGATGTCGAAGTTGCCAAGAGGGAGCGTCAGATTCATGGTCCCGTTCACGGCTTTCAACGTTCTCTGAAACGCCTCAATTTTGTTTTCTCGAGTTCGCGTCAGCCTTACTGCTGCGGAAGAAGGCATGCTTCCTAGGGCATCTGTTACTCGCAGGTGAACTGTGCTGGCGGAGGTCCGAATATCAACAGTGGACAATGGTTTAAGCTCGATGGATCGGGGAGCGAACTCGTCAGGTTGAAGCGGAACACCACCTATCGACAATTTCAGTTCCGCGTTCAGTTTTGGGTTATGAGGAATAGCAAAGGTCTGAGAGCCGACTTTTGCGATTTCTCGGATCTGGTCAGAGGTGATATCGTAATCATCGACAAGCTCATTGGTGAGCGTGTTCACGACTCGCATCCGTGTGACTGGAGGGACCACGGTCTTGTTCCAAATGACGTTCACACCAGCCTCTTTGGCGATCAGGATGAGGCTGTAATCCGATAACTGCTGCAAATCATCCGTCAGCTGAAAGGCCACAGAGTTTAGTAGCGGAGGTATTTCGATCGTGCTGCTTGATGACACGAATCCGTTTGCGAGGAGAAACGCATCGGACAACAGAACGTAGATTGCTTTCTCGATCTGAACATAAACTGTCAGGCGGATAGGCCCTAAGCGAAGAGGTACTTGACCGTTGAGCCCAACTTGATGTAGGTCAGGAAACTCGATTTTGAACGCCTGTTGCGGCCAAGATTGTATGTTCATTGCTACGCGATTAGTCCTCAAGACTGTTTGGGGAAGCAAAGTGAATACTTGTGTAGCGCCCACCTGTTTCATCAATGGAATCTCTGACGAGACTTCAGCCCAAATGGTGGTTGCATTGGGGCTGACCAACTGGGGAGAGTAGGGCATGACACTCAAACTTCCAGGATTTGCCCGATCCCAGCTAATCTGAGCCCTCAGCATACCCTCACGATATGGGACGGGGCTCATCTCTAAGGAGGTGACCTGGTCCTTGCCTTTGAGTAGAAGGATGCCTCCTTCATGCTGGTCTTCAATTGTTACACTTCCTCCAATGCTTAGCTGGGTTCCCGTAAGATTGAAAGTGATGTATGTCAGAGATGCTTCAGCTTGTGCGCGCACAAGGTATAGAGGGACAAGAAAGTTATCTTCTCCACTGTGGACCTTCAATTGCCAAAGCCCAGGCGGGTCTTCTGCTCGAAAGACATGTAGCCGCGTCGAAGAATGAGCCAACATGTTTCTTGAAGCAATTTCTTGACCGGACCAGTATAGGGCTACTGTAAGATCGCGTTCAGCCTTCAGCCATATCTCTTCTCCCTGCATGAACACGGGAGTCCCGAGTTCTAGTTCGTAGAAGTGATAGCAACTGTACCCGATCTTGACTGGCGGTGGTGTTCTGGTTTGGGATATTTGGACTTGTGGCATTAGGAGCACAAAGATAACTGGGTAGATTGAGCGGAGGATCATGATTCTTATGCTTCCCGCTTGGTTATGATGAAGGTGACAAGTAGAGCAACCAAAAACACGAGAACTTGGAGAGCTTTTCCTGCAACGTTATGTGGGATTGCCAAATCGGCTCCGAACGCTAGCAGAAATGCAAGGCCACTTGCGGTGAGAATCGTGATCGCTGTCCTCATCATGCTTACCGGAGTAAATGATTCTAGGTCTGCTGGGCCGTGCTGCGATTCAGCAACAGGGAAGCGCCTGCCATGGAAGTAGAGAAAAAGTGTTAGCGTAAGCACACATATGCCGCCAACCCAGAGGGGGGGAGGCGCGATGTCGAAAGAGTACAGCGAGGCACTCCGCCAGAAGAAATGTGTACCGATGAAAGTGCTGATGCTGATCAGAAGGAGAAACATTCTTAGGCCTGCCGCCTCAAGGGGGGTTGACCCTGGAATGTTCGCAAAGGCCGACTTGACCTCGACAACGTCGGAAGCCGTGATAAAGGCCATACACACGTATAGTGCGAAGCTGAGCAGAAGCACTGTTGCGAAGCCACTCTCCTGATGGCGGATTGTGTCTTGGAGGTGCAATACCGCGATAAGCGGGAAAAGGATAAGGTCGACTGCGAGCCATGCAAAGCACGCCTTGAAGGCGAATTCAGGTGTTGGAACTCGGATTGAGAGCGCTGAGATTAGTAGTAAGAGAACCAAGATTGAGGCGCCCTCTTGAATGGCGAAAGTGGCCTTCCCGATCGCTTGGGAAAGTTTGAAGTTTGTTTTACGCACTAGAAGTTCTGATAGGTACAGCAGCGCTTTTACAAGCCCTCCGAAAAATATTATCTGTGTGCCGGCTCCGCTGCTACTCGAAGCGAGTATCCGGGACCAGATAGCAAGATATGTTCCGGGCCAGAATACAAGATACATTGCCGGGAGCGTAACTCCAACAACGAACAACCAGTTTACGGACGGCCTCGAAATATTCCTCAAATCAAGATCATTCTCGTCTTCTTTGCGCCAAGATATATTTGGGAGAGGACACGAAAAATCTCGTTGGGGTCACAAAGTCTCAGTGGCACTTCCAGTCGCCAACAACCATGGGCCAGTTCTTCGACAGCCCTCTGTTCGTGGAGGGTGAGAGCACGGTAGGCCATCTCGATATGTGGGTCTCCAAGATTCGGCTTGGGAAATAGAGAGATCGTCTTCATCGCGACAACCTGTACAACATGAGAGCGAAGAAGCTGCACCAGGGTGTCGAATTCCATAGGATCTTGGTTCTCCAAATCTGTGATCAGAACAATCAGCGACCGTTGTCTGATATTGTGGAGTGTGCATTCAACTAAGCTTTGAAGATCTTGGGTTCTAGTCGGTAGAATATTGTAAGTCGATCCGATCGTTCGTAGAAGTTGCTGCTGTCTGTTTTGCCCTGGAATGGCCAACGCGCGATAGCAGTCTTCGAAGACAAGATGGACTCTGTCGCCTTCCAAGCTGGCTGCATATGCAATGGCTACAATTGCTTCGATGGCATAATCGAGTTTTCGACGTCCAGTCAACCCATCAAGGAGACTCCTCTTCGCATGAAGAGCAAGAACCAAGTTCAGACTGCGGTCATCTTCGAATTCCTTGATCATCAGCGAACGTCGCGAAGACTTAGCCACGGCTTTCCATGCGATACGCTTGAAATCATCACCGGAGTAATATTCGCGTATGCCTCGGAAATCTGACCCTAGCCCTGACTTACTGATCGCTTTCTGCCCAATGGATGTTGAGCGGAGGACCTGAGTCGCTTCTGTCGCTCGTAGGAGCTCTATTAGTCGCAATCGCGGGTAGACTTCGAGCCTTGACCTGACAGGCAGAATTGCGGCAAGAGTAAAAAAGCCCAAGGCGTCTGTTAGAACCACGCGGGTATCGCCTATTCTGTAGTCACCAATCTGAACTGCCTCCATCGAGTAATGGATTGTAGCTTCCGCGTGGCCGTCCAATCTTAGCATTATCCTTGATGACCCGGATCTTATCGCAAAGGCCTCAGGAACATGATCATCAACGATAAGATACCCAGTGGACCGGCGCATTGGATTTTTCAGTTTCAGAGTGACATGAGTTGTCATACCTACTTCAAGTCTTGAATCGGTAAGATGCCGTTCGATCTTGAGTCTCCTAATAGTGCCAGCTGCCACATGGAGCTGGAGGTTTTCGATTACAAAGATCAAGATGAGTGTCAGAGATCCGACTGTGAATATTGGGTTACCGGACAACCAAGTTATGAACGAGAATAGAACTATTGCCTGAAGCGCGGAGGCTCCCCTTCGCGTTAGCATTGTGTCACCTAGGGGCCTCAACTCTGGACACAAGATCAGAGATCAATCTGTTGAGTGGCATGTATTGAAATGGACTGTCAAGGGCACTTGTCCCTGACATGTATTGAGGTCTAAGCACAACGCGATGGTTGAGGACTGGAAACGCTAACTGTTTGACGTCGTCTGGGATTACGTAGTCTCTTCCTTCAAGGATCGCCAGTGCGCGAGACGCGTTTAGAAGATGCACCGAAGCTTTAGGGCTTCCTCCAAGAGCTATTTTCGCATGCTCGCTCCTCGTCGCTTCGATTATCCTGACGATGTACTCTAGGACATCAGGCTCGGTGTGAACGGATTTTCGTACAAACTCCTTCGCATCTAGGATCTCCTCACGCGACGCAATTCTGTCAACATCTGGGATATCCATGCCCTTGAGATTGTATTCGAGGATCTGCACCCCTTCCTTGTGGTTGGGATAGTCGACCATAAGCCTGAACATGAATCTGTCAAGCTGTGACTCTGGGAGAGCATACGTTCCTTCTAGCTCCACTGGGTTCTGTGTCGCGAGTAGTATGAATCGTTCTTGGAGTCTCTCAGTGTAACCCTCAACGGTCACCTGCCGCTCTTGCATCGCTTCGAGAAGAGAGGATTGGGTCTTGGGTGTAGCGCGATTGATCTCGTCTCCTAAGACCACATTGGCGAAAACGGGTCCCCTTCGGAAAGTAAACTCCTGTGTCTTCGCGTTGAACACGAATGTGCCCATTACATCAGATGGCAACATGTCAGGTGTGAATTGGATCCGTTTGAAGCTGAGGCTGAGAGATTGCGAAAAAACCCTTGCCATCAGCGTCTTGGCAACTCCTGGCACACCTTCAAGTAGGATATGTCCGTCCGAAAGAAGCGCGACAGTCATTAGTTTCAGTATCTCTAAGTTGCCCACAATAACCTTTGAGAACTCATCGAGAAGCCTCGAATACAAGTTCCTTACATCTGAAAGAGCCGTCATCTGTTCCCTCTCCGGTAAGACTGCTCAATCGCTTCAAGGTAACCGTAGTAAAGGCGCCGGAAGGTCGAGATCTCGGTTACGTCCTGGCTACTTAACCCCTCAGATTCAGAGAGGAACGTCCTGCAGGCTTGGATCCTTTCGCCACCAGCGCGCCTTACATCGTCACGCATCATGGAAATCAGAGAGGAGAAGTCAGGATTAGCCTTGCCAAGTTCACAGAGCGCTTGAGCTGCCGAACTCTCTTGACAGTCCTTGGCGTGAACCTGTCCAGACTTTTTGAGTTGTTGGATGATCTTAGACAACCTATGGGCAAGATAGAGCGCGATCCCAGCAGCCGCCAGTAAGAAGAAAGGCCCGAGCTCCAGAAACGAAACCATCAGCGACCACCCCCTTTTTTGCAGGTTTTCTCCGTCAGCTTTGTATAGACATCGCGAAGATCCCTCAGGAATAGTTCAACCTCGTCATTTATGATCATATGCGATCCAAACCTTACCCGCTCATAAGTTCCATAGATCCTCTCCAACTTATCTTCCGATGACTTGAAAGGTGGACTTCTCTTAATCCCTTGCATAATCTCACGTTCTGTCCGATCTTTCTCTTCCTCAAGCCCGATAACTGAGACAAGGGCGCTTCTGACCTTACCGTAGCTCTGCACTATTGCTTGCCGAGTTCCTATGCTGCCGATCAACTTCATGGTTTCCTCGATTCTTTCGTCCGCTCTAATGAGGATCGTTGGTGCTCCCAATCGCGCTTGTGGTCTCCTTACCTTCGTTTCGTAAAAGAGGTACCCTGACAAGACTGCAATGGCCGCCCCAAGGAAGATCACGATGCCAGCAACAACTTGCAGGACAACAGAGATCAAGGGATAGTCGATACCTCATACCGTACGGTTCGGATCAAGATCGCCGATTCCAGTCCTAAATCACCGATGAAGATCGGTTGCAGGGGTGAAAGTACGACATAGACCCCATGCGCGAAAACAGAAAAGCGAAGGATTTCCAGGTCGACTAACAGTCTCTTTTGGCCGCTGATTGCTAGAGTGATTCTATGAGGCTTCTGAACGGTGATGTTCCGATAGAACACTGCGATAGTTTCACCAGGAGAAATCCAACCGTCCGTGTTGACGTCATTCATTTGGACTACGACTGGCGTCTCATATCCGTTGTGAAAAACCCAGCGCAGAGATGTCTTAGGATTTGACGGTAGAAGTGTCACGGAGAAATTGGCGAGAACCCCTAGGTGTTTGGCGAAAACCGTGTAGTTGCTTGGCGGAAGTTGAAAAGCCACCGTACCGGCCCTGTTGGTTACGCCATAGGCAATCTCAATTCGCTCTTCGGATACTGCCTGTCTGTCGCTGAGGCCTATCTCATCGGGCTCGAGAAGCCTTACGATCGTCACGTTTATTGGAACGCCCCGGATGAACCGGGAACCTTGAGACGTATTCTCCATTACAGTAACCGACAGCTGAACAACTACCGGCTTTGAATCTTGCTCCTTCTCAGGTAATCCTCCTTGCCAGCTGCCCTCACCTTGCTTGCTGATGATCTCAACTTGAATGGGTAGGCCTGAATTTTCCGGACCAAATATCATTATGTGGTAATTGGTCTCAGATATAGCTAGAACAATAAAGGACAAGGCTAAAGCCAGAAGCACGAAAGGTACTATTGCTCTTCTACCTGTCTGAGTCACTTGTTTCCCAACTGAGCTGACGAACACCTATGGTTAGGCGGTTCGCAGGTATTAGTGTATGGCACGCTAAAAACTAACACCCTTTCCTGCTGTACATGGCATAGAAACCAGATACATTCACTAAGATCTGAAAGACAAGAAAGATGCGTGCGATCGCTCAGAGACTATCGATATACAATCCACTGGTGTTACTTGATGATAGCGCATGTCTTGGCCGCTTGCGACGGCTCACATGCAGTGAATCGTTCCAATTCGCTTGGATCGATCCACGATCTCTCTCGATTTTCTACCCGCGCTCGCTAGGATTCTATCTGCCCGCTGGAGAGCTTCTGTTCCCTCCGCTTTATCTGTTCGTAGAGGTGCTCAAAGTACTCAAACAGTTGAGGGCGGTTCATGCGTACGCGCATTTGCTTCACCGCAGGCTCTATCTTTTCCCACAGGATCAGCGTCTCAGATGAAAGCAAGTCATCCACCAAAGCGATGTCAATCATCTTTCTGTAGAGAAGAACGCCCACTCCTTCAAAGTATAATGGAACCGATAGCCAAAGAGAAATCGCTTCAAGATTCTTTATGGTCGGCAACCCGGCCCGTATTTCCATCCAGTCATCGACTTCCTTCCAGCTGTGCTGAAGAACCTCCATGTAGTCCCGGGTGAAGTCCTTGCTCCTGAAAGTCGCATAGAGTTCCATGAGGAGATCTGCCTTTCTCGTTTTGCCAAGGTCCCTGAGCTGCAGCAAAGCCACCGCAATACCTACGAGGATTCCCAGAGCCTGCATTAGGGCAGCGAACTCCAGCAGATCCATTAGACACTACTCACCTACCAACAACCTAGAAGTTAGCACGCTCCAAAGATTTATAACATATTGTGATAACATCTCGCAAATCGGATACTCCCACAGTATTGGGCCATTGTGGAACCAAGCTCCGGGGTGGGGAGCCATAGAAATACCAAGAGAGAAGGAGGTCTGAGAAAACGCCAGATGGCGAAGTAGACTGTGAGCATAGCACGTCTGAAAAGCTTCACGACGCGTTGTGGGGAGTGTTCTACAAGTATAAACTTGCAAAGGAAATCAAGAACAGAATAATCGTGCGGGCTGGACCCTATGACCGCCCCTCAGGCGCCTGGGTGATCATAGACCTGAACGAGCATGGACCACGCACTGAACAGGATGCGCTTAGAACACTACATGCGATGGCTGCCGAGTTGCACGAAATGGGTGCGCAGTACGGAGAGTCTGTGACTGTCAAGGTGACCTATCTTTCCAAGCCATC
>Ga0315306_10000564_pt1 | contig 18009 bp, 17 predicted proteins | sample TDP1_MG_FD_203803 | JGI IMG/M metagenome (GOLD analysis project Ga0315306, IMG submission 203803) | Freshwater sediment microbial communities from Lake Towuti, South Sulawesi, Indonesia - TDP1 | ecosystem: Environmental > Aquatic > Freshwater > Lake > Sediment | place: Indonesia: South Sulawesi... | reverse complement strand
AAAAACCCTGAGAGGGTGCGATCTTTAGCGACTGGTCGAGCGACCGACTGACGTGGATTGAGGAGTCCTCGCGAACGCCCGGTTATTTAATGAGTTTTCTTCTCATTAGGTTTATGCTCAGAACAAAGAAGACGATTGTGACAGCGCCGATCCACAACAGACTGAGCAGCGGTGACTGTTCGAGATTTCCGAGGAGCAGCCCCCTCGTTATGCTGACTGTATGCGTTAAGGGAAAGAACGCTTTGGCAACTAGTTGTATGAACTCAGGCAGGTCTGTCAGCGGAAAGAAGGTTCCGCTTAACAGGAACATAGGAGTTATGAAAAGAAACGCTGGATAGTTGAAGAAGTCTATGTTTGGCGCCAGCGATGTGAAGCACATCGCGATGGACGAAAACATCAGCCCAGCGAAGAACGCGACGAGCGGGATGAGCACGAACAGCGGACTTGCGATCAAGCCGAACGCTGCAACCACGGCGAGGACGATGCTGGAGCTGATCAGGCTTCGCGTCGCTCCCCACAACATTTCTCCCGCTATGACCTCTTCGATGTTGACTGGCGTTGCGATTATGGCGTCGAAGGTCTTCTGGAAGTACATGCGCACGAAAGAGCCGTAGGTGCACTCAAAGAACGAGCCGTACATTATGGAGATGGACACTAGTGATGGTGCTATGAACTGGATGTAGCGTTGACCCTCAATCGGTTGGACAAGCTGGCCGAGGCCGTAGCCTAGGGCGACAAGATAGAATATGGGTTCGAGCAAAGGCGGGAAGAAGTTGACCTTGAAGGTTTTCATGAAAACGTCCCAATCGCGCCGCCAAACCCGCCAGACTCGGTAGGTAAGCTTCGGCGGTCTAAGGTCTGCGGCAAGGCGATTCGCCCTTGTCACTCTCTGAGTTGCCTCCCAGTTAACCTCAAGAATACGTCCTCTAGGTTGGCGTTGCGTATCATGGCGCCCTTTGTGGGGAAGCCTTTAAGGAAGTTTTCGAAAGTGCCGTGGGGAGCGCCGGTAAAGACTCGAATTCTTTCACTAACCAATTCCAAACGCGCTTCCGGGAACTCTTTCTCCAGTATTTTCATGACTTGCTCGTCAAACTCGATTTCCAACACCTCCTCGCCGATGTGCTTTTTGATGAGGTCAGCGGGTCTGCCTTCCTCGATTATTTTGCCGTTGTCCATGATGAGAACCCGGTCGCAGAGCTCAGCTGCTTCGTCCATGTAATGCGTGGTTAGGATTATGGTGACACCGTGTTTTCTGAGGGTTCTGATCCTGTCCCAAATCAGGTGGCGTGCCTGCGGATCGAGACCGGTCGTGGGCTCGTCTAACAGAAGTATCCGGGGCTCGTTTATGAGGGCTCTCGCAAGAATCAATCGGCGTTTCATGCCGGTTGACAGCTGTTCTATGGTGACGTCTCGCTTCTCTTCTAGCTGGAAGAATTCTAGCAGCTCGTCTGATTGCTTGAGCGCGACTGCCTTAGGAATGTCGAAATACCTTGCGTACACCAGCAAGTTGTGCAACACCGTGAAGTCCGGGTCAAGGTTGTTCTCCTGCGGGGCTACACCGATCATCTTCTTTATTTCTCTTTGTTTGTCAGCGACGCTCATTCCAGCTACTGTCAACTCGCCACCAGCGAGAGGCAACACGCAGTGAATCATCTTGATTGTGGTGGTTTTTCCGGCGCCGTTCGGACCGAGAAAACCGCAACACTCGCCTTTGTACACCTGAAAATCGATGTTGTCTACCGCCAAGAAATCGTCGTACTTCTTGGCAAGATTGTGGGCGCTGATTATGAGTTCCGGGCCAGCCATCTGTCTTCCAGCGTCTATGCCGTGAATCTCACTTCCTTAAGAAAGTTCCTATTTCGCGCATCAAGTAGTCGGTCGATCAGAGTAGAAGCGGTCAAGAAGTTTCTAGTCGATCAGACGCGACCCACACAAGGCAGGACATTCTGCTGCCGATGATGAGGACCATGAAGATTCCTATTGTGTGGAAGAGGTACCCCATGACAGCGAATTGTTTTGGCAACATCCTTTTCAATCGATCGATTCATTCGAATGTGGCCGTCGATCAATCCAAGTCTTTTCGTGCTTTTGACCAACAGAACCATTCTGAGTCAAAAGATTATCTCCGAAAGCCGCTCCGGCCAAAGACATCTTGTAGCTTTCTTGAGTAGCATAGACAGAATGCACTATCAAGTGAATAGGGACTTTTCTGCCATCGATCGATCTTTCACAAGACTAAACTCAAGGTGTGTGGTTCATGCACAAGTTCGCCTGACCTGTGTGAGAGTATGAATCTTGTGTCGGCGATCAGTGGCAAAGGAGGCCTGCGGGAAGCAGCTTGCCAGCCCCAACTGGGACAAGAGATTCCTAAAGAGCCTTGCGAACGATGACATATCTCTCGAGTTCGCGAAACACCGAGAATCCCGCGTCGAGATGCAGAATTCAGGAAAAATTCAACGGCATCTTTATGGCCGATCTACCAAGTCATGAATGTTCACGGCCGCCGTGGCAAATGAAGCCTTCCTGATGAGCCGGTGAGACTCCGGCGAAACCGGCTTTGTCCGGTCAGAGGCGTCCGGTGTGATGAATGAAGAAAAACTCTCTTGCAAATGCGGCAGGAAGATGGGGCTCGTCGCGGCGGGCTTGTACTGCATCAAGAAGCATTATATCATGGAGCCCGTTAGGATAAAACCGGTGGAGCGTTCGTTCGATTGGGTAAGGAGGGCCTGAGATGCTCGCCAAGAAGATGCCATCGGAGATCACCATCGTAGTGATTCTGGAGGTCATCGGGAGCATGTTCATGCTTATCGCCGGCGTTGCAACCGGCATGTTTTCCTGGTCCGTCAGCGGGATCATCTTTCCCGATCGAATCGGTCGATCGACCAATCTCACCCTCTTTGCCGTCGTCATCGGGCTCGTGGTGATAGTGGCTCTGATCCATTTCTTCACCGCCTGGGGTCTGTGCACCCGCAAGGGCTGGGCGTGGACGCTCAATCTGATACTGGCAGTCCTCGGGGTGACAGGATCGTTACTCACATTATCAATAGGTATCATCGGAATCATCATACATGGCACGATTATCTACTACCTAACCCGCCCACGCATCAAAGCCCTCTTTGGCAAGGAAGCGCCAAAACCTGCAACTACTACTGATACCGGACCGATATAGTTGAGGGGAGAAAGATCGATTGAGCGACCGATTGAGCTTGATAAGAAAAATGCACACCCGTGGAAAAGCCGCTGTGATTGGATTGGGAATAGCAGTTGTTTTTGCTGTTGCCCTTACGATAGTAGAACATGGAAGAGTAGTCGAACGAGCGATAACGACTACTAAGGCAATCGCGCTCAAACCCAGCTATTTCCGGATTCTCTACGACGCAGTTCAAATCGAAGGTGGCGACTACCGCGAAGAGGCTACCATCAAGGCCGACGACGAAATCAGTTTCTATCTGCTTAATGAGTATCAACATCGAATATGGGAATTGGATGGAGAACCGCTGCCGCCAAAAGAAGCAGAGATAGCCTATCAAAACTTTACGGACCAGTCCTATGTCTATCGTTTTCCAGGCTCCGGCAATTACTACTGGGTCTTTCAAAACAAAGATGAGTCGGTCTCCAAAAACGTGAAGTATTCAGCAACTCGCAAGTGGTCTGGACCGATCGGCCAGTCAACCCTATGGACAAATATGGCAATTGCTGTTGGCTCAGTCATTCTTTTCAGTGTTATTGTGTGGCTTATCATAATGATTCGTAAGTTTCTCAAAGGTAGACAGGGGATATTTCCACTCAAACCTTCCTGAGATCGATCTGTCGACTTGGCTTTTGGTGATAGGGCAGGCGATGATGGGTCTCGATGTCACTATGTCGCGTGCTGCTCCTTGAGACTCTGCAGCACCTTCGTGAACTCTTTGATGAACTCGCTTTCCTTGGGACTGCTGCTGTGAATCTGTATAAGGTTGAAGCCCAGATCAATATAGTCTTCTATCCTTGCGACGATTTCCTCTAGATCGGTGCAAATCAAAAGATACTTGTTCATCTTCTCAAGTTGAACCTTCCTCCCCAGATCCTCGATCTCCCGGGGATCGTAGATGGGTTTGCTCACCATGTTGGGAATAAGTGTTGCCGCCCATATTCGCATGCCCTCAAGCGCCGTATCGTAATCCTTGTCATAGGACAGCGTTATCTCGACCATCTTGTCGATTTGGTCTACGCTGCGTCCAGCCTCCTTCGCCCCCCTCTCCAAGGCAGGGAACAGCACGCCGCGATAGTAGTCGAAGTCGGCTGGGGGCGTGTAGAAGGCGTCCGCGTATTTTCCAGCAACTGCTGCGGCTCTGGGACCAGTGGCCGCGATATAGAGGGGGATCGGTTTGCTCGGTCTTGTGTAAAGGTTCGCGCGTCTTAGAGAGTAGTACTTGCCTTTGAACGTGACGAAATCTTCCTTCCACAGCATCTTGATCACCTTGACTGCCTCCTCGAATCGTTCGATCCTCTCCCCGAAGTCAGGCCAAACATGGCCTAGTGGAATCTCGTTCATAGCCTCTCCAGTCCCGAGGCCGAGATAGATTCTTCCGGGGTACATCTTTCCGAGAGTCGCGAATGCCTGTGCTACTATCCCGGGGCTATACCTGAATAGAGGTGTCGTGACACCTGTTCCTATGTCAATCTTTCTTGTTCTCTCGGCGGCAGCAGGGATCAGAACCCAAGCGAAACTCCCCTGCCCTCTTGAGTGAAACCAGGGGTGGAAGTGATCCGAGATGCAGATGAAGTCAAATCCGGATTCTTCGGCTCTCACGGCGAAACCCATGAGTTGGTCGGGAGGGTACTGTTCCGTGACGGCTCTGTAACCAAATTTCACTTTCATGATTTCCCACTCACTCTACCTGCTACCAAACACGCGCGCTACACGTTGCCAGACATAGATACTATAAGCATTTCGCTGAAGAAGCACAGTCGACAGGTTCGATCTGAACCGTCATAATGATCCAAGATCTTCTAAACTGGAGAAAAGTGTTGGAATCGGAAGCATCCAAGAGACCTCTTTACGATCGACAACACGGTCAAAATCATATGCCACTAACGTGCGTCCTGTCAAGGGCTATAGGGAAAATGCTTAAACCATTGTGACTTTCCTCTTCGAAATGCTCGGGCGCAGAGGCTTCTCATGTTCAGCGAGACAAGAAAGAGTAGATTGATTGTTGGGATGGTTCTACCTGCAGCTCTATCTCTGACCTTCATGTTACTCCTCTGGATTCTCCTACCTCGAAATATCGCGCCGACACAATAACTAGATTTTCCCGAGGACTTCGGGAATTGGACGCTTATTGTGGATGGCCTAGTAGACAGGCCTTTGAATCTGTCAGTTTCGGATCTGCTATCGATGCCTTCAACTTCGGTGAATGCTCCGCTGTATTGCGTCGGTGGCTCCCGATACCCGGTTGAAAACGGGACGTGGGAAGGCGTTAGACTAAAGCTGATTCTAGATGAAGCTAACATCCGCCCGAACGCGACAAAAGCGGCGTTCTACGCCCCCGACAGATTCTCAACAGACCTTACAATCCAAGAGGCTCAGAGAAACGATGTGGTGATTGCATACAAGAAAGATGGAGAATTCCTCAAGGCGGGCGACCGAAGCCCGGGTTTTCGTCTAGTTGTTCCGGGAAAGTGGGGCTACAAGTGGATAAAGGGATTGAATCACATAGAGCTCGTTGACTATGACTTCAGAGGATTCTACGAGAGTAGCGGATACTCGGACGACGCAAACATAGAACAAGAAAGATAACAAGAGCCTTCGAACTTGAGTGGGGATAGATTCACGACTGACTTTATCTAGGACACATATAGTACGGAAACTGTTCAGTCGGTGGATCAAAGGAGTTCGTCAAGAGGGTCACAGCCTATTTCGACACTCAGGGGTGATAAGGTGAAGATATTGGGTCTGCTCGGGTCGCACCGCAAGCTCGGTAATACGGAGGTTCTAGTGCGGGAGGTAATGCGCGGCGCAGCCGCAGAAACAGACGTGGAAGAGACCGTGATGCGGCTAACCGATTGCGCTCTATTGCCGTGCAAGGGCTGCATGGCATGCGTGCTCAAGGGCGAGGATTGCAGGATTGACGATGATGTTCCCAAGATCTTCGCGGCGCTTGAGGAGCATGATGCGCTCGTGCTCGGTGCGCCGACTTACCTGCTTGCGCCGTCCGCCCCCGTGAAGGCGGTGATGGACCGCCTGCTTGCGCTTTTCCCGAAGTCGGAGGGGTTCAAAGGCAAGCGCGCAGCTACTGTTGCGGTAGGCGGACTACCGAACTGGGACCCATTTTCTATCCCTCTTCTAAACGCATTCGTGCTGGTGCTCCAGTACGATCTTGCGGGGTGGCTGGCAGCTTACGCGCCAGGGCCAGGTCAGGTGCTCATGGATGAAGACGTTGTCCGCCGCGCGAACCTGCTCGGCCGCGCGCTAGTGAATGCGTCCGTAGAATATGTTTCTGATGAGAGTGGGAGGCGCTGCACGATCTGCGGCGGGGAGGGCTTTCGTTATCTCTCTGGCCACCAAGGGAATGGGATCGAGGTACAGTGTCCAGTGTGCCTCGCCAGGGGCGTTATCTCCGATGGCAAGGTCAAAATGAATTCGGCGCACCACAGGTTTAAGGAAGAGGCGCTGACCGAACATTTCTTCGGGTGGATAATGCGCACAGGTGAGATGTACTTCAAGCACCGGGACGAGATTGACAAACGTAAACAGCGATACGCCTGACTGACCGAGGGTCTTCCTCCGATATTTGGATCTCAAATCGATCGACGCGAGGTATTTCGCCGCCACTCGTAATGTCAATAAAAGGCTTTATTCTACATTAAATCTGAAAACGAATTCATCCCAAAGGGATTGAAAATGGATGTTTTTGAGGCTGTTCAGAAGAGACGATCGATTCGAGCCTACGATTCATCACCTGTGCCGGCTGAAAAGTTAGAGAGGATACTGGAATCTGCGAGGTTGGCGCCTTCAGCGGGCAATGTCCAACCCAGGCATTTCATTGTAGTCACCGACCAGGAAAAGAGGAAGATCTTGGCCAGGAGATTTGCAGGGTTTCTATCGGAATCGCCGGCTGTAATCGTTGGGTGCGGTGATCAAAAGGCTTCTCCCAAGTGGTATGTTGTTGATGTTGCAATAGCCATGCAGAATATGGTCTTGACCGCGACTGGTGAGGGTTTGGGCACTTGCTGGGTTGGGGCGTTTGATGAAAGGCAAGTTAAAGAAATGCTGAAAATCCCGGAAAATCTCAGAGTTGTCGCACTTTTGGCTGTTGGTTATCCAAGGAAGAAACTGGACATCTTAGGCAAGGTAGTTCACCTAATAAGACCTAAAAAGAAACTGGAGAAGATAGCCGACCTAGAAGAGTATGGCAAAAGGTTCCAATTCATTGACGGAGCGTTGTGAAACGGGCTTTACTGTGCTAATGTGATTAAGATGACCTTCGCGGCCACCTGGTTGTCTATATTTCCCAGAGCCACAGGAGACTTCGTGGTCCTCGTGTCTCTCGTTCCCTCTGTCAGATCGATGGCACTATACTTATTAGGTTGTTAGATGAATTCCCTGCGGATCATTCCCAGAGGAAGTAGGCCGTCAGGAGCATGAGCAGGGAAAGAAGGCCAAGACCATTTGGAAGCTCAGAGTGTCAGAGATGCGAGTTGAGGGGAAGCACATACTGTTGGAGACAATGCCCATACAACACGTGGCGATCAAGGCAGATAGAATGACCCATACGATCGATCGGCGCGACGTTGGTTGAGTCAAGCTGTCGAGTTAGCGATCGATCGATTTAAATAGCTTTGAAAGGAGAAGGTTTCTCATGGAAAGCAGTGCAGACTACATATTGAAAGTGTCAAATTTGAACGTGACACTTCAGCATCAAACCGTCTTGGAGAATGTGAGCTTTAAACTTGAGAGAGGCACGGCTCTAGCGATAGTAGGGCCGAATGGCGCTGGCAAGACAATGCTGTTCAGAGCATTGCTGAATCTAGTACCATACAGTGGAAAGATTCAGTGGGAGGATAAAGTAAGAATCGGCTACGTCCCTCAGAAACTTTCCGTAAGTGACATACCCATTTCTGTAAGAGAATTCCTGTCATTCAAAGGAGGTTCAAAAATAGAGGAGTCTCTTAGATCGGTTGGGCTAGACAACAAGGTGGTGCTAAACAAAAGCCTAGGCGTTCTATCCGGGGGACAGCTGCAAAGGGTATTGATAGCGTGGGCCATAATCGATGGGCCAAATGTTCTGCTTTTCGACGAACCAACGACCGGTGTAGATCTAGATAGTGAGGAAGCCATCTATGAGATGCTCGACAGGCTTAAGAAGCAAAATGGGATAACGATACTTCTGATCTCGCATGACATGCATATCGTTAGAGACTACTCAGACTACATGCTGGCTCTGAACAAATGTGTGACCTTCTTTGGAGAATCAAGAGAAATAATGAACCCCTCCTTGCAGAGAACGATCTACGGTGAAGCCTTGTGCATAACAGGTGACCTTTCTTGACAGAAGGGTTGATATTTGGTCTTATAACAGCGATCTCGGTGGGGCTTTCAGGCGGCTACCTAGGATCTCTTATGGTGCTTGAGAGAATGGCACTCGTTGGGGATGCGTTGTCACACGTCGCTCTGCCGGGCCTTGCTCTCGGAATTTTGTTGAATTTCAATCCTTTCCTTGGAGCGTTCGGTTTTCTCTTTGCATCAGCAGTCATCATCTGGCACCTAGGTAGGATCACGAAGTTGTATTACGAAACCATTGTAGCTGCCCTATTCACTCTAGCCCTAGCGATAGGAATACTCATAATACCACAGCCAGACTTGTTGGAAGCTCTCTTCGGTGACATAACCAAGATAGGTTTGGCGGATACGGTAGCAGCAATAATCATTTCGATCGCTGCTATGCTTCTGACAAGGATTATCTACAGGAAAATAGTTTTGGGCATAATCTCGGAAGAGCTTGCGAGTTCAACCGGCATCAATGTTGCTGGGATAAACCTGTTGTACCTTCTGCTAGTGTCCCTTACGGTGGCTGTGGGCATAAGAATTGTGGGAACTCTGTTGGTTGGTTTTCTAGTTGTAGTTCCTGCCGCAACCGCGAAGAACCTAAGTTCCAATCTCTACAGGTACTCTTTACTGAGCTCAATATTCGGTGCAATTAGCTCATCTTCAGGTATTTTACTGTCAGGTAGTTTGGCTTTGCCGAGCGGTCCGTTGATAGTTTTGTCCGGCGTCACGATATTTTTGACCGCTGTACTGATAAGGTGGGTGTTGAAGCTTTCCTAGTGCTTCAATCATTCAGTTCGAACTCGATCGGCCGGCGTCCCTGAAGAAGAAGGCCACGGCGAATGTCGGCCTCGGGTCTGTGCTGGTGGTGATGGGCACGGGCCTAGTCGCCTTCGGCTGGCGCGAAGGAACTATCATGAGCAGAAGTTCCTCTCGGATGGCAGCCGTCCGGGTTATTGACTCAGTATATCTCGGTGAGATGAAGCCGTCACGCGTGGATCCGCTCTCACCAGACACCCTTGAAACTCGCTCTCGAGCAATGCCTAAATCCTCTCTGGATCGTGCTCTGACGCTGAGGGCATTGGGATCAGAGGGCGAAGAATTCAAACGGGCTCTCGAACAAGTGAGCCGCTCTGCACATCTCTACGCTCGAAAGGGACCCCACCGTCTCAATCCTGATCTTGCCACTGTGCACAACGTCTTGGAGGGGCTAGCTAGGAACAAGGTGAAGTACGGTCGTGCCTATTGCCCCTGTCGTCCAGTGAGAGCCGTTCCGGCGCTGGATTCCCAGAACATATGCCCCTGTCGATCTCATCCATCGGACATTGCGCGAGACGGAGCGTGCGGGTGCGGTCTCTTTGTGAGCCAAGCCTACGCGGAAAGAAAGAGAAAAAACCAGGGGTCGACCAAAACTTAAGTATCTTGGAGCCAATGATGGGAGGCGAGCGAGGCGGATCAGGTTGGCCAAGATCAAGATCGGTGAGCTTGCCCCTGGCTTCACCCTCCGAGGGGTTGATGGGAAGACCCATAGCCTGGGGGATTACAAGGGCAAGAGAGCGGTCGCAGTCGTGTTCAGCTGCAACCATTGCCCGACCGTGAAGGACTACGAAGATAGAATGGTGCAGATCCAGAAGGACTACATGAACAAAGGCGTGGTCTTGGTTGCCATAAACCCAAACGACAGCAAACAGTATCCTGAGGACAGCTTCGACAACATGATCCTCAGAGCGCGTGAGAAGCATTTCAACTTCCCGTATCTCAGGGACGAGGATCAATCTGTTGCCAGAGCATACGGAGCCGAGCGGACGCCGGAGGTCTTCCTCATCGACTCACGAGGCGTCCTGCGTTACCACGGGAGAATAGACGACAGCAGAGATCTCAAAGAGGTCAAGTCTCACGATCTGCTGAACGCATTGGACGCCCTGCTTGCTGGGAGATCCATTTCCATTGTCGAGACCGAGCCGCACGGATGCACCGTGAAGTGGAGTTAGCAGTCGCTAACCCATGCGGCGGGCAGGCCGCACGCGAAAACCCTATGCTTGTCGATCGATCGAATAGGCTCAGCTCGGCGTTGGAGCTTCTTCACTGGGAGGAGCTAAGATGCGTTGGATGCCTCTTGGTTGACAATCTTCTCTGTAGGTCTAGGACAAGCCTTATTGAGAGAGGTTTGAAGCCTTGCTCCTGGTAGAATCTTAGTGCTCTCTCGTTTTTCACTAGTGTCCCAGTCGTAATATTTGCTCCTTCACGGAGAGCCCTTTCAAGCACTATTTCGAAAAGCTTTCTGCCAATGCCCAAGCCCCTGTAATCTTGGTCGACCACTATGTGGTCGATTTCATAGATTGGTCCTGCCCATTCGTCGCTACCTTTCGAGAAGGACACATATCCAATAACACCCTCTTCAGCACTCTCAGCAACGTATACGTTTTCGAGCTGTTCTTCGCTAAAATGCTCCTCCTCAAGCTCCTCGTCGGCTAGTTTCAGTTCGTAGAGGCCTGCGAGATAATTGTGCATTGCGTCAGTTAGTTCATTGATGGCTACCAAGTCCTTTACTTCAGCTTTCCTAACCACTATCTCCAGATCTCATCACCCGCCACAACGGAGGCCGGAGGTACTCACTCCTAGAGCCGTTCCGCCTCTTTTTCCTCGTTGCATACAAATCCAGCTATCTATGTCGTACATATCGTTTGTTAGATCGATGCATCTGTCTGCATCGGTCTATCTCGTACACGACGGCAAATCCTTTTGACTATTTGCGTCTTCACCTTCGTTGCACGCAGGAGTATGAGGTCACGTCTCTCAGCTTCAGCCTCTTCTTCAAGCCCGTTGGTTTGAATCTCCTGCCCGTCTTGATCGTCAACACCTTGGGCACGCCCGGTAAGACATCGAAGTAGTTGTCTTCGTATTCGGCGTCGGTTCCTTCAAAACCAAGGTTGGCAGATTCTATGAAGACCTTAGACAGTATTGACACCTCGAAAAGGTTCCCACTTCTGTCGGCCTGCCTCAATCTTATCTGGGGTCTCGGCTTTGGGAACTCTAGGTGTTTCGGTTCCTTTAGCAGGCGCGTGGCGTGCGCTATTGCCTGGCCATCCACGACGAGTTCTGCGACCACAACCTGACGCGTCCCGTCTGACACCCCGAGATCCTCCAACGTCGCCTTCGCGACCTCGGCTGAGGAGTTTGGTTTGACGACGACTTTGCAGTTTCTCGATTTCAAGCTCTTGCCGTCTAAAGTCAGACCTCTCAAGGTTAGTTCACCGGATAGCTCGCGGAGCTCGTCGTTCACCACCCATGCCTTTATGGTGTCATCTTCCCTCGCAAGGGTCACCACGATAGGCGCGAAGGCTCTCTTCACGTAGTAGTATGACGCCTTCCTGCCGTATCCGTAGTCGATGAGGCTCCAGCTGGAGACCGGCCAGCAATCGTTCAACTGCCAGATCAAAGCCCCTGCTGTCTTGAACTTCCTGGACCTCCAGTGCTCTATCCCAAACTTCAGGGCTTCTCCCTGGTTTATCTGCGTCATCTCAGCGAAGTCGCCAAGCCTGCATGGCACCTTGAAGTGAGCCGATAGGAAGTAGTAGAGCCTCTCGTTGCCCATCACCTGTTTGTTGTGGTGCTCCATAACCAGGCTCTGTAGCTCTCTGTCGTCCGGTGAGGTGAAGCTGTTGATCGTCTTTGCTGTGGGCATGGACTGGAACCCGAACTCGCTTACAAACCTCCCCGTGTCCCTTCTATACTCGGTGTAGTCCTTGAAGACGGACCAGACTTCCCAGCTGTGCCTATCTCCCTCGCTCTGAGAGTTTGGGTGGGACCCCCCGTATGGACTGCTAGGCCAGTAGGGCCTGTCCGGGTCGAGCGTGCCACAGATCTCCGGTAGGATGCGGTGGCATACCGTCTCCCCGAAGAACCTCTCCCTCTTTCCCCACCACCCATCCTTGAGACCCCAGTCGTTCTCGTTATTGCCGCACCAGATCACGACACATGGGTGGTTCCTGAGCCTCTTGATGACCTTCTGCGCTTCGTCCCTTACCAGCTTCCAGAACCAGCCCTCCTCGGGATACTCGCCACAGGCAAACATGAAATCTTGCCATATCATAATGCCCTTCTCGTCACAGAGTTCGTAGAAGGCGTTATCCTCATAGACACCTCCCCCCCAGACCCTGAGCATATTCATGTTCGCCTCCTTCGCGTAGCTCAGCAGCTTTTCATACGATGCTCTATCCATCCTGGGAAGGAAAGAATCCGGGGGAACCCAGTTTGCTCCCTTGCAGAAAATGGGTACGCCATTGATCTTGAAAACGAAGCTCCTCCCTTCCGTGTCTGATTCCTGAACCAGCTCTACATGCCTAATCCCGAACCTGACGAGCTTCTTGTCGAGGTCGTCTCCGTCTCGGGTGAGCCTAGCTTCCAGGGCGTAGAGGGCTTGTTCGCCGTATCCTGAAGCCCACCACAGCCTTGGGTTGAGTACGTCGAAATCGAAGGCCACGGAGTTCTCCCCTTTCTTGAGTGCAAGCCTCTTTGTTGCAACCCTCTCAGAACCATCGCACCTGACCTCAAGTTCACACTCTTCATCTTTGCATGCCGCCAAGGTTATGATCGCTCGAATTCTGGCGATGTCGCGGCTAAGGGTGGTTCTCACATGGACGTCTTCTATCCTCGCAACATCAAATGCCTCGAGCCTGACGCCGCGCCATATGCCCGTGGTTGGCAACCTCGGCCCCCAATCCCAGCCGAAAGAGTACTGCGCCTTCCTTCCGTATACCAAGGGAGAATAGGAACCCCCATTCAGCTTCACGGCTGCTTTCGCCCTTTCTCTCTCCAGAAACCTCTTGGGGGACTCGAACCACACGACGAGCTTGTTCGAGCCTGTTCTCAACACTCCCTTGATATCGAATCTGTGCTCGACAAACATGTCCCGGGGCTCTCCGACCTTCTCCCCATTCAGCCAGACGGTTGCGAACGTGTCAAGCCCATCGAATACAAGCTCAGCGGCATCCCTCTTGACAATGCTCTCGTCAACCTCGAATTCTCTCACATAGATCCAGTCAAAGTCCTCCACCCACGCGACCTTCGTTTCATTCATCCTGTAGAAGGGGTCCGGGATCCTGCCGGCTGACATCAGCTCGAGGTGTACCACCCCAGGCACGGAGGCCTTTATCCATTCGTCGCGAGGAAGCCGTGAGATCGAAAGCATTGACGACTCGCTCTGGGTCAAGGCCCTCAGGGCCCACTTGCCACCTAGGTCGGTAGTCAACATCGCGGCGAGGTCGACTTGGCCGAGTATAAAAGAGCATACCTAGTTGGGGTCTTCTCGTTTTTCATCGCATGATCTATGGAAAGAATTCGTCGAGCCGCTCCGCGACTTCGTTGGAGAGTGAGCCGGCCGCGAGTTGATCGCTCGACGGTCGGACCGACTGCAGGAGCTGTTCTTTTCCCGTTACGACGGACTCTCTAAAATCGCGCGACGCGGAGAGAGTGGAATCTTCAGCGGGGTGCGCAACTGGTCGCCTAGTAGGATGTTCACTCTCGACCGCGATCATGCTATTTACATGTCTGGAGAGGCAGGAGAGGCACCCAGCTGCCTACGCAGGGACTCCTTCGATCTCTAAGACAACACATAATAATACCGAAGGAGACTGGGTGAATAGCCGAAGTCTGGTGACGTTTTCGTATGGTCAAGATTGCCATAATTGGCGCGGGAAGCCACGTCTTCTCCAAGAACCTGATCACGGATTTCCTCTCCTACCCTGAGCTCAGGAACAGCACCATAACGTTGATGGATATCGATAAGGAAAGGTTGGACGTTGTCGCAGCGTTCACGAAGACGTTGACGAGGCAGCACGGGTTCCAAGCTAAGGTAGAGTCAACTACAGACCGCCGAGAGGCCTTGAAGGATGCCAACTACGTCATAGTCTCCGTCAGGGTTGGTGGGTTCAAGGCGAACAGACTGGACCTGGAGATTCCAGCAAAGTTTGGCGTGAAGCAGGCTGTCGGCGACACCATCGGACCCGGCGGAGTATTCTATGGACTGCGTCACATACCTGTTCTACTGGACATCTGCCACGACATGGAGGGGCTCTGCCCGGAGGCTTGGCTCATAAACTACACAAATCCGATGGCCGTGTTGTGTTGGGCGATGTATGATCACAGCCACATAAAGAACGTAGGCTTGTGTCACAGCGTTCAGGGAACGGCTGCCGAGCTCGCCAGGTACCTTGGCGCATCTATTGACGAGATCTCCTACTGGGTTGCAGGCATAAATCATATGGCATGGTTCCTGGAGCTCAGGTGGCGTGGGAGAGACGCCTATCCACTTCTGAGAGAGAAGCTTGAAGACCCTAGCGTTTACTCGGGCCCTGACGCACACTGGGCCGGACCGGATATCGTGCGTGTCGAGATATTCAAGGCGTTCGGATACTTCAACACCGAATCGAGTCAACACATGTCAGAGTATGTTCCATACTTCAGGAAGCGTCCTGAGCTATTCCGGAAGTTCAAGCTTGTCTACGGCCTTGAGACAACGAGAAAGATGGCAAAGCATCGTGCAAGGCAGGAGGAGGAGATGAGGAGGATGGTAAGCAAGGACGAGGAGATACCGATTCAAAGGAGCCAAGAGTACTGCTCATTCATAATCCACTCCATTGAAACCGGCATACCAAGACGGATCAACGCTAACGTCAAGAACGATGGGCTGATAACCAACCTGCCTCAGGGATGCTGCGTGGAGGTTCCATGCCTGGTCGACAAGAACGGCGTTCACCCATGCCATGTCGGTGAATTGCCGTCACAATGTGCAGCTCTAAACAAGACAAACATAAACGTTCAAGAGCTTGCGGTTAAGGCGGCTGTTGAGAAGGACAAGGCTCTGGCTTTTCAGGCGATCCTGCTTGACCCACTCACCAGCTCCATCCTAACCATCGATGAAACCAAGAAGATGATCGATGAGATGTTCGCAGCCCAAAAGAGATACCTAAAGGGGTTCAAGTAGTCAGATGATCTTCGGGTCCCAGTTCTCGGGGAACTCTTCGCACTAACCAAAAAGACGGCCTCGAACAAGCTCTCTCCTGAGCCCCGATGAATCGATCGTGAGACACCGGCCTGCCCAGTCCGTTCCACCGGCCACGACCGCTACTCTGCGGCTGCGTGCAGATACGGGACACCACTCATGGGTTGATCATTACCTTGTTGCGATCGGGACCGTCCATCGCGGTGATCGCTTCGTGGATTCTAGATAACGGGAAATGGTGCGATATGATCTTGCTCGGATCGACTACACCGCGTTCCATCAGGCGGACGGCATTTTGCATGGCCACTGGAGTCGTGCCGAAACTCGCGTCCATGCGCCCTTCCATGAAGTGCGTCAGCCCGCCGTCCAGCTCGAACGTTTCGTGGGTGGTGATTCCGAATAGGTTCCACTTCGTGCCGCGGCGGCGGAGATCGACCATGAGTCTAACTGCGCCGATCGGGCCAGCGGCCTCCACGATCAGGTCTGGACCGTCGGGAATGATTTCATACACGCGCTGTTTTCCATGGCCGTCAGAGTTGTCGATGGCGTGTGTCGCGCCCAGCTTGAGGGCGCTGGCTCGGGCGTGCGCGCTGTTATCTATGGCGATCAGTCTCCCAGCCCCGGCAGCCTTCGCAACCATCAGGCACAAGAGACCAATGCCGCCGACACCAATGATCACGACATCATCGCCGACCTGCATCTGGCTGTACTGGATAACCCCCTTCCAGGCTCCTGACAACGGCTCGGTAAGCGCCGCAGCATCGAATGAGACGCTCGTGGGTTTGTGGAACAAGCAGCTTTCCTTGGTGAGCATGAACTCTGCGAACGCGCCCGCCCAGACATCTTTAGCACCGTCGCCGCCGGTGGTGAATGCGTCCTGGCAGTAGTGGGTGTTGCCAACGCGACAGTACTTGCAGTAACCGCAGTAGCCAATAGGCTGACAAATCACCTCGTCGCCAACGGCGAAGCGAGTGACCCCTGGACCCACCTCTGCTATGATCCCAGAGGGCTCGTGACCAGGGATAAAGGGGAAGTTCACGTTCCTGCGGATTCCCCTAATGGCCTTGTAGTCGGTCGCACAGAACCCACAGGACTTGATGCGCACCAGCACCTCTCCCGCATTCTTGGGCTGAGGGATCAGGATCTGCTCAAGTCGCATGTCGTTGAAATCGTGGAGCACAGCAGCAAGCATTCGATCAGACATTATTTCACCTCTAGGAACGAAGACATCGTCGATCAATCTTATAAGAATGACGCGGCAAAAGATGCATCAGCTCAATAAGCAGATGCCCGAGCCGGTGGTTCATGAGTAGAATGGTCTTTCAGCCTGTTGGCAACTACAGATTCGGATTGAACCTAGCACGCATCGGCGAAGACGAGGGTTGGTTCAGAACTGAGTTCGATGACGATTCTCGGCTCTCCCCTGAAGTGCCATCCGACTAGAATTATTACCGGATCGATCGATCAACCGATGGAGCGAATGGTTAAATGCATGATGTAAGCATGGTTGCTGCAAATGAACCTTATCAAGGTCCTAGGCATCCTCGGCGGCGTGGTTCCATGGTCGTCCATCCTTACCTCCATCGCTCTCTCGCCGTGGTTCAACGTCTACGACAACGCCCTCAGCGACCTAGGAAACATAGGGCGCAACTCGCCAGCTGCGTACATTTTCAACGCCGGGCTGATAGTGTCCGGTGTGTTGATCATGTTCTTCGCCCTTCTCCTCTCCATCAGCAGGCGCTCCTGGGAGTTCCTGATATGGACAATTCCAGTGTTCCTTGGCGCCGCTGACCTCGCGCTGATAGGGGTCTTCAGTGAAGACGCGGGAAGGATTCATGGCATCGTGTCGGTGATATTCTTCGCCTTGATCGCAATTACCTCGGTCATCTACAGCTACGCCTCGTGGCCACTCGGTTCACCCCGCATCGGGGCAGTCGCCATCTCGTTCGGAATAGCCTCGGCGTTTGTTTGGTTTGTACCTTGGCCTTGGCGCGGCGTCGCCATACAAGAGGCGGCAACTTCCCTAATGGCCACCGCCTGGCTAGTTTTGGTGTCACTCAGTCTCCCTGATTCCACGGCGAGAGGGCGATGGATCAATTGAACGAGCGGTGGACGTTCGTCCAGTGGTCGATTTGCACCTAAACCCCCCGCAATCATTTGGGCTGGGCTGGTGTGCAAGTGTTGGCAAGTTGACGAACGGTGGGTATGTGGCGACCAGTAGGGAGCCCCGGCCCAGGAACCCAGATAGAAGGGACTCCTGAGCGGCCTAACCCCTTCAAACACTCTAGTAGAGGGGCGGTGTCAGGCATAAAGACGCCTCCTTTCCAGCAGCCCTTTCCTGAGTTTTTCCAGCACAGGCGTTGCTCGAGCCTGTTGGAGCACTCGCCCATCCAAGCATTTTGTTTTGGACTAGTGAAAAAGGTAAAAAGTTCCAATGGCTCCTATGGTTCGTTTCATTCAGAGGGGGATTCCACGGTGG
>Ga0315306_10000563_pt1 | contig 18011 bp, 16 predicted proteins | sample TDP1_MG_FD_203803 | JGI IMG/M metagenome (GOLD analysis project Ga0315306, IMG submission 203803) | Freshwater sediment microbial communities from Lake Towuti, South Sulawesi, Indonesia - TDP1 | ecosystem: Environmental > Aquatic > Freshwater > Lake > Sediment | place: Indonesia: South Sulawesi... | reverse complement strand
TTGGGTATGAAGTTTTGAACCCGCGTTTTTACGCCCTCGGGCATCCAAACCACCCGGCTCCACCCGCCATCCACTTGAAGGAACTTGGGGGACCTCATGTACTCGATGGACAGGCCGTGGAATCCATCCACCTGTCTTCCTCCAGCGGTGGAGTCTGCCATAGTTGAAAAGGGTAACCCGTTAACCGTCGTTCCCTTAAAGCCCCGGTGGACTATCCCCAGACCGTCCACTTCGGGAATGTAAAAGGCCGTGGCCTCAAAGCAGCCGCAGGAGGTGTGGGGATAACCAAAGGCGGTGTAGAGATATACCCGATTAATGGCTCCCAGGGACTTCTCCTTCACCGTCTGGTTCACCCCTGAATACTCGCCCTTAACTGGGTCGAGGCACTCTCCTGGGTCTATTTTGAAGACCGGACCTTTGGGGTCCACCCGCGCCGAGGCCCTTCCGTCAAACCAGCTGATGGCTCCACAGTTGGAATACCTCTGGGGAGTGATCACACAGACGTGGGTTGGAGCGAAGGATTGGCACAGGGTGCATCCATAAAAGGCGTCCACCTCCTCGTCCTTTAGTCCCCTGGCCCTGGCGTCACGGGCCTCATAGATTGCCATGGCTTCCCTCCATTTTTCCTTAACCTTTTCGGGGTCTGTGATGAAGGTGACCTGTATCTTCTCGATGATGGGCATCTCGCTCTTGTAAAGCCTCTGGAGGACCTTCCCTATGTACCGGAAGGAGTTCAGGCCCTTATCGAAGGATTTCTGGCTCAAGCGCAACCAGATGTCGTACCGCTGGTTTAGGTGCATGAGGCCTTCAATGTAGTTGCAGTATTCGTGGATTCGCCTCTCGATGACCCCCTCCAACTCCTCCTCGATCTGCTCCCCGGCGACTTCAATGTAAATGCCGAAGGGATAGCTCCGCTTCTCCAAGTCCTTGATGTCGGGTCCTATCACCGTTATCTTGCCGTCTTCAACCTCGTTTAAAGGTCTGGCCCTCACGAGCTCAAATTTATGGTCCACCCTTTCCCCGCCGAGGTCCGTGTAGGCGTCGGCCCACCGAAATCGCTCCCCCTCATAGATCACGCCAACATCCACGGGTATATCCTTAAACATGGACACCTCATTTCCCTCCTAGCTTATCCGTAATAACCTTAAGGTACTCGCGCCATTCTTCTAAAGAAAGGTTCGGAAAGGACCAGGATGCGTTGGGCTGATAGAAACCGTCCAGGCATATGGTTGTAACCTGGGAAAAGTGTTTAAGCCCAGAGAGGATGACCCAGCCCATGTAGTAGGGAAGGCCCGTGAGCAGGGCTAAATCGTACTGGCCACCGCCATCCAGCCCCCTCCACTCTGGGTCCTGAAGCCGATTGGCGATGTCCACCGCGGACATGGAGGCCGCGGGCTGGAAGCCCCGCTTGGAGAATTCCCCTACGGTGTGGGCTGTGGCCACTACTGGAATTCTCCCAGCCTTGGCGATGCCGACCACAAGATCGATCAGTTTCTTCTTTCCTAACCTAGTTTCGGCGGCCTTGTGCCCGACTATGAGGATGGGGCGCTTCGCCCGCTTTATCATGGCGACAACCACCTCAGGCTTTGGGATGACCATAGCCTTGGTTGGACCAGGAATCTCAGCCCTTTGCCAAGGTTCAGCTAGGGCCATGTTATACCTTCCTCCTGATCAGACGCGGTAGGAGGGTCGGGTCGGGAATCCTCCCCTCCTTCCAATCCCTTTCCTTCAGAACTTCCAGAATTTCGTCCTTCATTGTGATAGGAACGTCTGCGACTGTGCGGACTAGGAGGTGGATGTCGTCGGGCATAGTCCCATAGAGGCGCTTATGGAGGTCAATGTAATGGGTTAGCTTTATGGACCGTCCCTTGGTGGTGTCGTTGGGTCTCATGCAAAGCTTAGCTGTCATGACCATGGTCTCCTCCTTGGTCTCAGCCGCGTAGAAGAGGTGCTCAGGCGCGGGCCCCACGTAGACGCGGTCCCCGATGCGGGCGTCGTAGACGTACCAGTCCTGCTCCCTGTCCTTCCTGCCTAGGAGCATGCGCCTGTACTTGGAGCCGTGGGGGCCGACGACGACTGGTATCCCCAAGCGCCAGCAGCCGCTGGCTATGGAAGCAGCCTTCTGGGAGTAGGCACCCCAGGCAACCCCCACCGCCCCAACCCGGTTAAGAATGTAATCGGCTATCTCTTCATAGTTTCCCCTAAGGTTTCGCTTGGCAAAGATGCTCGCAATTTTGATGGCGGCGCCGGCTATGTGGGCGTTGGCGACGCAGGAGCCCACGTTTACGAGCCCACCAGCATCGAAGGCGCCTGAATACATCTCGTAGGGGGACTTTCCCTCCTCGTTCTTGTACATGGCCGCGGACATGGCGGCGCACCCCGACGTGACCACGATGTATCGGCGCTTCGCGAATTCAGTGCACATCTCCGCAACCTCTATTCCGCCGCGGGGATAGTTGGCGCAGCCCACAAAGGCCACGACGCCTGGAATCTCGCCCAGGACGATGGGGCTGCCCACATTCCGTATTTCCACGTCCTGAATGGCGCCCCTTCCAGCCCGAATCTTAAACTTCTCCTCCTTCAGCCTCCTTTCAGCCGCCTTCACGATGAAACTGTGGAGGGGATAGCCGTTCCGGCACGCCCTCTCACAACGGGCACAGCCCACGCAACCATCGTAGAGGTTAGCCAACTTCTTCAGGTCTCCCGCCGCAGCTGCCAACATGGCTTCTGGGATGGGTAGGTCGTTGGGGCACGCCCGTTGGCAGTCGTCACATTTTCTGCACGCCTTGGCGGAGGAAAAGATTTCCTCCACGTCAGGAATAACCTTAAACTTGTTTCGCCTGGGGGCTACGCTAACCGCGGTTCTGACGGCCACTTCACCGACCTTGGATGGCTCAAGGATGAGCACCCCTGGAACCTTACCGCTCACCAGGTCCGCCACTATTTCATCGGTTGGGTCCTGGGTTCGGTTGGGCAAGCCCAGACACATTTTCTCGGTGGAGGCGATGAGGGGCGCCCTAATCCTCTGCGCCTCAATCAGGGTGTCGGTGCGGATACACTGCTCGTCGACCACGATGACGTCGGGGACTCCGCTCCTGACGAAGCGCAGGGTCCAGGTTATGGGTCCAACGATCTTCGCCTTAGGGTTGTATCGAGTGATGTCGTGGGCGGTGCAGCAAAGGCCACAGACATCCACCTCGCCGTACAGCCCGTTTTCCGTCAGATAGTTCACGATCTCCGTGGCTGGGGGAACGTTGTGACCAACGCAGAGGATGACGGGCTTCGTTTGGTCGACCACGCCGAAGCCTATGTCAACGAGGGGCGCCTCTGGGTCCGCCTTTGGGAAGCCGTAGGCCGCGATCTGGGCTATGTCCGCCACCTCCATGCCCACCTGGTCCACCATCCCCGCGTGGAAAACCTTTGATTCGAAGTCCAGATTGCTACCCTCTTGGCCCGTGTGGGTGGCCGAAAGAAGGTGTGTTACCTGATTTTCTAGGTAGTCCAAAACGTCCTCCAGGTCGCCGAGGGTCTTGGGCCTAACCCCACAAACCAGGCGGGTGACGGGTGCTTCCACCTCCACGTTTAGTCCGCCCACATCGATGGGGTGTCTCCGCCCAAACTTTTCTGTGAGGTGCTCCACTAGGTGTCTGGCGTGGCTGATGTGGGTGGCGGCGCCTATGCAGGCGGCCAAGAGAACTATGCGGGACTGCTGGCCCCCCATGTCTATGCCACAGGCCCCCCGCTTCCCCTTGGTCAGGTCACACTTGCCAAAGGTGCACAAGCAGCAGACGTCACAGAAGGGCATATAGAAGGGCTCGTACCGCTGTAGGATTTTGAGGTCCCAATCCCTCAGGGCGGTCATAGAAGGATAGGGAGTTAGCCCCACGGGCTCCTCCCAGGTCTCCTCGAAGACTCTGCCAAAAGACAATTCCAGGTCCTTTATGACGCCCAGGTCCGTTTTTATTTCTTTAATTTTCACGTGTGCGGCTTTTTTAGACAAGTTTCCGCCTCCCTATAAGTGATATAACGCTGTTATAAATGTGTTTCCTCATGGCTTAACACTTCTTACGCATCCCAGCGAAACCCGCCAGAGACAACCAATAAATAAACAGTCCATATTTAACCTTTTTCACCCCTAAGCCTGCTCCAATGAGCAAAGAATCCCCTCGATCCATCCTAATTATGATAAGCGGAGGCCTCTTCTGAGCAATCCATTATTCCCTAGAGGAACCGTGGAAGGCAAGAATCTGGGATTTCTTAGGGAAGTTTTCAGGGATTAGTGCCACAAATTTAGAGGCTTGATCTTTTGATTAATCAGATGCGAAGGGCCTCTGATTTGCGTACACAGTAGAGAGCTCCAGGGGCGCGAGAAAATTCATAAATTCGAGAGCGTGTAATAGTTAAATGGCGTACCTAATGAACTGATGTGAGGGGTGGTTGGTGGATGAGTGTTGAGCTTCCTGAGGCACAGATTCTTGCGGAAGAGATGAACAAGACGCTTCGAGGAAAACGGATCGAATCTTGCCGTCTGCAGGACTATGAAAGTCTCCTAAGACTGGGCTTTATGAACCGTGATATAGGATACTTCGATCAGCTTGTCAATGGAAAGATCGAGTCCGTCACGTCTAGAGGCACCGTTATACGTGTGAAGCTTGACAATGGGATGAACCTGCTTCTTGCGCCTGAGGGTGGTGGTAGAGTCCTGTATCAAACAGACGAAAACACTGCCCCAGAGAAATACCACCTGAGGATTGATTTTACTGATAACACGGTTCTGACGGTACGGCTGACTGGGATGGGTATCATCTACGCAGTTAGAGACGATGACCTAAGTCGGGTCTACGTCTATAGACGAGACTTCTCTGAAGTCACCTCGCCTGCGGATGACGGGGAGTTCACCTTCAAGCGGTTCTCACAGCTCTTGGCTGGCAAGACAAAGATGCTCAAGCCTCTGCTTGTAGGCAGGGATGCTGTCGTCGTAGGGCTTGGGAACAGTGCCTTCCAAGACATTATCTATAGGGCAAGTATCCACCCAAAGAGGAGGGCCTCCGAACTCGGTGAAGATGAAATCCGCGCCCTTTATGATGCTATTAAAATGGTGCTACAAGAGAGGATCAGGCTTGGAGGGAAGGATCAGTTCATTGACCTATATGGAAATCAAGGCGGCTATACGCCAGCCATGGGCCCAAACATGAAGCAGCAGACCTGCAAGATCTGTGGAACTCCCATCGAGAAACTCAGTGTTGGAGGAGGCGACACATACTTCTGTCCCAAGTGCCAGAGATAGTAAAGGAAAAGATTTCTTCCTTTGAATGGTCAGAACAAGCTTCCCGAGGAGCCCATGGAGACCCCGAAAAGGGATTTTGGGTGAAAACAGTTAATTGGCACCGTGTGGGCTATTACTTAAAGGGTGGCAGAAAGCCTTGGCGACGGGAAAGACGGGAAAAGTGATGGCCGTTTCGGGCAAGGGTGGGGTGGGAAAAACCACCCTAACGGCCCTCATCATAAAAATCCTAAGCGAGGAAAAGGGGCGGAGCATACTGGCCATCGACGCTAATCCTGATTCCAACCTTCCCGATTTGCTGGGCGTCTCCGTCACTCGGACCGTGGCCATGGTCACAGACGACCTGAAAAGGGCCATGGAGAGGGGTGAAATTCCGCCGACCATGACAAAGCAGGACATATTGGAGTACCGCGTCTTCCAAATCCTGAAGGAAACCCCCAGCTTCGACCTCCTAGTAATGGGAAGAGGCGAAGGAGAAGGCTGCTACTGCCCAGTAAACGCCCTACTAACGCGGATAGTGGACACCCTATCTAAAAACTATGACCTGACCATCATGGACATGGAAGCGGGCCTGGAACACCTGAGCCGAAGAACGGACCGCGATGTTAACATAATGCTCATCGTCACCGACCCCAGCTCCATGGGCCTGCAAACGGCCAAAAGGATAAAGGAGGTCGCCCAGGAGGTCCACATCCAATTCGAGAAAATCTACCTCATAGGAAACAGGTTCAACCCAGAAATGGAAGGCCTCCTAAAGGAGACGGCAGAAAAAATAGGCGTCCAATACGCGGGAATCATACCCCAAGACGAAAACATCTACAAACACAATCTCGCCGGAAAACCCTTGCTTGATTTACCTCCAGAAAGCCCCGCCATAACGGCAGTTAGGGAAATCTTAAAAAAGATAAGTCTCCTTAACTAAATTTATATAAGCTTGATGAAGGATTTTATATTAGCTTGACTTCCCCACAAAAAAGAGACAGTTGAACACGAATGTAGGATTACGAAGGAAATGATAAATAAGAAAAACAAATTTGAAGATAATTGGCCAAGACTTGTGGCGAAGTTTCAAAGGGATAGGAAACCAATTAATCTCAACTTTAAGGAGGCGGTTATTAAACATTTACAAGTAAAGCCTTCTGAGGTTTTTACGCATCACCTGCATTCATATCCTGGAAAAGTCTTTCGTTTTATACCTGCGCTCTTATTTTCTCTCCAGGAGCTGTGCCCTCCGGATGGTGTTTGCCTCGACCCATTTTGCGGGAGCGGGACTATTCTCTTAGAGTCTATTATCAATCCAGTTTTTAAGCGGAATGTTTACGGAGTAGAGATAAATCCCTTAGGAAGATTAATTTCGAAAGTGAAAACAACTGTACTTGACGAATTGAACTTCAAGAAATATTTCCGATATTTGAAGGAAGTCAGATTCTCTAGTAATGATGAAATCTCCGTCCCAGAATATGGAAATATTGAATTCTGGTTTTCAAAGAAGGCCATTTACAGGCTAGGCAGGCTTAGGTATTTAATCGAACAATTAAACGATGACGATTGCACAGATTTCTTTTGGACGTGCTATTCTTCGATTATAAGAAAAGCATCAATGGCTGATCCTTTTATTCCGCCTCCTGTTAAACTAAAAATATACAAGTATGAGAATTCCCTATACAAGTACGAGTTTCTTAAAAAATTCAGGGACGAAGCTGAGGACCCAGACGTAATGAGCCTTTTTGAAAACAAGGTGAAAACAAATTACGAGAGAATACAGTCCCTGAACAGAATTAGGGAGATAAGAGAGGGTGAAATTAGGGCCCATTTAATATGGGATGACGTAAAGAACATTCGAATTGGAAATCTGGCTTGCAAAGGGATCATCATAAAGGGTAATGATAAGCCGTTGCCTTCCAAGAGTATAGATCTAGTTATTACCTCTCCTCCCTATATCACTGCACAGAAATATATACGTACGCAGAAACTGGAGTTACTTTGGTTAGGTTTGCTTTCCGAAAAAGAACTCACAAGCTTGCAAAAAAGAATTATCGGATCAGAATTCGTTACTTCGGAAGATGTGGAGCTCATAGAAGAAATAGGCGTCAAATCAATCGATAGTCTAGTGCAATGGGCATTAACTATATCTCCCTCTCGCGCTGCGACATTATTCAAATATTTTCAGGACATGCAGCAAGCGATGTCAGAAATCAATAGAGTTCTTAAGGATTATTCCTATGCGATCTTTGTGGTTGGCAACAACAAAGTATTGGGAAAAAAAATTGATACATTCAAATACTTAATAGATCTTGGAAGTTCTCTAGGATTTGAACCAAAAATAGTTTTAAAAGATAGAATCCGTGGAAGGGGAATGATAACAAAGAGACATAATAAAGGGGGTCTCATAAAGGAAGAATTTATTATAATACTAAGGAAAGGTGCTGGTTGATGTTTCAAGTGGTTACCGCATTGAATTTCACCCGTCCAGATAAGGAAACTTTGGCAGAAATAAAACTTCGAGGTTATAATCCTGAAACGTTTTTGACGGGACAGTTTGCTAGGATGTTATCGGAAGGAACGATAAAGGCGTTATCTGTAAGCGACATAGCCGATTGTCTATGCCCCTCGAGAAGGGATTTGTATTACAAGAAAGGAAAGAACAAACCTCGCATTCGCAGAAGGAGAACGTGGGGAGGCGTTGCTGGGCATATTGTGGAGGACTTCACATTAACAACCTACCAAGAACTGCGTGATAGAAACCAAACCTTGTCGTATGAAAGAATACGAGAGGAGATAGAAGGTATTTCTAATTCTTTCAAAGTTGCCAACTCCAAAATGTTAAAAAATCTTGATATGCTTAAAAGTAGAGAATCGGAAAGCTCAGAATGGTTAATTAATTTGTTAATACAAGCAGGTAAAATGGAATTAGGATTTAAAACATTACATGACGTGCTTTCGGGAAAAAAGGAAAACGAGATCATTGCGATTAAGGATGTTGAGACAACTTCATGCCAGTTGAAACCTAAACCAATTCAGATAGGCATAAGCAAACCTGTCCAACCAGATTTCCTGATAGAGAAATTTAATGCTGTCGGAGATATTAAATCTGGAATAAGGGGTTTCAAAGATTATTATTTGCTGACCTGCGCTGGATATGCGCTAGCTTTTGAAAATGACAGGGGAAAAGGCAACGATGTGAATTTTGGGATCATAAGCTTCTTTCCAACTAGGTGCAGTGATTATGCTACGCCCATTTCATTTCCCCAAACATACATCTTTATTATAGATGATAATGTAAGGGATTACTTCTTACGAAGTAGAGATGAGGCATATAGTATAATATGCGCAGACATTCAGCCAAGTTTTCCCCCAGATAAGAATCATTGCCCTTATTGTCAATTCCTAGATCCCTGCAAATCGGAGGGGCTAAAAATATGACAGAGTTTTCAATTCCCCTTATTAAGGAACATAGAGTGGAAAAACTAGTCGATGCTCTAAAATGTATCGATAATAATCCGTTCAACAGAGAAAAACAAAGAGATTGTATTATGAAACTATACCCTGATAAGACAGAGAAAAGTATTTTCAGAGGCATGATCATACCTTCGTTAAGGCATCTCGGCCTGATCATAGGGCATGGAAGTTCCATACGTGTGAACGTTAACGGAAAGATTCTTATCGAGTCAGAGAAAAGAAATTTCATTTCTCGGGCTGCTAGGGCGATATTCCTAGAAATCGATAGAAAAAAATTTCATTTCGTTCAAAAGCTCACTTCCCTGAGCCAAAGCACCGCTAGAGAAAAATTTGTCAACAATACCTGTGAACTATTACAACACCCTTCAGAAAAACAAAAAAAAGAAAGGGTGGAATCTTGGCTTAAGATTCTAGAAGATTGCAAATTAGTTGAAACCAAAGAAGGAACACTTAATTTAAATGGTGAAAATTATGAGGCAGCAATTAAAGACCTGTCCATAGATGCAAAACGCGACATGTTCAGGACCATTTTATTTGATAATTATAAGTCACTGCCACTCCATAGGACCGCGGGTATTATTGACATCACAGTACTTCGGGAAATTGTTGCAACAAGTTATTGCGAACGAGATATGATTTTGACAGAATTTCAATTCGACAAATTATTAGAAGATCTACCCACTATTACAGATAATTACGTAATTTCCTTTGGTAAATCTATGGGGGCTGAAGAAGGTTTATTCTTTTACCGAGGAAACTATTATAGAACATTAAGTATCAAGTTTTTTGGAGAGAGAGAAAAATGACTAGAAGAAGCTTCTTGACGGAACAGTATGGTTTGAAAGGGCTGCCCTTTAAGCAAAGGATCGCGGTAGAACTGCAACTTGCTTCATGGGTGAATAGAGAGGACGAAATCAAACGATGGAACAAAGTACTCGATGACGCTTTGCAGACTCCCGAATCTAATTACCTAGTGTTTATAATAGGAGATTATGGAATGGGCAAAACTCTTTCTTTATTAAAGATTGTTGACGATGCAAAAAGTCAAAGACAGATTTTTCCAGTTTACCTCAATCTACTTTCTGAACAAAGACCAAAGAATCCGGGTCTCGATTTCTTACAAAGAATCTTTAGGGCAATCGACCTAAATGATATCAAGGTAAACAAAAAAGCAGTAGATTTGATTAAGGCGGAGTATTTTGAAGTCGGAAAGATATTTGAAGCAATCTTCGATCAGGATGAGGATAAAAGAAGATTGGCTACTGCCTATTTGAAGGGGGAAATAACGCCTACTCAGAATCAGCTGAAGTATTTGGGAATTCTCAGAAAAATGAATGACGTGGACATTGCAAAGGAATATCTAATAGGAATTCTCTACCTCCTTAAAGCTGCAGGATTCTCCACTCTAGTAATATCTATCGATGAATTTGAATATCTGTTCAGTCTTGTTCCGAAACCCAGTCAATCCGTTTATCTAGCATTGTTCAGAGGATTATTTGATCTTCCAATACAGATTCCAAACAATTTGAAGAATAATACTGCAAACATAGCAATGTTTATCGCAATTTCTGAGGATGGATTGAGACGCCTTGATGAATTGGAAAAAATAGAAACTGCCACTGGCGGACCTATCCAACCTCTCATGAGAAGAGTCAATGATAGAATCGCACTAGGGCCACTAAGCAAAGAAGACAGCCAAAGGCTAATAGAAAAAAGGCTGAGTCTGAATAGAATTAAAGGTAAATATGAAGATCAACCTTTAATACCTTTCACAAAAGATTTTGCAGATTACATCCACCGCATAACGGATGGCAGACTAGAGGCAATAATTGTGAGATGCGATCATGTACTAGATATGGGGCTAGAACAGAGAATCCCTTTACTCACAACGGAATTTGCCATAGAAGTATTTAAGGAAAGAGGGCTACCCTATTAAATAAAAAGAGCATTAAACTAAATAAGAGGTGACAGGAGTTATCAAAGTAAATGGAGTCCCGCGCATGTCTCTTTGAGGGACGTTAAGGTTTTCATAACAGATATAGACGAACAAATGGCTTTTAAAGTTGGCCTATCAGCAACCAAAATGAAACGCCTCCCTTTGACTAATCAAGATTCTCTTCCTTTAACGCTTCTAAGTTAAGGTTAAAGATTCTCTGCCTCAAAAGAAAACTGTTTATTTCCGCCTCCAGCCTGGAGATTTCCTCCTCTACCTTTAAAAGCTCCCTCTCAGTGGTCCTCTTAGCCTTAGGAAAATCCTTACCCTTAGCCCTTCCCTTATCACCCATAAACCCAAGGCTAACCTTTAAAATAAAAGAATTTATGAAACGAAGGTATCGATTCCTAATCTATTTATAACCCTCTTTTCCTAAGCCGATGGCCGCAAACCCCATTTTCTTACTAAACGTTTCTGGATCGTAGATCCTTCTGCCGTCAACCACCGTGGGCTTAGCCATGTTTTCAATGAAGTCCTCAGCCTTAAGGTTTTTAAACTCGTCCCACTCCGTCGCTAGGATGCAGCCGTCGGAACCGCGGATGCACTCTGTAACTGAAGAAGCATACTCAATCCTATCGCCCAAAGCCCTCTTCGCGTTAACCATCGCCGCTGGATCATAGGCAATAATCCTAGCCCCCTCCTTAAGGAGGCCTTCAATGAGCTTAATTGAAACCGCCTCCCGAATGTCATCTGTGTTGGGCTTAAAGGCCAGACCCAGAACGGCTATCCGCTTCCCCCTGACTTCACCCATCAACCTTTTAGCCAAGCTTAGGGCTTGAAGGGGCTGAGCCTCGTTAACGGCCTCAACCGCCCTCAAAAGAACCGGCGAATACCCCAAACCCTCCGAGTAGGAGATCAGAGCCTTCACATCCTTCGGAAAGCAGCTTCCCCCGTAGCCCAACCCAGCCCTCAAGAAGTGGGGACCTATTCTGTGATCCAACCCAACGGCTTCAGCGACCTTAACCACATCGGCTCCAGGTATTTTTTGACACAGGTTGGCGATTTGATTAACGAAACTAATCTTAGTCGCGAGGAGGCTGTTGCTGGCATACTTAATGAGCTCCGCGGTTGGGAGGTTCGTCCTGACCATTGGAGGCACTCCCTTGCCGTAGAAATCCTTATATAAAGTTTCCAGAAGGTCCCCAGACTTTTTGTCATACTCACCTATCACAATGCGGTCAGGGTGAAAAGTGTCATGGACAGCGGAGCCCTCCCGCAGAAACTCCGGGTTCATACATAGGCCGAAATCCACGCCGCATTTTTTGTTGGAAAACCTTTCTAAGGCGGACTTAACCAAGTTTTGGGTGGTGCCTGGAACCACGGTGCTCTTCATTACCGTGAGGTGATAGGCATCCTTTTTGCTTAGGGCTTCACCGATCTCTTGGGCGGAGCCTGCAATATGCTGTAGGTTGATGCTTCCGTCAGGGTTGCTGGGGGTGGCCACCGCAATGAAGGTGATGTCAGTGTCCAAGATAGCTTCCTCGCGCCCCACCACACACCTAAGGTTACCCTTGTCCACAACCTTTTTCAGCAACTCCTCCAGGCCTGGCTCATAGAAGGGCGGAATCCCCCGATTGATTAGCCCCGCCTTCTCAGAGTCACGTGTAGACGCGATAACCCCATAGCCTTTGCTGGCAAAGCCCGCAGCGGTGCATAAGCCGACATAGCCTGTTCCAACTATGGATATCCTGTAGGTCGCCATGGCTTTAAAACTCCTGACACATTTTGACGAGGGAATATTACCCTTTGTTTAGGGCACTATTAGACATAATATCGTTTTGGCGTATAATATTATTTTGGCGCTCTATATTTTTGTGGCCAGTGTTCTGCCCCCAACCCCGAAGCAACCACCCCACCCCAAGGCAAGCCACAACATTTTCAAATATAAGCGCACTCTGTAGTAAAATAGGACACGATTAAACATAATACCATTTCTGAGCCAAAATGAAGAACCAGAGTTGGGCTTAAATGATTAAGAAGGTGGTGGTTCCGGCAGCTGGTTTAGGGACTCGTTTGTTTCCGGCTACGAAGGAGCAGCCTAAGGAGATGCTGCCCATTTTTTCTAGGCTAGTGAATGGCGACGTTGGTGTGAGGCCACTTTTACAGTTAGTTTTTGAGCAGCTTTATGACGTTGATTTCCGGGAGTTTTGTTTTGTGGTTGGCAGGGGTAAGCGGGCCATTGAGGATCATTTTACGCCCGATTCCAACTGCGTGAGTCTGCTAAAGGGTCGGGGAAAGGTTGATCAGGCCCGGGATTTGGAGGGCTTTTACCTGAAACTTAAGAGTTCGATCATTATCTGGGTAAATCAGCCCGAGCCAAAGGGCTTCGGAGACGCCGTCTTGACGGCTCAGCCCTTCGTTCAGAGCGAGCCTTGTCTCGTTCATGCCGGCGATACCTATATCATTTCAAGGGACGCTGAACATCTCAAGTTGCTGATGGGGGTTTATGAGCGGCTCAGCGCTGATGCTGCTTTCCTTGTGCAGGAGATCGAGGACCCGAGGCAGTATGGCATAATCGAGGCAAATGAGGTGGAGAGGGGTGTTTACAGGGTTTTGACGGCTGTTGAGAAGCCCGAGAAGCCGCCTACTAACCTCGCGATTATGCCCATCTACGTTTTTCACCCTGTCATCTTTAAGGCTTTGGAGAAGACCGCTCCGGGCGTGGGGGGAGAGGTCCAGCTCACCGATGCTATTCAGAGGCTTGTGGAATGGGGCTTAAATGTTTATGCCGTCCGGCTTAATCCTAATGACGTTAGGTTGGATATTGGTAATCCGGAAACTTATTGGGAAGCCTTATCCTTGTCCTATAAGCACTTCTGCGGAGGAGCTTGACATGATCGATCAAATAATCCTTGAGGATGTTGAGAAGATAAGGAGCGACTTAAAAAGGGGGGATTTTGAGGGGAAGCAGGTTTTGGTTACGGGTGGCGCAGGCTTTGTTGGCAGCTGGCTCATTGACGTGCTCGTGGGCTTCGACGCCGAGGTTGATTGCCTAGACAACCTGTCGACGGGGAAACTGGAGAACATAGACCATTTATTGGATGAGCCGAGGTTTAGGTTCATTAATGAAGATGTCTGCACCTTTAAAAGCGATATGGAATACGATTTTGTTCTTCACTTGGCCAGCCGCGCCTCCCCAGAGGAGTATCAGCAGCATCCCATCGAGACGTTAAGGGCTAATTCCGTGGGCAGCGTTAACATGCTTGAGTTGGCTAGGAAGCATGACTCCACCATACTTTTTACCTCAACGTCTGAGGTTTACGGAGACGCCCTAGTGGTGCCGACGCCGGAAACCTATTGGGGTAACGTCAACCCCATAGGACCACGATCCTGCTACGACGAGGGGAAACGGTTCGCCGAAGCCCTCTTCATGGCCTACCATAGGGCTTATGGGCTAGACGTGAGGATCGCCAGGATATTCAACTCCTATGGTCCACGCTTAAGGGCGGAGGGGGCCTATGGCAGAGCGGTTTCGCGCTTCATAACCCAAGCCTTGGCCAATCAACCTTTAACCGTTTATGGTGACGGAAGGCAAACAAGGTCCTTCTGCTACATAGCTGATACCTCCATAGGGCTTTTGTTGCTCTTGACCAGTGAAGAGGCCAAAGGTGAGATTGTGAACATTGGAAATCCCGAGGAGATAACAATTTTGGAATTGGCGGAGAAAATTAAAACATTGGCCGAGAGCACATCTCCCATAACCTTCCATCCCCTACCCAAGGACGACCCTAGGAGGAGATGCCCAGACATAGAAAAGGCCGGAAAAATTCTGAAATGGAGGCCCAAAACCAGCCTAGAGAACGGCCTTTCAAAAACCATAAAATGGTTTCGCGAAAATGTGTGAAGGCCCTCCCTACAGATTCCACCGATCTTAAGGTCTCTTCCGCTGATCATGACCCCCCTCCCCCCTATGCTCGTCTGGGAGGGGCTTGAAACCAAGTCCTTTCATGCAACCAAGCCTGTAGCAAAGGCCTTTCCATGGTGCAAAATGGTGCGCCTTCAAGCCTTAGCCTTAAGAGGGTTCCTATCACCTTTCCTATGAGGTCCGTTAGGGCTGCGAAAACTTCACTTTTCATGAAAGTTATCGTTAGGAACTTTTTGACATGCTCCCGTTGGCTGATGTGTTTTTGGAAACAGCTTTACTAAATGGTTGATGGTCCTCCTATGTGTTTCACTCTGGGATTCAGATGTGAAAGACCCAGGTGATTATTGACTCGATCTTTGGTTATGAAAATAAAAATGGATGGATAACTTACGAGGCGCCGCAGGGATACCATGACGACTGTGTCATCGCCTTAGCCCTATCCTGCTGGTGCCTGAGGAATGGAGAATGGCGAGAAGAAAAAAGGAAAAGCCTAAAACGGTTTATCCCCTTTAAATAACTAGGCACGTATTACTTTATTGACTAGCGAGAGAGAAGTTTCTGGTTTCCTTTAAGATAGGTCGAATCGTGAATTTTTTACGAACGGCGAATTAGGCTGACAAGCTTTTCTATGGCTAGATGCCTTTGAACTGGATCGTATGACATGCGAAAGACCTCTTACATTTAATATTTTGAGACTATATTATCTTAGTAGTAAAGGTAATTGTATGTTGCCTCACAAAAGCTACTTTATCCTGCCCATTCTGCGATAAAGAATGTTTAGAGGTGCTGTGGTTGCCAAGCCATAAATCCGTTCATGCGCTATGAGGTCGATATTGCTGAAAAACAAAAGAGCAGCAATATGAGAGCCTTTCGCGATATATAACAACCAAAAACTTTTTTATAGATTGTTATATAAATAACTATTATGAAAGCCTTAACCAAGTATCTCCTGTCGATTAATTGTTTTTAACCAGTTTATCTTGCCGAAATGTTCCACATCCAGTGTGTAAATGATTCTAATCTGATTTGCCTCCATCAAGTGTAAGATGTACCTATCCCAAGCATCCAAATCATATTTCTCGGTATTCTCAAAGGACTTCTCAACGTTACTCTTGTCAATATGCCCATACCAAACAATCCTTTGAGACAAAAACCACCAAGACGACAAAGACGCACGAGTATCGCAAAAGGGCGCTCAAAAAGTGTCAAGTGTCAAACCAACGGACAACACGCGGACAATCCAACCTACGATTGTAGGCTCGTCTAGAATTGTAGTTAGTCCTGATTTCTTCCTCAGTCCTGAGGATAAGCGCCTTCTGGAACGGGTGGTGAAGCCTTTTGCAGGGCGTAGGGGCTTTGTATTAACGATCCACGGTTATCCCTTTATTAACTGCTTCCCGGTATATTGGATTCTCCTTGGCTTCTTCACTTGTTACTAGATGTATTTCAAAGGGATGGTACAGCAGAAGGAAAGCCTTCTCTTCGATATCGGCCTTAAGATTTCCCCTAGCCCTAAAATTCTTAGGTAATTGATCTGCGACTATTAGCACGTCGACGTCGCTTCCACCAGCTTCATGCCCTTCAATAACGCTTCCGAACACTAAAACCCTACATGGTCCCAAAACCTCCCTTGCAGCCTTGGCTATAGCCTCGGACCAGAAAGGCCACTCGTGGACAAGCCTTTTACTTTCAAGCCTTGCCTTTAACAGACTTAACAAACTCAATCACCTTTTCAGAAAAGTTTACAAGCTCCTCAGTCTCATCCCTCTCGTAATCCCTAGGTAGACACCGTGAACTTATATAGGCTTCCTCAAGTCTGACTAGGAGGCTCCCCATCCGTGGGTATTAGTGATTTAGAGTAGCTTGCTGTAGGTTTTTATTCTAATCTCTTGGTCTCTCCAAATCGCCATTATCTTAGAAAAGTATTCGTAAAGCTTGATGTAGTCTCTGCAAAAAATAACTTTGTGATCCCTTATTATTTCCACCTTCATGTAGAGGGGGAGCTCTTCAAATATCCATATGTCGTATTCTGGCTTGTGGACTTTTGAAAATATTTTAAGTAGTAGTGCGGCTCTGTCTTTAGATTCTGGGGCTATTGCGCAGAGGTCTGTGTCTCTCGTCAGCGTCTTCCCTCTGGCTTTAGACCCGAAGAGGAGCGTAGCTAAAATCTCGTCTATTTCAGACAGCGATGGAAGGTTTGAGTTTATATCCATGTCTCAAGCCTCCTCCTAACTTCTTTCAATTCTGGGAGTAGAAGCTCTAAAGATTTTAATGCCAGCTCGTCGGATATGAGGTTGTAGGAGTGAACAAGCCTATTTCTCAAACCGTTTGCCTCTCTTAAACAGCTTAACATCTCTTCGCTCAGCAGGCTTCTCCCCCCTAACTCTGCGAGGTTCGTATAATCGTCTTTCGGCGGGACCCTCAAATCTACAAGCTTCATGGCCACCATGTCAAATAAGGCTTCAACTATTTCCTGAAACGCCTTGTATATCGCCAGCTTCGTTCTTTCTTCGCTTGAAAACGGCAGCCACGATTCTATATTATACACTCTCCTATCCACATGCGCCAATTTGTCCAAGTATCTCATTTTTCTCTCCATAGCTTCCCTAAGAAAAAAAGGCTCTCTAAGCTTAAAAAGATTCTTAACCTTTGCGGTTTACAATGTGTACCTACGTGCTCGACAGGCGGGCGCTGGGGTTCGGGGAGAACCTAAACGAGGAACAATTGAAGACCATAGCGCAACATGCATCTTCCAGCTGACACTCTTGTGGCGCCGTGGGCTCGCCTTTAGGGTTACACCGTAATATGCCTTTCTTTTAATTCCTTTAATGCCTTTTTGAAGAGGTCTGTGGCTCTCCATCCGTGGGTTTTGGCCCAGCCGGCCAGTTCGGTTAATCCATTTTCTATGCTGATGGATGGCTCGTAGTTTAGTAGCAGTGTTGTTTAACGATGGTGTTTTCGCCGGTGGAAACTCTTCCTTGTATGGAGTTTTTATCTTCGATTTTTCCTTTTATTTGGGGTTTTAGTTCATCTAGGACTAGTCTGTTGGCTTCTAGGATGTCTTCTGGGGCGCCTGTGTCTTTCCACCATCCCTTTACGAATTGGTAGCCGACGTTGTAGCCGTTTTCTATTAGGAGTTGGATGGCTTCGGTTATTTCGAGTTCTCCTCTCCAGGAGGGCTTGAGCTGTTTGATCATTTTGAAGATGGTTGGTTTGAGGAAGTGGATGCCTGTTAGGGCGTATTTGCTTGGTGGTTGCTTTGTTTTCTCCACTAGGCCTGTTAGCTTTCCTTTTTCTCTCTGTTTGACCCATATTTTTTCTTCTGAGGCTCTTTCAGATGGAAAAAAGAGAGATGGAAATGGGATGTAAAGGAATGGCCGCCTGTTATCCTTAAGGATGAGGAGACCGAA
>Ga0315306_10000562_pt1 | contig 18022 bp, 15 predicted proteins | sample TDP1_MG_FD_203803 | JGI IMG/M metagenome (GOLD analysis project Ga0315306, IMG submission 203803) | Freshwater sediment microbial communities from Lake Towuti, South Sulawesi, Indonesia - TDP1 | ecosystem: Environmental > Aquatic > Freshwater > Lake > Sediment | place: Indonesia: South Sulawesi... | reverse complement strand
TTTCAAAATATACGCGTCTTCTTCCTCTATAGGATCTTGCGGTTGGCTTCTTCTTGCCTCGTCTAATCCTCTTGAATTTGGGTTTCGTCACGGTTCCAATTGCAGTTAATCGCAAGTTGACGATCTCGGTAGGTTCTTTCTTAGCGCAGTGACCGTACCTCATCTCATGTAGTCCGTCGAATCTTTCGCGGATAGTCTGTTTGTCGCTTACCTTCAACACTCCTGAGGGCGCTGGAGTATTAATTGTGTGCTCTTGGCCAAGATATCTCATGTCAACTGACTTGATCAAGGTAATTCGATCCTTGGGGATTCCCTCTCTTTTCAGAACTTCAACTGCCTCTTTCCCCATGTTTGAGTAGAGATTGTTTATCTGGTCAATTTCACTGCCTTCTAATGGCGTTACATATGTCTGGACATAGTCATGACGTAGATCTGACAAAAGCATGCCCCATGCTGAGAAATGCGCAGGAACAAGCGGCACGATCACATTTGGAATTTTCAACTCTCTAGCCAAAGATACAGCGTGCATCGGACCCGCCCCTCCAAATGCAATCATTGTGAAATCCCTAGGGTCGTAGCCTCTTTCAACGGTGATCGCTCTTATGGCATAGGACATAATAGTGTCCGCCACTTTCAGTATGCCTGACGACGCTTGTAATGCACTCATACCGAATACGTCGCCGATCTTTCTCTTGATAGCATCCTGCGCCTTCTGAACGTTGAGAGGAATCTCCCCACCAAGAAAGTAGTTGGGGTTGATCCTCCCTACCACTAGATTTGCATCTGTTACCGTCGGTTCTGTACCGCCCTTGTCATAGCATATTGGACCCGGTTCAGCTCCCGCACTACGAGGCCCAACCTTCAAGGCATTTGCGGAGTCTATCCAAGCGATGCTGCCTCCGCCAGCACCTACCTCTATCAAGTCTATAACTGGAACTTTTATTGGGTGCCCTCTTGCGTAGCCGCCTATTCTGTATTCCGTTGTGACCTTTGGGAGTCCGCGTTCAATGAGGCATGTCTTAGCCGTAGTTCCTCCCATATCGAAAGAAATGACATTCTCGAATCCGATCTCTTGGCCTAGATACGCTGCGCCTATGGCTCCAGCTGCAGGCCCGGATTCAATGAGATGAACCGGCTTGGTCCTAGCCACTTCAGATGTCATTGTGCCGCCGTTAGACTGCATGATTAATAGGCGTCCCGAGAATCCGATTGATTTTATCTCTTCTTCCAGCTTACTGAGATACTTCTCCGCGATGGGCATTACGTACGAGTTTAACACCGTAGTGCTGGCTCGCTCATATTCCCTGTACTCTCGCATTATTTGATGAGAGAGCGACACGTAAGCCTCAGGATAGACTTCCCTGATTATCTGGCCGACTCTGATCTCGTTAGCCGGATTCATATAGGAGTGGAGTAGACAGACAGCTACTGATTGAACACTAGCTTCTCTGAGCTTCCTTGTAACATGTCTAACTTCACTTTCATCTAGCGGACTGAGTACCCGACCTTGATAGTCGATTCGTTCCGTAACTTCCAGTCTCAAGTCTCTGGGAACAAGAGGAGTAGGCTTCTTGAAGAAGAGATTATACATCTCAGGTCTGTTATGTCGACCTATTTCATATACGTCTCTGAAGCCTTTTGTAGTGATTAGCCCGGTTTTCGCTCCTTGCTGAGATAGAATAGCATTAATAGCGACGGTAGTACCATGTATGAAGAAGTCAACGTCTTTCAGTTGGACTTTCGCCTTACCAACGCAGTCATTGACAGCGAGAATCAGATCCTTCGGCGTAGTCGAAGTCTTGCTCAAGCTGATTTCTCCAGTCAATTCCTCTAAGGCAACTAGGTCCGTGAATGTTCCGCCTATGTCTACAGCGATTCTTAATGCCAATTGCAGCCCTCCTTAGCACATGATCTCTGCGAACAATTTATAATTCTTAGGGTGAATACGATGCAAGACTGCATGTGTAGAAAACGCTTGTCTGGACCTCAAGTGATCTTCAAGTTGAAGAGACTTTCAGCCGGCATCCTAAAGCGAATTTGTAGACTCGTGCACGTCGAACGTTGCCTTCTGGTGCGGGCTCAACTTACTCTTTACTTTGCGAAAGATTGGCCTTAGCTCAGAACTCGCGACTCTTGAGACCGATTTACCAATATTGCAGTGGATAAAGTCACTTTAGCATAAGGTGACACGCCACATAATGCTCCGGTTCCACCATCACAAACGTTGGCTCTTTTTCCCTGCAAATTTCATTTGCAAATGTGCATCTGGTGTGGAACCGACAGCCTGGTGGGGGGTTGATGGCGCTTGGGACTTCGCCCCTTGATGTCACTCCTTTAGGTTTCAGTGCCTCCTCTTCGCGTGTTAGGACAGGTACTGAAGAAAGCAGCATCTGAGTGTAGGGATGTAATGGGTTTTGAAAGAAGACAGAGGTTGGAGCAAACTCAACAATCTTGGCCAGATACATTATTGCAACTCTTGAAGCCACGTTCCTCATAAGGCTTAGGTCGTGAGTTATGAATAAGTATGATAGCTTGAGTTCTTGTTGTAGCCTCATGAGCACCTTCATTATTTTTGCTTGAATTGAAACATCTAAAGCTGACGTAGGTTCATCAAGCACAACGAAAGATGGATTTGTAGCAATGGCCCTTGCGATTGCAACCGCTTGCCGCTCGCCTCCTCCCAAATCCCGCGGCCGTCTTTGCACGAAGTCTTTGGGAGGTAACTCCACAGCATCAAGTAGTTCTGTTACTCTCTGATCCATTTCATCGCTATTATTAACTAGTGCGTGCACCCTCAAGGGTAATCCTACTATGTCTCTAACGGTTTTTGTAGGATTTAGTGAGGAAGCGGGATCTTGGAAGACTATTGTCATGTCTTTCTTCAAATATTTGGGGCGTTTCTTGGCATGCGTTGATATATCTTTGCCCTTGAACAGGATCTTACCTGATGTCGGCGTGTATATCCCCATTATTACGTAGCCAGTTGTACTTTTGCCAGAGCCAGATTCCCCCACTAAGCCGAAGGTCTCACCGGATTTCACTTTAAAGTTTATTTCGTCAACTGCTCTGACTACTCCAAAGGAAGTTCTAAAGTGTTTAGTCAGGTTTTCTACTATTAGCAAGTCCTCACTCTTATCCACGAAGTTTCATCTCTTATTATAGAGCCAGCAAGCGACTTTGTGGTTGTCCGCATCAACGCTGAGGAGTTGCGGCTTCTCCTTTCTGCATGTATCCCATGCATGGCTGCAGCGTGGGTGGAATCTGCACCCTGGCGGAGGGTTTATGTAGTCTGGAACTCTTCCCTTAATACCTTCTGAGAATCCCGCTCCAGTTATCTTGGGAACAGATTCTAAAAGTCCTCCAGTATATGGATGCAAAGGAGATGAAAATAATTCTCCTGTTTTTGCAGCCTCAATCATGTTTCCAGCGTACATAACATAAACTGCATCGACAGTGCTCCCTATAGTCCCCAATGCGTGAGAAATCAAAATTACTGATAAATCTCTTTTTTCCACAAGATCTTTCATGAGACGTAAAACCTGATCTTGTATTGTTACATCAAGGTTGGTGGTAGGCTCATCGGCGATCAAAAGGTCCTTAGCGGTGGCCAGCGACATTGCAATACAGATTCTCTGCCTCATACCTCCACTTAACTGAAACGGGTAACTATCCAATACCCTTTCCGGATCTGGCAATGCAACTTCTTTGAGAATTTGTATAGCTTTTTCATGAATTTCTTTTTTTGAAGAGTGTTCATAATTACCAGAATACTTGATGACGTCTGCAAGTAGTTCTCCGACTTTAAACACTGGATTCAGAGCAGCCGTCGGATCTTGAAATATCATGGTTATATTGTTCCTCCTTATTTCGTCTACTTTCTTCTTATCCATATTGAGCATGTCTTTACCTCTGAAGTGTATGTAACCGCCCTCTGTTACAGCATTGGTGGCTAAGATTCTAAGAATCGCTTTCATCGTTGTGGTTTTGCCGCACCCAGACTCCCCAATAATTCCCACTTTTTCCCCTTGATGCACCGAAAAGTCTACGCCGTTCAAGACCTTCAACTTGCCCATATATGTCTTGTAGCCTATGTAGAGGTCTTTCACTTCTAAGAGCGATTTCATCGTGTCATTTTGCCTCCTCAACGAACATGTCTCGAATTCCATCACCTAGCAGATTGAAACCTAGTATTATGATGCAGATGGCTAAGGCTGGAAACATGCTTATCCACCAGTAGTCAGGCATGAACATCCCGCCTCCGGCAACCATAGTGCCAAGATCAGGCGTTGGAGGCTGGGCGCCTAACCCTACGAAACTTAGCGCAGATCCGAGGAGTATAACCCAGCCCACATCCAGCGTTATTTTAGTCAAGATCGGGCCGAGGCAACAAGGAAGAATTTCCCCGAATATTGTATGGAAGGTACTGGTGCCCATCACCTCAGATGCTTGAACGAAGTATTCGTTTCTCAGCGCCGATGCTGTGTTATACGTCAACCTAGCATACCAAGGCCACCACATCAGTGAGACCGCCATCATAGCGTTAAACACGCTCGGAGTCAATACTGCGGCTATGGATAATGCTAGTGCCAACGGAGGTACTGCAATGAATATGTCCGCTATTCTCATCACTAAGGTGTCAACCCATGTTCCTCTGTAGTATCCTGCGATCAATCCCAAGATCACTCCCGGTGGAATTACTAGGCTTAAGACTACAGCAGCCATCATGAGAGAGTACTGGAACCCAAAGATAGTTCTACTTAGTACGTCTCTGCCCATTTCATCCGTGCCGAACGCATACTGTAAGCTCGGTGGCAGAAAACGATCTTTGAAATTTGTGATAAGACCAGCATGTTGAGGGTAAGGAGACACGTAAGGAGCCGCTAGAGCCAGTACTATTGAGCCGACAGCTATCACTAGTCCCACTATGGATAGAGGGCTTCTGGAAAATCTATACCGTTTCCTTTCTAAATCGTACTTGGTTGATAGCTTTCTGATGCTCTCACTTATTTCCATTTACTCACCCCTCTCCATCAGCCTAATTCTTGGATCTAGATACGCGACCATAACGTCGACCACTATGTTTGCTATAGCGTAGATGATTCCTATGACCAAGACCAATGCGACTATTGCGTTAAGGTCTTTGTTCAACATAACGTTGATGCCGAATTTCGAGAATCCAGGCCAATTATAAACAATTTCAACTAGAAATGCATTGGCTAGAAGTGCGGCTATATCTAATCCCATGACAGTTACTGCGGGAATCACGGACGGTTTAAGCAAGTATTTGAACATTACCAGTCTTTCAGGTAAGCCTTGAGACGTCACCATCGATATGTAGTCTTTATCTTTGTTCTCGACCATCCCAGATCGTATTATTCTTGCATCTTGCAACATTCCTCCCAGACACAATGCCAAAGCGGGCAGTACCATGTGCCAGAGCACATTTAGAAAGACGTCAACTCTGCCGGTCATTAATGAGTCTAATGTAACCATTCCAGTTATCGTTGGGGGACGTTCGATTCCAACACTAAGCATTCCCTGCGCGGGGAACCATTTTAGCCACCAAGCGAAGACGAGTTGAAGTATTATGCCCATTACGAAAGCTGGAATCGATATTCCTACATAAGAGGTCACCCTCACAATGTTGTCAGGCCACTTGTAGGAATACCTACCTGCTATCACGCCAAGCGTGAAGGATCCGACTATTTCAAATACAGCAGCCAGAAATATTAGCTCAAGGGATGTGGGAAGATACTCCAAGACATCGACTGACAAGCTCCGTCTGGTAACTAGGGAATAACCTAAATCGCCATGAAGAACGTCTTGTAGCCAATATATGTACTGTTCATACAAAGGTTTATCCAGTCTCAATTGTTTTCTCAGCGCGTCAACTACCCAATCTGGGGCTCTAGGCCCAGCCGCCATTCGCGCTGGATCCCCAGGCAACACTCTAGCTAGAACGAAAACAAGTATTGAAAGCCCAATCAAACTGAATACTACGTAGACTGTCCTCTTCAATATGTAGGTTGAAAGCCTCATGAACTGCACTCTTCTTTTGGTCTAAATTCGAATGGACGTTTAAAAGTTTTGGGCACCCTTCTATATACATCGTACGGAAGGAGAGATTTGAAGGGCAAGTTAGCTGAGTTAATATCCCGGTATCCTCAACTCTTTGACCAGCTTAGCTAGGTCCGTGTGCACATACTTGCCTTCCGATTCAACCGAGGTCATAGTCTAAGTAGAGGATGGTAACGAGAACTAATTACGAAGCTTTTTCTAGTTAATATGAGCACACGGAGTATTTCGCCCTTTTCAAAAGCGGTTGATAATATATTACTGGAAAACAAAAAAAGGTGGGAGGTTTTGTTATTTAGTGAGGAAGTATCTTCCAGAGTCTGTAAACTCTATTGTAGCCTAATATGCCTGTGCCTTGGGATGGGTCTTCTATAGCAGGTATCTTAACGTAGTCCTGAATTGCTTGTGTTGTAAGAGAATCAAATATGTATAGGCTTGGGCAAAGATCCATTATTTCTTTTTGAAGTTTCGCGTACTTTTCCATCCTTGCAGTATAGTCTAGTGTCGATAGAGAATCTTCTATGTCTGCATCAAGTGTTTTATTTTGGAGCCACTCGCCCTGCGACCATCTTCCAGTAGCACCTGAGTGGTATCTAATTTCTATTAGTGAGCCTGCTTCTGGAAAGTCGGCGGCCACCATTATATTAGATATGTGAGCAGTAGATTCCAACTTAGTCATTTCCTCAACGGTCTTAAGCCAAGGAGTCTTAACTACGTTAACCTTCAGCCCTAGTTTAGCAGCTCCCTCGGCGAATAGCAAAGCATCCCTCTCTCTTTCAGGAACTTCAGCTATCCAATGGAATTCAATGGGATATTTGGCGATATCTGGATACTTGGACTGTTTAAGCTCCTCTTGAGCCTTAGTCAAGTCGTAGGAATAGATTTGCGATGAAATCCAACCTACCATGGCTTTGGGCACGCATGATGTAGCCTTCGGATATCTTGAATATATTTCCTTCATCATTGTATCATAGTCCAGACAGTATGCTAGAGCCTTTCTGACATGTACGTCGTCTAACGGAGGTTTCTTTGTATTCAACATGTAGTAGTATTCAGCCATTTCCAGCCAAGCCACTTTACTAATGTTTGGATCCGCATCGAGTGCATCGAGGGTCTCTGCTGGAAGCCATGCATCAGTAACCTCTAGTTCTCTGTTTAACATCATAGTTCTCTCCGTTGCTGGAGAGCCGCTCGTCCACTGTTGCACTACCTCAGTAGGTGCAAGAGGGTCCACATCGGCCCAATAGTCTTCGACCAGCCTGAAGCGGAACCATTGTTCCATTTTAGCATCAACAATCTTGTAGGCTCCAGAGCCTGCGTCATGTAGGGCCATCCATGTTGTAGCGAAATCTTTAAACTCACCATAGCTTGGCTGGCCAGCTGCTGGCTCCGCGATGTGTGCCATAACTTCTTCCTCGTCAACTACGTAAAGCCTGACAAGCCCCGATAGGAAAAGCGCGAAAGGCTTCTTAAGGGTAAACTGTACTTGGTTGCCTTCGAGCACTTCGTACTTTTCTAAGTAAGGCGCGAACAGATACGAAAAACCTTGACCAATCGTCAGCAGTCTCTTCATGCTAAATACTACGTCTTCCGCTGTCAGCTCTCTGCCACTATGAAACTTTATACCCGACCTTATCTTGAAAGTGTACACTAGACCATCTGGCGAAGTCGTCCAGCTTTCGGCGATCCATGGCTTTGGTTCTTTTTTAGGAACTGGCCACACTAACGGGTCATAAAGATTGCATAGGGCCGTCGAACTACACTCGTCAGTGCCAATACCTGGATCAGCGTATAACGGCCAGGCATAGCCGATCCTTAACAGCCTCTCAGTAGGCGTAGGTGTGGGTGTTGGCGTTGGAGTGGGCGTGGGTGTGGGCGTTGGGGTTGGTGTGGGTGTCGGTGTAGGTGTTGGTGCAGGTAACGTTGCATAGTATGCTACGCCTGCTACAACCGCGACGACGACGATACCGCCGACATACTTCATGTAGCCACGTCTAGAAACTTTTTCTTCAGTCAAGAAAAGCACCTCTATTTTCCATAGCTTATTGGTGCGCTTCGCTACATATTTATCTTTTTGGACCAAGTTTGGATTGCCAAAGTCTAGGAAGCGAGTAAGACATTAGTCTCTACGAGAAACGCCCTCAAGGGTAAAGCCTACTAAAGTAGGCTTGGAACACCTGCTAGGTGTAGAGGCTTAAAGCCGCCTTATCTTTTCTATCGCCGCTAGCATGATTATCGGGAAGAGAATAGTTGCGTCGCCGATAACTGTTACCAACTTTCCTCCAGAGCGAACTTTCCTCCAACTTATCGCCTCTTCTAATGGGGCTCCGCTAAGTCCTCCAGCTTCCGGTCTATCAAACGTTATCTGAATAGCTGCATCCACACCTCCACGAAGCATGTTTGCTGCCAAGATATGATGCTTTGGGACGCCCCCTCCTACAATTATTGCTCCAGATTTCTTTGCGGCGAACAACATATCTGCAAGCTTACTAAAATCGAGTAAAGGATTAACGGTGAGCGGACGTAGTTGACCGAATGTCCAGAGATGTATTCCCAACATTGAGTCGTGTATCGCAGGAGATATAATCGGGACCTTCTTGATCTCAGCTGTTTTGAGGATGGAATTTCTGTCTTTGAGGCGTTTGCCAATCTCCCATAAGAGTTCATATGTAGCAATATTACGTCTCTTCTCTTCACTGATATCTGCTAGGATTCTGTGAGTTTCCTTCTCAAGCTTTCGAAACGCGGCTTCTTTAATGTAGATATCGTAGATCCTTCCAACGCCTTTTCTCTTGAGTGCTTGATCATCCGCTATAGACGTACCTATCTGATGCTTGTATCCAAAAGCCTCTATCAAGTCATGAGTGACATTGGCGCCTGTACTTACGATTCCGTGAATGTACCCGCTCTGTATCAAGTTGCGAACAATCCGACGGAGTCCACCAGCGACCATCGGCCCGGCTAAGGTTAAAAACCTAGTATAATTTCTGTCTTGAAACATTTCAGTAGCTATCTTGACAGCTTTCCCAAGGCGACCAGCACCCAGTACGCCCGCCTTCTCCATCTCCACAGCTAACTCACTAATAGTCATCCCAGGAAAGAGTTTCATTTGCGCTACATACGGCATCCTATGTCTAAACCTCGACTGGCCAGCATCCTTCTGCGGAGCAGAAGATCAACCCTTTATCCTAACGATCTTATTCCTTCCAAGCATACTCCAGTATTCAACTTCAAGACCGGATGCAAGCTTCGCTTTCAAATCTTCTTCAGTTGGCATGGGTGTCTCGAACGTCTGATAGGTCTCCAAATCCATTATCTGGACGATATCCCCCATCTTTGAAATGATCTGTCCACTCCTCTTCTCGATCAAAGGAACTTCTATCTTCGCATCTACTGGGCTTATCATGCTTCGCTTTTGATCTGTGAAGACTCCAATAGCAACAATCCTCGCTTTAGCTGCACCGTGTTTTCCCGGTTTTGACTTTTCATACTCGACTATTCTCGATGGCTCTCCGTCGACAACTATGTATTGTCCGATCTTTAGGCTTCCAACATCAACTGGCTTGCTCATATAATTCTTCTCCGTCAAAGGTGATAAGATAAGATCCTACGTCTAAAAGGCTTGCGAAGTTCGAGTAGCTCCTAGCGTAGATGGTTTAAAATCGACGGGGTTGATATGAAGTATAGCGGATAATTCCTGAAAGGGTGTCAGTATGTTCAAGAAGGTGGCGCTGGTTCCGCGGCTTGACAATAGCGATGCATTGGACTTGGCGATAAAGATCCACCGCTTTCTATCGAGAAGAGGAGTGGCTGTGGTTCCGGAGGCTGAGTTCGCGCGAGCTTGCAACCTAGATGATGGAAAACCTTTCTCAGAGATGAATGTTGACGCCGTGATGACGGTCGGCGGGGACGGGACGGTTCTCAAGACGTGCATGCTTATCCCAAAACCTGAGACGCCGATCCTAGCAGTGAATATGGGAAGGCGCGGATACTTGACTGAAGTTGATCCGGGTGACGCAATTGAAGCAGTGGCAAAATGTTTGAAAGGCAAGTACAGGCTGGAGGAGCATTGGAAACTATCCTTATACCTAGAAGGCAAGTTACTGACAGACGGCCTCAACGAAGTTTTGGTCGCTTCTCCTATTCCGTCTAAGATGCTTGAATTCAGTATATACACAGGGAAACGCCATCTAGTAGACTCTAGAGCAGATGGCCTGATAGTAGCTACACCAACAGGCTCCACGGCTCATGCACTCTCGGCGGGAGGGCCTGTCTTGCAGACTTCTCTAGACGCCTTTGCGCTCGTTTTCATCTGTCCACTTGAGCCTTTTCGCTCGTTTGTGATGCCTGCGGAAGAAGGGCTCAGTATAAACCTTGTTGATCCGAAGTTGAAGGCGTCGGTCGTTGTCGATGGACGATATCAACGTGAACTCATGCCGAAGTCCGACATTGCAATTAACAGATCTAAACATAGAGCAGTCTTCATTAGACTAGGCGCACCCTATCTGGGGAGAAGTTTGAGCCGCGTTCCCTCGTTGGAGCGTAGAATCGAGTGAGGGTCTTTGTTCTAGATACTTCTGCATTCATAATGGGCGTTAATCCATCATCGATGGAAGGCATGGCGTACTCTGTTCCTGCGGTGGCTGATGAACTTCCAGATGGAACAATGGCATCTCTGCGTTTCAATACATCGCGTGATAGTGGCAAGCTCATGGTCAAGATGCCTGACCTTCGATCTCGAAGTACTGTTCGAACCGCGTCGTCTCAACTTGGAGAAGACCAAGTTCTCTCAGAGGCTGACCGCCAAATTCTCGCATTAGCTCTAAATCTAAAATTAGATGGCAAAGCACCGACCATAATTAGCGACGACTACGCAGTCCAGAACGTCGCAGAACGCTTAAGACTTAGCTACTTACCATTGGCAACTTTCGGTATCTCATATGAATTTGACTGGATTCTCTTTTGCCCAGCTTGTTTCAAGAAGTATCCGCCGGGGTATGGTAGCGCTCTCTGTAGGGTTTGCGGTACAGAGCTTAAGCGAAAGGTCTTGAGAAAGCTTCGTGCAAAAGCGAGAGCCAAGTAGATTCAGTCACTTATCTTCTGAAGTTGCTCTAGAACATATGCTCTGATCTCATCAACGCTAGGCAGTTTGGCGGCGACTTTCCCTTTTTCAATAAGAGGTTGGAGCATCGGTTTCATTCCGCCACTACATTTTGGGCAGTTCGGCTGGCTCTCACCAGTTCTGGAAACGATATCTGTCAAGCAATTCGGACAACGCCAGACCTTCTTCCTTCCGCCTAGTTTTCCACGTTTTGCTACAAGTTTTCCTTCTGCCTCAGTTATATCAAGGGCGAAATCGACTGTTGGCGCGTTGCTGACAGAGGTTCCGACACCAAACCCGTCGGCTCCAGCCTCGCCGAGAACCTTGACACTTTCGTCATCAAGGCCGCCAGATACATAGATCTTGACATCTTTATACCCTCGCGCATCCAGCTCCCATCTCACTTCGCGAATGATCTCTGGGAAATCTCCTCTTCTCGATCCGGGGGTGTCAAGCCGAACGCCATCGAGGTGATCTTTCAAAGCTTCAGCAGCCATTATCGATTCGATCTTCTCATCGAAGTAGGTATCGACCAAAGCTATTCGTGGGACTTCCTTCGGCATCAACTCGTCAAATGCTTTCCAAGCCTTGACTTGGTCTCCGAGAGCTATAATCAAGGCGTGAGGCATCGTTCCTACAGGCTTCTTTCCAATAGCTTCAGCTCCTGAGAGGCTGGAGACTCCGTCAAATCCTCCGATGTAGGTCGCTCGATCAACCATCCGAGACAATCCGGGGTGGATTCGCCTTATCCCAAACGAGATTAGAAACCTGTTTCCAGCTGCTTTTCGTACTCGAGCAGCCATTGTAGCTACACCGGAGGCATGGCATACCAAACCCAGCAGGGGAGTTTCGTATATGCAAAATTCACCGTAAGGACCCTCTACAATCATCGCTGGAACACGTACTCCACGGTAGTCTCTTGGGTAGAAGAGGCTCCCCTCGGGAAATGAGAAGACATCTACTGGAATTCCTTCGAAGAGGTGTGCAACCTCCTCTACCCCGCAGAAGATCCCCCAACACCATCCTCTGGGAAGCTCGCTCGTAGTGACTTCCATCACCACGTGAAGATTCGACAGTCCTTTGGCTTTCAAGATCTCTTGCGTACGGACGAAGTAGACATCAGTGGTGTCACCTTTCTTAATCTCTTCATCAGATGCCAGATGAAAACGCTTCATAGAATCGTCCCCGCTTCCGAATTAAATTATTCAAGAATGATTAAAGACCTTTTGTTAGATCAGACAATGCCCAATGAACCGATTTCTTGGCCCAAAAGGATCTTGCGTAATGAAAGAGATATATCTGCGCGTACCCAGCCCAGTTATGAAATCTGTCCCTCAAGAATTTCCCAGCTTTCTCTTTGCTTATCCTAGCATTATCAAAGTATAGCTTCGAGACTATGCGGTGCATCCAGATATCTACGGGCGCGGCCTCGGTGCATCCGACGCCATACAATAAGAAGCAATCCGCAACCTTGGGCCCGACGCCTGGAACTTCCATAAGCTTCTTTCGAGCCGTATCGTAGGGGAAATTCCTCAGATGATTCAGATTCAAGCTACCCTCAACGATCAGCTTTGAAGCAGCTATGATATACTTAGCTCTGTATCCAGTCTTGCAGGTTGAATCAAGATCTCGCTCCAAAGCCGCTGACAGCTTCTCAGGCTTCGGGAACGTATAGAAAACAGCTCCATCTGGGAAAGTCATCTGTTCTCCATACTTCCTCTTTATCAACTGAGCCATTAGATTCCACATTTTGACAGATGCGTGCTGAGAGCAGATCGAGCATATTAGACTCTCGAAAGGGTTTGATGCTTGCATGAGCCTCAACCCTCGGAGTTTACTGAAAGCATTTACCAAGGGGTCGTCTCCAAATGCGTTGTAGAACTCTTCCAAGTTGTCGTCAAATCTGAACAAGATCCTCAGGTACTGTTTGGTAGCGTTACAAAGCTCATCGTCGACAGTTTCGCTTGTTATCGCTACTCGAAGGCGGGGACTGGACGGAGTGCCTTCAGAGTATACCTCGTACTTCACATATCTTTGATTTATGAGTTCAACATCCCAATATCCGTTATCAAGACGTTGCCACTCAGGTTCTGAAGTCTGCCCGCTACAAACAGTATGGTCCAAGTTGAAAGGCCCAGTGATATCGCTCGCCGCGACAAACGTCTCAACTCTCAAGGCTGCATATACCTCACTCTTATACTGGGGCTCATGCAACTTAGCTATTTCAAGAACTTGCCAACGCTGATAGGTAGTTTGAGGAATAGGATACTCATATCAGACACTATTTTGAGACAAGTTTCTCTAACGCCTGCATGAATTTCTCTTCCACTCCTACGGGTAATATTCCTGAAGCAGCCAATGAATGTCCGTCTCCAAATCCGCCATAGAGAGCGCACGCTTCAGGTAAGACTTTCGAGAGCGGAAGCTTCTTTCCTCCTTCTATCATCTTCCCAAGCATGTCTGGCGCTCTAGAGGAGACTTTCACGAAGTCCTTCTCGAGTTGACCGAACCCTGGAAGTTCACGTGACATATTTGTGAATCCGATGAGATATTTGCTGGGATTCACTATCCTCTGGAATCTAAGGTAGGAGCAGAAACTCCCTAGAACTTTGGTCCCCATCCCTCTGAACGCGTCTTCAGCACTGAACCACTGCGTATGCTTCATTTGATTGAGTCCTTCTCTTCTGAGTCTTTCAAGCAACCTTTGATTTGCAACCTTCCTCCTTTCCTCCAAATCCCCTGCAATCTTATCGATTTCCGGGCTGAACCCTTTGAGGCAAGCGGAGATCCCGAGTTCAGGGCCCTTACTGTAGTACCCAACAGAACCCAGGACGCTCAGTAGAGTCGATAACCTTCTGTAGGACGCTGGTTTTCCGATAGCTGAGATTTTGATATCTTCAGTCCTCTCAGTCTTCCGCACTTCTGCTAGATTATTCTTGACAGCGTCTTGTACAGGTTCGAGGTTTAGACCTGAGACAGGTCCCGGAATCTCCGCTGAGCCTATCACCGCAAGATGAGCGGATTCGACGTTCCTTTCATCCATACTTCTTGCGAACAGGTAAGCTATAGTGGATGCCGACGCTTCACTTTCTCCACTAATTCCGTAAAGTTCTGCACTAATATTATGAACGCTTGAATCTTTTGATCGTTCAGTGTGATGGTGGTCGAGTATGATGGTCAGATTCTCCCCAAAGTTCGCTTCCGCGATTTTATTTACATGGCCTCCGCCGATATCTGTGTATACGAAGATATTTCCTTTCTCCGAATGGAGTCTATCTACGACTCTCGGAAATAGTTTTTCGAGGCAGAGAGTTTTGACGTTGAAGGCGTCTCTCTCCAAAGCTCTCTTCATTATAGAGGCTGAGCATATTCCGTCAGCCTCATCGTGGTGAATCACTAGAACTTCTTTCTTTCCGTATCTTCTCAGTTCTCCGGCGACTCTACGCATGTCTTCAGTAAGCAACGCAATCTTCGCTTTCAAAATCTCACCTAGAGACTTTGCGTTCTCTCATATATTTATTGGTGAAAATTCAGATATGACGATATCTCTTAGGGAGCTACGGCAATTCAAACGGTCTTTCTGAAACGAGCGATAAAATAGCCGGCCTCATGCTTGTGCGGATGGAACCTCTGTGTCAACTCGGCCGAGGGATAAAGCTTGAAGCCTTCTTCACCGAAGAATAGTTCTTGTCGCTCAAGCGTCAGTCTACAGTTGTCAAGAGCGAATTTCACCGCCATCTCACATTCTTCAAATGTAGTTGTGCAGACGCTGTAGACAACTGTGCCCTCAGGTTTGACTATCTTCGAGGCGACTTTCAAGAACTGTTTCTGATATTCCGCGAGAGCCAAGATCTCATCTGTCGAGGTGTATTCGTAGAGTTTCGGCATAACACCAAGTGCGCTACAAGGAGGATCTACGATGCATCTATCGGCTTTCACGTCTGGAAAGTCGATGTCGAAGTATCTTGCATCATGCACAACTAGCGTCGCGTTGCTGCATCCGAGTCTCTTCATAGTTTCTCTTGCATTTGAGATCTTCTGCTTATTTCTGTCAACTCCAATTGCGCTGCCTGTATTCTTCATCAATCCGCTGATGTGAGAGAGCTTCCCTCCCGGCGCGCAATTCAGATCCACTATTTTCTCGTCACGCTGCGGATCGAGGATTCGGCTAGTCAGTATCGCGGGGAAGGATTGAGGATAAACCAACCCGCATTGGAATTCATCGGTCTCTCTTAGGCTAGGGACTTTATACCTTGAAGATGCGACTTCAACGGCCAATCCACGTCTGAGTTTGAGGATCTCAGTTTCATTCATCCTCGTTATGCCTGATGCAATCGGTTGTCCTTGATCGTCCAAAACAGTGACTTTACGGTCACGATGTATCTTCTGGCATTTCACAACGCCTGGGGCATAGACGTGGGCCCCTTGAAGAACAGATTCCGCTGTGAACTTATCTACGACAATCTTTTGTTTGTAGATTGGAATTTCGAGGGGGCCTTCAACATCCACGTAGAGAGCTTCCTCTATCACCGGATGCTTCTTCACGCTCAAGCCTCGTCTCTCGAATCTTTCGACGACTTCATCTGGAGAAGCCTTGATGGTGTTTGCTCTAAAGTAGTATCTTTTGCCGGGCGTCTTCAGTGTTTGAACCACTTTCTCGAGATCGCCGTCGTAGACACTTTGCAAGCTCTTGAGAACGTCGACAGAGAATCTGTACTGTTGACTCATAGACTGAAGATCTATCAGGAGCTTATGCCCCTTTTGGATGTGATGATACCTCCAGCGTTCATTTTAGATCGATGATTCTTGCCTTTCCGCTTGATGTATCCAATACTGCTATAGTTGCTCTTCCGCTCAAGTATCCGCAAACTTCTCCGGGGTTGATGACAACAGTCTCATCTTTCCAGTGGATTCTCGATTTATGAGTGTGGCCGTGAACAACGGCTTGATAGGCTCTGGATCTTATGAGCGACTTCAGTAGTTCTTCATCTTCACCATGGAGAAGCGCTATCTTCAGTTTGCCCACCGCCACCTCAGCGAATCGTCCGCGAATTTCCTTGTGAAACTCAGAGTATCTTTTCTTGAGCAGATCTCTTTCGCCGTCACAGTTGCCAAGCACACCTATGAACCGTGAATTGAGCCGTTTGAATCGTGTTGCAGTGAAAGGTGCGCAGTAGTCGCCTGCATGCAAAACCAATCTTACTTTGCTGTTGTTCAGTTTGTCTATAGCCTTCTCTATCATCGGTAGACAGTCATGTGTGTCAGACATGATCCCTACTAGCATGAAATTCTTCTCCATCACCAGTCTTTTCAAATGGCTTTTATGCTTCTCATCTACCTCGTAAGGACTTTCAAACGTTCACCGTCTTCGTCCAGAATGGCGACTTCCAGATTTGTTTGATCTGACATATGGGTTGAACAAGACAGGCAGGGGTCGTAAGCTCGCACAACAACCTCAATGTCGTTAAGAACTCTTTCATCTATTCTTCCTGACTCTATCCTTCTCTTCGCTACATCGCGAACGCTTCGGTTGATGTGCGTATTATTCTGCGTGGTTGCGACGATCAAGTTCGCTCTTTCTATAATCCCCTCGTCATTGGCGACGTAGTGATGGATCAACGTTCCCCTTGGTGCTTCGATTACACCCACTCCCTCTCCCTTTCTAATCTTGAATGGGCGTCGTACATCATTTGCAGCTATTTTTTCATGCTCAACTATTTCTTTTGCTCTCTCAACAGCATAACAAAGCTCAATCAATCTCGCCCAATTGTACAGTAGAGTATTGTGTGCTGGTTTTCCAAATTCGTTCTTGAATTCGTTGAATTCCCTATCTGCTTCAGGCGTTGATATTCTCTCAGCTACATTCAATCTTGCTAAAGGACCGACTCTATATGCGCCGTCAGGCCATCCAACTTTCTTGTAGAATGGGAATTTCAGGTAGGTCCAAGGTTCGACGCGTTCTCCGATTTGAGTCAGGTAATCGTTTGGGCTGAGCTCCTCCGCTGTCTTCCCGTCTGGCGTCATTATTCTTATCGCGCCGTCGTAGAGATTGAAATCTCCATTTTTCAAGAGCGAGCTGTAGTAGGACCGTTGCGAATCAAGGTAAAGCATAATCTTCTTCTTATCAAGCAAGCTTTCCTTACATGCGTTGACTAGCTCACGTAGATCTTTCTCGACGCTGGATAGATCAGCCGCCATCTCCTCAACTTCATTCTTGCTCAGTTTCTTAGTCACGCCTCCTGGTAGCGCTGTCACAGGATGTATAGCCCTTCCGCCAGTTCTCTCAACGATCTTCTGGCCGACTTTCCTTAGTTCAACGGCCTTCTTGGCTAGATCAGGTTTCTCTCTTATCAGAGCAAGCAATCCCTGTTCTCTTGCTTTCGCAAAAAGGTCTGGGCCGGCTAGGAAGAAGAAGTGGAGTGAATGGCTATGTATATACTGGCCCATATGCATGAGTTCTCTGATCAGAGTTCCTGTCTCAGCCGGTTCCACTTCGAACAGCATATCGCACGCTTTGACTGATGCTAGATGATGGGAGACCGGGCATATTCCACATATTCTCGTGACTATTTGAGGAGCCTCTTCAACCGGCCTTCCCTCCAAGAATTTCTCAAACATCCTCAAATCGAAGACACTGAAGTGAGCGTCCTTAACATCGCCTCGGTCATCTAGCTGTATCGTTATCTTAGCTCGGCCTTCTATCCTTGTCACAGGATCTATCGCAACGGTACGGTGTTTCACTTGCTCTTCCCCTCAGACACTTTCCTTGAGATAATTGAAGACGGTAAAGTGAACCTGTAGAAGCTTCCTACGACATCCTTAATCATAGCCGCTAGCTGTTCTGGA
>Ga0315306_10000560_pt1 | contig 18028 bp, 14 predicted proteins | sample TDP1_MG_FD_203803 | JGI IMG/M metagenome (GOLD analysis project Ga0315306, IMG submission 203803) | Freshwater sediment microbial communities from Lake Towuti, South Sulawesi, Indonesia - TDP1 | ecosystem: Environmental > Aquatic > Freshwater > Lake > Sediment | place: Indonesia: South Sulawesi... | reverse complement strand
GAGTCCACGGTCACGGATCAACGCCAGGAATGTTCTCCTTGATGTGGAAACATCCGATTGCCAAATATATTGGCGCACTCGGCATTGCCCTTCCTTTCACCATTGCCGTTTACTATGTTTTTATCGAATCCTGGACTATGGGCTTTGCCTGGTTTTCAGGAACTAGCAAGTATTTCGGCAACACCTCCCGTGAGGTGATGGGACAATTCCTGCATGGATATCAGGGAGTGGAAAAAAACCAATTCTTCACTTCCTTGATTCCTGCCTTTATTTTTCTGGCCATAACCTTAGGCTTGAACTTTTATTTTCTCTACAGAGGGGTTTCAAAAGGGATTGAGGTTTTGGCCAGGTATGGTATGCCTTTATTATTTATATTCGGCATAGTCCTGGCCGTCAGGGCTTTGACCATGGGAACACCAGACCCAGCCCATCCTGATTGGAATATCGCCAATGGCATGGCTTTCATCTGGAATCCTGATTTTAGCCGCCTGGGCCAAGCCACAGTCTGGCTTGTTGCTGCTGGTCAAATCTTCTTCACCCTTAGCCTTGGCCAGGGAATGATCAATACCTACGCCTCTTATGTCGGAGAAAAGGATGATATCGCTCTCAACGGATTGTCAACATCTTCCCTGAATGAATTTGCCGAGGTCATCCTGGGCGGGACAATCGCCATCCCGATCGCAGTCGCCTTTTTCGGTTTGGTCGAAACCCAGGTTATTGCCAAAGAAGGCGCCTTCAACCTCGGCTTCGTCTCTCTTCCTGTCATCTTCCAGAAAATACCTGTAGGTCAGCTCTTTGGAGCGATGTGGTTCCTGCTCTTGTTTATTGCTGGTATAACCTCATCTGTGGCCATGACCCAGCCATCTATTGCCTTTATGATGGATGAATTCAAATGGAAAAGGTCCAAAGCTGTCATCACCGTCTTTTCCTTCCAGATTGTAGCTACACTGTTTGTTGTCATCTTTTTCAAGTATGGCTTCCTGGATGAGCTTGATTTCTGGGCAGGAACATTCGGGCTGGTTTTCTTTGCTGTCTTGGAGATCGCTATCTACTCCTGGGTCTTTGGAGTTAAGAAGGGATGGGAGGAAATCCACAAGGGTGCTGACATTAAAGTGCCCAGGATTTTTAAATTTATCATCAAGTACATAACTCCCATCTACATGATCGCCATACTGGTCGGATGGACTTATCAGGATGCTATCGGCAAATTTTTGATGAAAGGAGAAGAGCAGATAAGACACCCCTATCTCTGGGGCGCAAGGGCATTATTCATAGTCATCATCATCGCCACTATAATTCTGGTGAGAATAGCCTGGAAGCGGAGGCGCGAAACCTAAATCGAACTCTCTCTTATTTTTCTTCTCCAGTAAAAATAAAAGGGAACACCTATTAAAATAATGAGCGGGGCTATGAGAGGCCCCAGGTGATTAATCAAGTGAATCAATTTGTTCAGCAAACTAATAAGGACGTTGAGAAAAGGGATTTTCCTCTGGGCTGTTTCAATATAGGGAAAAGCTAAGGGTTTCCTGATCAAATCAATCAATGCTATGATAAATATAAACAAAGAAGAGAGGACAAAAATAATTGGAGTGACGGGATATCCCCAAGTTTTATAAGGCCTAGGGAGGTCCGGCCTTTTTATTCTGAGTATGATCACCGCAGCCCCAGTTAGACCGAAGAAAATCCACTCTCCAAAAATAACATAGTTAAAAAGCTGACTAAATGTTCCGGAAAGACTGAGGATAATACTCCATATCCCAAGAACAACGATAGAAACATGGGGAGTTAAAAATTTGGGATGAACGGCAGATATTTTCTTGAAAAAAAGGCCATCCTTGGCCATGGCAAAATAAACCCTAGGAGAACAGAGGAAATTCTGATTGGCTGCTCCTGTTATCGAAAAGAGAATGATCAGGGCAAAAATCGAAGCCCCGAAAGAGCCAATAGCATTATTCATCACATCGCTTGCAATCCTGTCAGATTTTTCAATATGGTCAGAGGGAAAGACATAGAGATAGGCTAGATTGGCAATGAGGTAAACGGCAATCACGATAAGAGTCCCGATAAAAATTCCCCAGGGAAGGTTCTTTTCCGGCCGCTTTGTCTCTCCAGCACTGTAGGTAGCTGATTCCCATCCCTTATAAGCCCAGAGCGAAGCAACTAAGGCTGCTCCGAAGCCCCCTAAAAGACTCATCGAAAAGCGCGGAGGAGAGGGAGATACGAAATGGGAAGTGTTTCCCCCCTTGGCAAAGATAAAGGCTATGCCACAAATAGCAACGAGGCCGCCAAATTTTATAATTGTCAGAGCGTTCTGCACATTGGCACCCCATCTCACCCCGATGTAATTTACAATCACCAGAAAAGCTACAAAGCACAAGGCTATAAGCTTTGTGCCCCATGTGCTAAGATGAGGAAAAAAATGGGGAAGATAATTGGACGAAAAGGCCACAGCCAAGGTCGCAATCGCTCCTGAATCAATGACCAAGAAAAGTGTCCAGCCAAAAAGGAAGGCGATAAGGGAGCCGTATACCTCACGAAGATAGACATATATTCCACCTGCCTGAGGGTAAGCTGCTCCCATCTCAGAAAAAGAAATAGCACCAAAAAAAGAAAGTATCCCGCCAACAACCCAAACACCAAATATCAGTAATGGAGCATGAACATCAGCAGCAATGTCTTTTGGAGTAAGGAATATTCCAGAGCCTATGACACCGCCAACGACAATCCCGATAATATCCCAAAGCCCAAGAACTCTTCGAAGCTCGGGGCGGGGTTTATTCAGACTATTGGCATTGAATGCCTTATTTTCCATGAGCGATAGCCTATATTAAAAAAATGTGAGAATCAAGCCGGCTGCTAGGCCAGTGAAGATTCTCTGCTGTCAAGACATTAAAGTAGATAAAAAGTGTCCGCTTTTTTGTCCCCATTTTATTAGAGCGAAGCCTGAAATTTAGCTACTTGAATTTATTATTAATATCGACTAAAAATTCTGCTTCTCAGTTAGACCAGGCTACGGGCTCTCTACTTTAATCCATGAATCTTCGCTGTCTTGGAGGGGGAGCGAACGGTGCTCCATCCATGGCCCACATTCCACGGCCGTGAGTAGCAATGACGATGATATTTTCACGGGGATGGATGATCAGGTCATGAACATAGGTTGAGGGCAAATTACCGCCAAGCACATTCCAGGTCGCACCCGCATCCTTTGAGACATAGACCCCGATGTCAGTGCCGACAAAAAGAACGTTTTTATTCAGCGGATGTTCCCTGATCACATTCACCGGTCCAAGCGGAATGCCTTTGGAAATATCCACCCAGGTCTTGCCGTAATCAGTTGATTTCCAGACATAAGCAGCAAAATCATCATCCCTCTTTCCGTTCTGCGTCATATAGACCGTTCCCAGATCAAATGCGGAAGCAACGATCCTGGAGACCCATTTCTGATAGGGCAATCCGGTCATGATTTCCTGCCAGGTTTTGCCGCCATCCTTGGTGACATGGACTTTGCCGTCGTCTGTTCCAACATAGATCAGGCCGAACATGAGCGGAGACTCAGAGATGGAAAAAATCGTATGATAAGGGATGTCCCCCATCTCCTCTTTTGTGTTGTATGTCAGGTCTGGGCTGATTTTTTCCCAGGTATCTCCACGGTCCAAAGAACGTAAGAGATACTGCATGCCATGATAAATGATGTTGGGGTTGTGAGAGGAAATGATAGTCGGAGCTAGCCACTGACCTCTCAGCTTGGGCTCGTTCTCATACTGCCTGGGAATAATAATCTTCATCCCTTGATTTTCGGGCAGGCTGAGGTCAGACCGGGTGAGAGTGCCATAGAAAATTGATGAATAGACGATATTGGGATTGGTGGGGTCTATGGCATGGGTGCAGCCTTCACCGCCAGGAGCTTCTTCAAATTCCACAGCCGGAATCTTGTCGCGACCTTTGCTGAGGTCAACCACAGCTCTGAAGCTACCATGGTCCTGCATGGAACCATAAACATGGAAAGGAGTGGCCATATCGTAGGCGATATTGAAAAACTGGCAGAGAGGAAGATTATTTCTAAACTGTTTCCAGGTCTTGCCTTTATCGTAGGAGATAACGATTCCACCGTCGTTGACGTTGACCAGGTAATTGGTATTGTCGGGGTCAATCCAGAGGCCATGGTGGTCGCCATGCATCCCCCACAGGTACCTGAATGTTTTTCCGCCGTCATTGGACACACTCAAAGGGACACCCATGATATAGACGGTATTTTCATCGTTAGGGTCGACCCGGATCTGTCCAAAAACCCAGCCGTATGTTCCGGAATGGCTCTCCATGCGCTGTTTCGTCTCCGGCGTCAGTCCGCTCGTCTGTTTCCAGGTTTCACCCTTGTCATCGGTGCGGTAGACTGTTGCCCCCTTTATGATTCCGGCCGAAGGAAAGCCGTATATATTTTCTCTTTCCTCTTTAGTAGGTTCACGCGCAGGCTCATAATTGTCAACAAGAGCATAAAGCACATTAGGTTTAGCCTGGCAAAGATCAATGCCAATCCTTCCCCTGTATCTTGCTTCTGGAAGTCCATTGTCCACACGCTTCCAGGTCTTTCCGCCATCTGTAGTCTTATGTATTCCGCTACCTGTGTAATCGCGCTCATTCCTGGGGTCATTCCATTTTTTCCTCATCCTCTGCCATGTAGCGGCATAAAGAGTATTCGAGTCCTTCGGGTCTATGACCAGGTCAATGGCTCCTGTCTTTTCATCGATATAAAGAATTTTGTTCCAGGTCTTGCCTCCGTCTGTTGTCTTGTAAACTCCCCGCTCCTCATTGTTTGTCCACTCATGGCCTGAGGCGGCAACATAAACTGTATCCGGATTTTCGGGATGAATGATAATCCTGGGAATGGTCTGCGTTCCTGCCAGGCCCATATGCTGCCATGTTTTATCACCGTCTGTTGATTTGTAAACTCCTGCTCCTGACTGAGAACTCCGGAAGATATTGGCTTCACCTGTTCCGAGCCAGATAATTTGCTGGTTTGAGGGAGCGATAGCAATATCGCCGATTGAGGTTGAGGGGCCCTGATCGAAGATGGGTTCCCAGGTTGTGCCCTCGTTATCGGTTTTCCAGAGCCCTCCAGAAGCCGAGCCAACATAGATCGTGTAATATTTTCCTTTTGGTCTGACAACAGCGATATCAGTACATCTGCCGCTGACGTTTGTTGCCCCTAGAAACTGCCACTTCAAATCTTTATAGGGAGAATTCTTTTTCATCTCCTGATGCTGGTCAAACCATTTCAGCCTCACAGCCGGATCTGTTGAATGTATTCTTTCCGGCACCTTGGCTTTTTTCGCTTGCTGCGGAAAAGCAATTAAGGCTATTGACATAACGCAAACACAGACAATCAGTGCCCGCAGCCAAGATAATTTCCGTTGCGAAATCATGCTAAACCTCCTTTTTTATTGAATAAGATGGCAAAAATCTAATCTTAGCAAAATTATAATAAGTGCTAGATTTTTTCAACAGAATTTTTCGTCTTCACTTATCGAGACATTTAAAGAAATTTCAGTCAAAAAAAGCTCAATAAACCGAGTTTTACATTCAAAACTATCCTGCTTGTAGATGTCTGTTATCCTGCTTTTAACTCCGAGGTGCAGAAAGCGCAGCGGGTAGCTTTGATGGGAATTGTGGATAAGCAGTAAGGGCATTGTTTTGTTGTTGGTGCCGCAGGAACAGCTTCTTTTTTTCTTCTCAGCCTGTTAATCCCACGGACAAGCAGAAAAACAGCAAAGGCAACGATCAGAAAATTGATTATGGTGTTGATGAAAAATCCATAATTAAACGTCACGGCTCCAGCCGATTTTGCTGCGGCTAAAGACGCGTATGGACCGGCTGTTCCCCCTGATTTAAGAACGATAAAGAGGTTTGAGAAGTCAACTTTTCCCAGGAGCAATCCTATAGGGGGCATGATGATATCTGCGACCAGCGAATTGACAATCGTCCCAAATGCGACACCGATGATAATGCCTACAGCCATATCCAGGACATTTCCCCTCATGGCAAACTCTTTAAATTCCTTTAGCACCTCCCTTACCTCCTTTTGAAAAACCTTCAATCCCAAAATAAAAGAATTCAAAATTACCGGAATAGAATATAACTTTTTAATCTGAGTAGCAAGGTGAGAAAATAGACTTTAAAAAGGAATTTTCAAATCCCTTGTTTTTAGCGTTATGACTGCTCTAACTTCCTCAGAAGCTCCTTCTGAATTTTTCCTTAGAAAGGTCGCTTTCATCTGTTTCTGCATCTGGATTGGATTAACCTCTTTCTCCTCACTTTTCTTACTGACCAGTTTTTTTATCAAGTCATAAGCCACTCCCACGGCATCAAAAATTGAAAATGAATTTAAGGGAGAGTTCACTCTCTCTATGGGATTATGAGGTTTATAAGTATCCGGCCAGGGCGGAAACTCAAGTTTCACCGACGGGGTTATCTGAGGCAATTTTTTACTTGTCAGGATTAATTTATCTCCGATAAACATGGATAATTCGAACTCCTGGTTTTCTCTTTTATCATCTGTCTTTTTTACAATTTCGTGAGAGTCCAATTGAATATCAATCTCTATCTCTTTTCTTAACATTAAATCATTGGCTTTAAAATCTAAAAAATAGATGCGCGAGCCAGACTTTTGGAATAAATCATCGGCCTCAATGCTGATGATATTGAGCCCCCTCTTGAAAAGCCCGCCTTTTATTGTATTTTCTTTATCGGATAATTTGTAATAAGCGTCCCTTTCCATATCCACACCAATCATTAATTTGGCAGGAGGATTGAGGCCACTGGTATTGCTGTTTATCAGCGATATATCGGAAATCAGCGGCAACTCTTCTTGAGCAAACAAAGGAAAGCTGAAATACAGGAAGAACAAGAAGAGAAGAACTATTCTTTTAATCATTGTAATGGAATTCAAAATAGGCTTCTAGGTTTTTACTAGGAAAATCATCAGGCAAGCCGGGGAAAGGGGAGCTCAATCTCAGGGCTTTCAACGCTGCCTCGTCAAGGAATTGGTCTGTTGATGAACTGACAATTTTGATAGATGAAAGCTCTCCATTCTTTTCAATGGTTGCCGAAATTCCCACCATGCCCTTAAAACTCATTTTCTGGTCAGAAGGAATAATCCAGTTCACAAGGATTTTATTCACAATTTTTTCTGCCCATGGAGTGAGATTATAGCCTTCGACCTTGAAAGATGCCCTTGCTCTCTGAACTCCACGCCTCGCACCATAGCTTCCAGAAAAAGCAGCGCCTCCTGAAGAGGGAATATTTGAAAAGCCGGAAGAAAATTTCAACGGCCCTGGATTCCTTTTCCGGGCTTTTCTCTCCAATTCGCTCAGTATGCCCTTTGCTTTGGCGGAGCTTGGGGATAAATCTAATTTATAATCTGGAAGCGATTCCGGTTTAAGCCTCGAAGATAGATCCAGCTTGAGCTTTGGAGATAAGCTTGAATAAAAGTCTTTATTTTCTATTGTTTTTTCGACAATATTCTTGCCTTCAACTGGATGAACGCTCTGGCTAGCGCCAACTTCTGAGCCAGGGACAATATTTCCTCCGGCTTTTTTTGTGCCTTGAATTTTCGTCCCCTTGCCTGAAAATTGATAATCTATTTCAGAGGTTATCCCTGGAGAGCTTTTGAGGAAACCCTCAATATTTTTAGCGATGAATAGCTCTTCAGGTGAAGCAAGAACAACATTTCGCACTCGTGTTTTATCAGGATAAATCTTAATCGTAACTTTTGAATGAATAATCAAATGAATCAAGACAACATGAAACAGGAGTGAAAAAAGAAAACAGGCTGCTTTTCTTATCAATTCAGATTCCTTCCTTTATTCAGGTTACTCGCTATCTAAGATTTTAGCACTCTTTACTTAATAAAATCCAAATTCTATGGAAAAAGTTTCAGTGCCTTTTCAGTTCAGAAAGGCGGCTCTCATCGCCGGTATAATAAAGCACTGTTGAAACAGGAGATAAGGTGACTTCAAAACTATCCGTCTCCCGGGCAATGATTTTCCTGTTAAGAAGGTCATAGATAATTTCCACTTTCTGGGGAAGGCTGAAATTTCTGAGCCCGCCTGATATAGTGTGAACGCTCAAGAGCTCGCGGCTCACCGAAAGAACATCTCCCTGGTCATTATAGAGATGGATCTTGGCAAAGCACGCAATTCCCCTCAGCACCGAAGAAGGCACATTGGGAACAGAGATATAAATCGAATTCCAGTCTGGAAAAACCTTGACTCCAAAACCAGGCTTGCATGTCCCCTGAGCAAACACAGCCTGGCCGAGCACAGTCGCTTCAGGGTCATCCAGGTAGAAATTGGGAGCGAGCCGGCTGTCAGTTCCCCAATAGAGATCCTGCGATAATTGGGTTGTAATGGGATGGTTGAATTCCGTTATATGCAAGAAAGAAGCCCAGGGATGTTTATTCATTCCGAATTTGAAGCCTGTGAGGTCGATCATATTTTCAAGCGAAGGAGAGTCTTTGATATAACCTGGCGCATAGATCCATAGTGCAGTCCGTCCTTCTTTTCTAATTTCTTTTTTCAAAGCTTCCCTTCGCTTCTCATCAAGCTGGATGGGGTTCAGAAAGATATAGAGTTTGTAAGGACGCAATTTTCCCTCGATAAAATCCCTCAGCAGATAAAGGTCGTAGGGTGCTCCCATATGGGCTAAGCCGATGAGTCGCTGCTTAAAAATGAGAGGCATATCCAAATCGTTCTTGACAGTCTCGTAGAAAAAGCTCTCATCATCAACCAGCACTGCAATTTCAGCACAAGGCGAGCGGTCGGTCTGAAGAGCGAAGGTGCCCAGCTCCTCGAAATCTTTGAGCATGGATTTAAACGCCGGCTCTGAAGCAATATCGACATGCCCCTTATTGATTAGCCACCACATCCCCTGTCCACGGGTCAGATTATAGGCAAAATTCCGGCGCAAGAACGCAGTCGTCTCAGAAAGATTCATTGCCCGGCCGTAGAAAGGCTCTGTGGCTAAGGTATGCGTGCGTGAATCTTCCTCATAGATGTAAATCTTATTGTGAAGGCGGAGCGACTCAGTGAGAAGCATGCCGCATCCTTCCCCTCCCATTCCACGAAAGCCGTAACTGTATGGGCTAACAAGAAAATCGACGTGGGGAGAGTTAAGAACTTTAGCAAATCCAAAGTGTCCGCTGCGCTGGTAAGTTGAATAATCACTGTCGGGCCCCTCGGAGAAAAAGCCTGCATTCCAGGCAAGCTCCATCAAGTACCCATAAAAAGCGCCTGCAAGAGACTTGCCTGCCGTCCCCTCCTTAACTGTCCTGCAAAAATCAATAACCAGGTCAGAACAGAGGTCTGCCAGCGAGCGATAGTAGTCAATGACATTCTGTTCCTGATGCGGATCGCGGAAAGTGAAGTGCTTTGTCTGGAATTGTTCTGAGGCTGAAGGCACTTCTGCTGTTTCAAAGGTAACCTTGGGATTGTTCCAGGCATTCTGCAAAAGCGTCAGATCATTGCTGTAGCGCTCACGCAGCCAGGAGCGAAAGTAGCGGCGCATCGGAGGGCTGTAATCTCCGGTCAAGAAACTCATCGAGACCTTACCCTTGACCCACTCGCCAGTATGACCTGCGCCCACCTGATAGGAAATAACCCTATCCGCTAAACCGATTTTCTGAAGATAGCCGATATAGGCGCGCAAAAATTCTTTAGCCTGCTTTCTCCACACCTCTGAAGCAAAAGACTGCCTGTCGCGGCTTCCGTCAGAGACAATCTCGAGCTCTTCAGGGTAGAGGTCATGCCACCACTTGGCCCATCTTTCGAGGTTTATGCGCAGGTGAAAAAGGGCTTTTGGATCTTCCTTGATGATGCGGTTAAAACGCATTTCTACAGTGGAGAAGTCAAAATGTGATTTCCGCCCTTCTGCCGGGCCGCACCACTCCTCACCCCCGACATCAAAGGCGTAAATATGAATTCCGGTATCTGCGGCGTTATCCCGGCCGAGGCCAGCACTTGACCAACCATCCACTTGCGGCGCAGAACACCACCAGACACCGTAAAAAGCAGGCTTCCCGTCAAGAAATAGCGTCGGTGTTCCGTTATGAAGCTTAATCTGAGCCGAATAATTGCTTATCTTTTCTATCTTTTGAGTTTGACCATAAATATGAAAGCTTAATCCACTCAACATAAAGCAAAAGCATAAAATGAAGAGTAATTTATTTTCTCGAACCCTCATCTTTCTTCCTCCTGGCAATAGCTTCTCTTTCAGCAGTTATATTCTCTCATAAAAACTTCGCAATGAGGAAGGGTATTCTCTTTATGAGGCAGGAAAAGAATGCTTTTACTCTGTCACTCTTCAGAAAAGCCTATAGAACACCCTTGAGAGGAAGCATACGCAAATTAGGTGGTGTAAAGATCCTATTCACTTAATAGAATAAATTGACAAAAAAGAACAAAATGATGAAAATAAAAACACGGGCGATTAACTCAGAGGCAGAGTGCTACCTTCACACGGTAGAAGTCACAGGTTCAAATCCTGTATCGCCCATTTCCTCCCCGAAAATGCCTTCGTGCCCAGATTTAATGGGAAAGTCGTGCGATGCCACCGGATCGACGACGAAGAGTTTTATCGCATGCTCAAAGGGATTTATCTTGACGCCTCTTGACGGCAAGAATATTATCCGCTGACAGAACTCGTCGGATCAAGGCCCGAGAGCGTTGATCTTGAGTGGCACACAAGGAGTTCTTTTTAATAGACGGACGTGCCCCGCTCAAAAATGGATCGTAGGGAGGATGGACATGCGAGTTTAGAATCTCAGAGGCAATGCGTACGGTCGCCGCATCTTGAATTTCGCGCTTCTGGTTTTCTTTCTCCTGACACCAACCCTATTGACCCGCTCGCTGTGTCTCATCTCCAATAACTATATCCTCGGCTGTGACATCCTGGGCAACCCACATCGCATACGCAGGCACACCGACAAAGCCTGGAGGTCAAGTATTACGACAGACCGGGTCTGCTATGCAATAAGGCCGCCCTCACTCTAACCCTCGACGCCGGCCATGAAACCGGCGGCGGAGCGGGCGGATTCTCAGGGTCGGCCGGTACTCCATCCCAATACTTCCTTGGCTTCATATTCTAAAATCGGCTTTGGTTCCATGGTAACATGTTCGCTTTGACCCTGGGGGGCATCACCAATCCCGGCCGGTATCTCGTTCTTCTTCCCCCTATCAAAACGGCCACGGCTGCTTCGGGAACGCCTTACTTCACTCAAAATCCGGGCGATCCGTTCAAGGCCTGGGACTGGTCTCTCACTCTCGACTACATGCTCAGCGCCTATGTGACATTTCGCGCGGAATTCCTGCACCATCACGCCAGCGTGCCCTATTTCGGCGGGCTCAGAGGAGTTTCTCCTCCGGGCGGAAACCAGGGCGCACCTGGCAGCTTGGTCCAGGGCTGGAGCCCCGATCTGACGAAAACCGAGAGCCACATCAACGTTGCCCTGTTGGTCAAGTTCTAAGCAGAATCCATCATGACGGATGGGCGATACCCGCTCCCGACGGCATGGGGATTTGTATTCCCGCGAAAGCAATTCTGAGCTCCATTTCGGTTATTCGGCGGCGAATATTTCCATTTGCCATCCGAGAGGTTAAAGCTATAAAATAATCTGCAGAGAATTGGTTTTCCTGCGGGAGGCAATATGTCCATCAAAAAGAAGCTCAGCTTGGGCCTGGGATTCCTATTTTTGATTATCTTTGCGCTCGTCGCTTTCAGCTTGCATCAAATCAGCAAGCTGTCCAAGGACGCAGCCAATATCTTGAAAGACAACTATGCTTCGCTCCTCTATGCCGATAACATGATGTTCGCCCTGGACGACATGATGATGGCAGCGGGCAGCCGGGTCGCAAATCCGCCCGCAGACAAGAGACTCGAGGACTATCACTCGAAGCTTTTCGAGTCCGGCCGGGGCGAGTTTGAGAAAAACCTCAAAGCGGAGAACAACAACGTCACTGAGGTGCACGAGAAGGAGTTCGTTGAGAAGCTCAACGCCGACTACGCCGTCTACTTGGACCTCGGCCTTCAGATCATGAAGGGGGAGGGGAGCCCCGCCCTGTTCTTCGGTGAGCTGCAACCGGCCTACATGGCCCTCAAGCAGTCCATCGGAAACATCTACAACGTCAACATGCAGGCGGTTGAGCGAAAGAATGAGATCTCCAAACAGGATTCGGCCCGGATCATCGTCTCTATGGCTGTCTTCAGCGTTTTCAGCTTCATCCTGGCTTTTTTCTATTTCTCCTATTTTCCGTCCTACGTCTCAAGATCCCTTTCCTATCTTTCAGGTCGAACGAGGGAGCTCCTGAAGAAGGCGAATATCACCCTCGACGCTAAAACCGACGACGAGGCTCAGATTCTTCGCCGCGCGATCGAGCTCCTGGACGACGCCCTGAGCGCCGAAGCTGAGCCAGAATAACCGCGCTGCGGGAAGGCTCCAGCCTAAAGCAAATGGCACCTCAACGGATCAGGCTCAGATATCATCAATCCCTCAATGCCGCATGGATTGTGTCTGATGTCTTGATCTATGCTTCCTCACGATAGTTGGATAGGCAAGAGAGCCAAAAATGCAATCGCTGCCAGCGTACTCTAAAAACCAAATTTTCATCAATTCCTCTAGCGTATTTATCAGAGCCGGATTCAGGCAGGTCATAAAACTCCTTTGTTATGGTCTTAAAATTTCCTTTATCCAGATCCTTCAGATTAAGCTTTATTCTTTTGATATGCATAATCAAACCTCAGGGAGCTAAAAAAAGGTCCAGATTTCTTCCATGGAGAGGATTTGGTTTGTTAAATCCGCACATCTTAGATCTCTTTCCAACCTAGAACTGTGCCCAAAGTGTGCCCAAAATATGTCGGAAATATCAAAACGTATCTAATAATATCGAAATCCATCGAAATCCGGAAGCACTTGAAAAGGGGCGTCTTACAGGGAAAATCCCTTATTTTCTGCGCCTTATGTTTTTCCGCTGCTTCCTACACACGGTAGAAATCACAGGTTCAAATCCTGTATCGCCCATTTCTTTTGCCTCCCCCTTGATTGCGCATTGCGGATAACTAAGAAAATCGTACTGGAGGCTTATCGGTTTTTTCGTAGACGCCTATCTGCCTGTGGCCGTGTCAACTCAAGTTAAGTCTTGAGCACCTTATGAATCTTTGCCAGAGAAATTGGCATGCTGAGAAAAATCTGCTATGCTTTCACTGTCAACCGAAGCCATTCAAGCCACAATTTTATAAAATTTTTATTACAACATTTCCTGTCTTTTGCCCTGTTTCGACATACTTGGTAGCCTCGATAATTTGTTCCAGGGAATAACGTCTATCAATAACGGCTTTATACTTTCCTGCCTGGATAAGTTCTTTGAAAAATAATATATCTTTTTTACTATGTTTGGGGATCGGAAACTTTACTTTTTTTCTGCCGAAAATAGGTGTCCATAGGGCTAAAAAAATATTCTGCGCCAAGAACCCAAGATCCGTCGAAAAATATATTCCACCTGGTTTTAACAATTTTTTGCAGCGAAAGAGTGAACTTTTGCCGACAGCATCAATGACGACATCATACATTTGGTCATCTTTTGTAAAATCGTCTTTTGTATAGTCAATTACTTTTTCGGCTCCAAGTGATTTTACTAATTCTACATTTTTTGTATTGCAGACTGCAGTAATTTTTGCGCCATAATATTTAGCAAGTTGGACACATGCGGAACCAATAGACCCAGAGGCTCCATTGATTAGGATTTTTTTTGATTTCTGAAAATTGATTTTCCTGATATATGTCATTGCTAGCATGAATCCGTCACAGACGGCGGCCGCCTCTTCGTAGGGCATCTGGGTGGGCTTAATTGCGATTGAACCATTTTCGGGGATACAAATGTATTCCGCATGAGCTCCAAAATTGCCTGTGCTTAATCCAAAAACCTGATCGCCCCGTTTAAATGTTTTGACGTCTTTGCCGATGGCTTCAATCTCTCCGGCAAACTCACTGCCCAAGATGTTTTTGCGGGGTCTAAAAAGTCCATTGAAAAAGCGAACAATAAAACCATATTCTGGTTTTCGAAATCCGCAGTCAGTTCGATTTACAGTTGTTGCATGTATTTTTATGAGAACCTCGTCGTCTTTAGGAGTTGGTTTTTCTACCTCTTTAAGTTGAAGAACTTCTGGCGGGCCATATTTTGTATATACAATTGCTTTCATAAGAATCCTCCAGAGTGCTTTGGTTTGGCAATCTCACTTTAATATTATGGGAATTTGCTTTTTGCCTGCGCCAGTTTGCGACTGCACTGTTGCCTCGATAATCTCATCCAGCTATCTTGAAGAAGTATAAATGAGAGCTCAAGATCTGTCAAAGACAACTTGAGCCCGGGGAATGGCGGCCGGAAGATGCCTATGGTACCGGATGAGACTGAAATCGCTTGGATCTCTCCTTTCCTGAAAAAACTTACAAAAAATATCGAAATCCATCGAAATCCGGATGGCCCTGAAAGGGGGCGTTTTACAGGGAAAATCCCCTATTTTTTGCGCCTTAGCTTTATCCGCTGCCTCCTACACACGGTAGAAGTCACAGGTTCAAATCCTGGTTCGCCCACTATTTTTTTTATATTCCAGTCCCCATAATAATATTTATCTTGACATTCTCCTCGATATTGCTTATTTTGGATATGTAAGATTGTAAGAATTCAAGGAAGTAAGGAGATAATATGAATTATACAGAAACCGCTAAAGTCACATCAAAGGGACAGGTGACGATTCCTTCAACCATCAGAGAGATACTCAGATTGGAACCCGGATCAACGGTCATATTCAAAGTTACAGAAAATGGCGTTCTTTTATCACCATGCAAGATTATCGAGAAACCAGCTTATACGGCAAAAGAATGGAGGAAAATCGAAAAATTTGTGACTGAAAGGGGAAAAGCATATAAAACCGCCCGATCCGCCAAGAAGCATCTCGACTCCTTATGAGATTTGAATTCAAATCCTCCTTTGACAGATCTGTTAAATCGCTTCCTTCCGAAACCAAACAAGAAATCAAGGAATTATGTATTAATCTGATAAATATGCTATCGAGTGGGCACAGTCTCTCCACGGGGTTGGGTCTCAAAAATCTGAGAAAAAATTTCTGGGAGGTTAGAAAAGGACTCAGACTAAGGATATTTTTCCGATAGAAAGCCGATCTCCTCGAATTTATACTAGCCGGAACTCATGAAGATATCAAAAATTTCTTAAAAGATAAGTTCTCTTAAACGATCACTAAAAGGGCAGAAGTCGAAGGGCGAAATCCTGCATCACCTACCACTCCTTATCCAAAACGCCAACCTTTTTCGGGGTCCCTCCTAATTGCGTAGGAGGGGTAGGGGTGGTTAACATCAATAACTAAAAGTTTTAAGGGCGTTTTGGACTTCTTTGTTCAGATTATCAACTTTTTTGCTTATAGGTAATTTGGTATGTGTATTTGCAGAAGAAAATACGTTAAAGGAGCATAGGACTTAGGGTTAACGGTTAGACATCCTATTGTCTTTTTAGCTTAACCTTTTCTTCGCGCCCTCAATGTCAGGAGGCAGGATTTGGCATCTTTCCGTAGGGAGAGGAAGTTCTCATAATGCCTTATGGCTTTGGCAGTGTCGCCTTGCCCCGGTTGGCTAAACTTTATACTCATTCAACCAAGTAATAAACTCCGCCCATTTTTTTTGCCAAAACTTTAAAGCTCTCTCTTTTTCCTCGGGATTCATAGCCGAGTAGATGAGCGAGTTCATCGCCAGCTGCTTAAGACATTTCAAGTCCAACCCCCACGCCATAAATGCAGCGTAGAAATCATAAGAAAACGTACATTTCCAGATGCCCGGATCATCAGGACAGATGACAACCGGCAGGCCGCTGTTAATATAGAGCACAGCGGGGTGATTGCGGAGGTCGGCGACATAACCGAGAACCTGGTTGCTGATTGGACAGACCTCGATTGCAATGCCACGTTCTTTAACTATTTGCATGAGGAGAGGATGCTTGAAGAGCGCGATACCATGGCCTATCCGCCTGGCATCAAGGAGAATGGCATCAAGAACATTTTCGTTTTCTGTCCAGTTGCTTTCGCCAGAATGAAGGTATAAGGGCAGTGTGATATTGCGCTGTTCTGCCTTACGGCAGGCTTCAAGGAGTTCATTGATGAAGTAGAGATTTGTGTGCTCCTTGTCCTCTTCCTCCACTAAATCGATACCAACAATGCGATTTGGATCTACCGCTCGCTGATCCAGAACCCAATTCAAGTTTTGAGCGATTCTTTCCCGACTTAAAGAGCGACCGAAAGCAGGAATGTATTTTACCTCGAATTCCGGATGGTCACGTTGAATCTCCTCAACAATTTCCTGACGCCCGATCCCACTCCGGCTTTCAACGTATTGAACATTTTCCTCGATCAAATCCTTTAGCATTTTGCGGCAAAAGTTATCCCAGATCTCGTCACTTAATAGGCCCATGGACCTAGCGAAACATTTTCTGAATTCAAGCCAGATATCTGGCTGACCAAGGTCTTCTTCACCTAACGTAACAGACTTGTAGAGTTCTTCATCAAATTCCTCAACACTATCTGCGGATTTGCGAAGGTCGCTGACAAGGCGCCAACCGTCTCCAGGAGGTTCCGTAGAGATCCTCATCGACCCTTTGCGAGGTGGTTCTTCCTTTCCCTGGTAAATATAACAGTTCGACAGATACGTCGCCTGCTTGATCAACCAGCGGAAATCACCCATGGCAAGTCCATGGACATGCAGAATCCCGCCTTTCGGCATGTGCTTCATGATTTCCAGTATAGGCGATTTATCGATCAGTCGTCTTGTTCTGGATTCCAGAAAACTATGTGCTGGCGGAAAATATTCACGAGTTCGTTCTATCTCCTCCTGCTTGAGCAACATCAGCCGACGGTTCGCCTCCTCCTCTTCGGGTGTAAGCTTGATTCCGGCATCGATTCGCATCGCCAGCTCGGCTTGAATCAGTTGCTCTCTTGCTTTCATATAATCATCGACATCTTTATAACGCTTTTGAATAAAACTATCCTGCTGTTGTAGAAATCCGCAAAAGAAAAGCGAACATACGAAAAATATAAGACCGCGTTTCATGATTCTACCTCCTTTCATTGCACGTCAGATGGATCAAAGAGAAATTCATGGAAATGGATTGTTTGTAAATCTTGGCTTTGTATTTTTGATTAGGAAATTTATGTAGCCACCTACACACGGCAGAAGTCATAGGTTCAAATCCTGTATCGCTCACCAACATTTTCACTAAACGCTGACCTTATTTTTTCTCCCCTAATTGGCCCAGGAGGATAAGGAAGATTAATATTTTTTCAAATTCTTAGAGGAACTTTGGGCTATCTTCACGCCTGCCTTTTTCCAACCCCTAATTACCTAGCAAGGAAAGCGTGGTTAATAATTTAAGCTCAGAGTCTTGGAGGCGTCTCGGAATTACAAATGTTTCGGATCCTATGCATCTTGCCTCTCTGGCAATCTCAATTTCCTAGCTGATGATCACACCAGCCCAAAGTTTCTCTAGAAACATTCGCCAGGGCAAAATTCCAATCTTCCCAACAACACGGTCTTCCCTCTCATTACAAACAACGAGAGCTTTCTTTGGTCGATATTCATCCATAAAAGCCGCTAGCGGCCGAAGCTCCCTATTATCAACATGACTTTGCCCCTTAACTTCAATAGAAACCTCTCCTCCTCCCAGAATGAAGTCCACTTCCAACCCAGATTTGGTTCTCCAGTAATGGATAGCATAGTTGAGTTCACTGTAAGAAGCGTGGGCGACGATTTCCATGAAAATGAAGTGTTCGAATGCTCGACCAAACATCTCTCCCCGCTCTTCTGATAAATTCCGCTTGACGAGGGCTCCCGCTATACCCACATCAAAAAGATAGAATTTCGGCGCTTTGATGATGATCTGGCGCGACTGTCTTTTCTTGAAAGGTTCTACTATCCGACCGAGCA